>Ga0257107_1000645_pt1 | contig 13273 bp, 12 predicted proteins | sample LP_taG_2_FD_190178 | JGI IMG/M metagenome (GOLD analysis project Ga0257107, IMG submission 190178) | Marine microbial communities from Northeast Subartic Pacific Ocean, Canada - LP_J_2011_P26_500m | ecosystem: Environmental > Aquatic > Marine > Oceanic | place: Canada: Northeast Subartic Pacific...
TATCACAGGCACACAATATCAACATTTAGGATTTAGTTCAACCGGAGTTCCGCAAGCTAGTGGAACTATTGACGGTGGAACATTCTAAAACGTATATATACTATAGGAGATAGGAGAACATAATATGCCAAAACCTTTAAAATGGAATGGGTCAGCTAGTTTAAGAGAAATGACCGCAGCAGAAATTGATGACAATGTAGACTTAATTCTAGACCACTTTTCTGGAATGACATCTAATAATACTGGACACCTCGCAATGAACACTGAAGCAAGTTGGACAGCTATTGGCACGTTTGCAGATACAAGACGGGACCAAGCACAAGGAACACACCCTGCTAACACAACCATTCATACAGATAACTTTGTCTTTAGACAAAACTTAACAGACCTTACTCCTTCTCCAACAGCTAGACCAATGGCAGTTAAATATGATTCAGGTAATTTTGATGGTATGATTGAAATGACAGATGTCGAGTGTAGAGCTGATATTGTTGATAGGATTAATATTAAGATTGCTGCAGGTGGCGTAGGTTCATATGTATTACAAGCAGCTGCTCCAGGTACAGGCACATGGACTCAGATTGGCGCGGATGTTACTAACAAATTAGCAGTAGATGCTGTTTCCACAACTACTAAACTTTGGAAAAGAACAACTGGTTCTAATACAACCGCAACACGTCCACTTAAATGGGACTCATCTAATAGTTCAATAAAGGAATTATCTGATGCTGAGATTAATGACTTAGTAGAGATGTATCAAGAATCTATTGTTGATACAGGTATTGGTAAATATGAATTAGCTGCGGCGGCTCCAGGTACTGGAACATGGCAAACAGTAGGTGATGCTTTTGTTGATACAAGAAAACAAAGAACAGACCAAAACTATTCAGGTGATTATACTGGTGCTTATACCGGTAATTATACTGGAGCTTATACGGGTTATTATTCAACATACTATTCTGGACGTCAAGTAGGTCCATATACTGGATATTACTCAGGCACATATACTGGATATTATTCTGGAACTTATACTGGTACATATGTTGGTGCTACTATTATGGCAGCAACAGACTCAGTATCAACAATGAAACTTTGGTTAAGGACAGCATAATATGGCAAACCATCAAGTAACTCATAAATGGGAAAAAAGTGGTGGCTCTTTTAATAGCGTACAAGAAGCTATTGAAGCACACCTAGCTGATGCAAGTAATTCCCCTGAAACTACTCTAACAGAACATGAAACATGGACTGCTGGCCAAACCGATTTTACTGAAACTAAAGAGTTAGCTTCTGGTGGTGAACCAGTTGCGGCTGGTACTGCTGGTAATGGTTATAGATTAATAAGAACTTTTACTGAAGCAAAATATATAGCACATAAAGCAGCTGAAGAAGCCGCAAATGCGTCATATCCAACTAGTGCCCATGAGGGAAGTGGTTGGACAGTTAGTAGTATTGATGTTAATCCAGATTCAGGTGTAGCGTATCCAGGAGATTGGAACGATTAAAAACAACCTATATAAATAAACTTATATTATAACTATATGAAAGGAATACATTATGGCAACAGAAAAGAAAACTATCTCTGACCCGTACTACGCGGACAAATCCTCTAATTTAATTGTATGTGACTTCATTTATGAAGATGGCACATCTAATACTGTTTCAATTGGAAATACTCCAGAGGGAGAGAAAGATAATCCAGATTGGAAACAGGTCTTTAGAGAATTTACTCATGAAGATATCAAAGCAAATACTGTATTAAAAGAAGATTCATATCATGCTAATATAGCTACTAAAGCTGCTGAAGAAAAAGCAATGATAGATAAAGGAAAAAATGAAGCATTGTTTGCTGCAAAGGTTGATTCATTTGAAATAGCAGAAGTTAAAGCTTCTAAGAATAGAGCATTAAAATCAAAGGTTCGTAAAGCAACTAACTTAGTTGAAATCTTTGCTTACACTGCAGCTATTATCTTAGAAGAAAATGCCAAAACAACAGAAGCCTAATGGTTTTATAATTGTAGCAAGTCAGTATTATGAGTATTATGAAGCAGCTCATATGCTTATTGACTCACTACTTGATTTTATGCCTGAGGCAAACATAGCCTTATTTGCTCATGATGAATGGACCAAAGATGACTCTCGTTGTGATGACCTTTATATGGTTCATAATTGTCCTAATCATGTTCGAGCCAAACTTGCTGCTCTCCCTAAAACCCCATTTGATAAGACTATATATTTAGATGCAGACACTTGTGTTATGCACGAGGATGTATCTAAGATGTTTGACTTTGATTCTGATATGATATTCACTAATATAAGACCATACGCTGGTAAGATAGCTAAGTTTATAGGTGGTGAGATGGTATTACATGGTGGCGTGTTCGGTTATAAATCAACACCACGCATATTAGAATTTATGGAAGAGTGGTGGCAACTATATAATAGACAACGTAATGGTACTTGGTGGCCTGAAGGAGTAGCTCCAAAAGAAAGATTAGTTACTTGGGACCAATTAACTTTATGGTGGTTAACTGAAAATACCTATTCTGATTTGGATATAAGTATATATAAAGATGATGCAAGATTTAATTTTGTATACCTTTATAAGGAAGATGAATGTGAAGATGAAATAGTAATATGGCATTACACATTACCACTGAAGGACCCAGTAGATGCGCGAAGTATTAATCAAAAATAAAGAGATATTAAATAGACTTAATGGATTCCTTGATACCATTAATAGTCTTGACATGTCTTTATTAGATATTAAAGAAAGAAATATTGGTGACCAAGTTCCAAAGCAATGGTTAAGTAAACACTATGCAACTTCAAAAAAATATCTAACAATCATATTAAATAAAGCAGCAAATAAAAATTTCCAAGGACCACCCGAATGTATTAAAGGTATTGACCTATGCAGTAATTATAGTGTTGTTCAAGAATGGAAAGAACTTGCTAAAGATGTAGGATTTAATTTTGCAAGAGAATTAGGAGCACAACAAAATGCTTTATTTTGCTATTACCCAGAAGATGGTTATATAGGTTGGCATGACAATAGGGATGCTCCAGGATATACTATATTATTTAATTGGAGTAAAGGCGGAGATGCTTTTTATAGATATAGGGATTGGGAAACAGGTGAGGTAAATACTATAAATGATAGACCTGGTTGGACCTGTAAGACTGGTTGGTATGGGCCAGGTGATAAGTCAACATTCCACTGTGCATTAGCTAATGAACCAAGATGGTCTATAGCTTTTTATGCACGTAATAAAACAATGCAAGATATGATAATTGAACATATAGAAAATGACTAAAGATAAATTTATAAATTTTATAAAAGATAATAGACATAAATTTGTATTCATCTCTTATAGAGGGGGTATGGGTGGTGAGACTATTTGTAATCATTTAACACAGGAAAGTGATTACTTCTATAATGAAACTTTAATGGCAGATATGTTAGCAAATAAAGAACATATCTTTGGGAATTTCTATATGGATATTGATAGGATATATCTACAAAAAGTAGACAATGAAAATAATAATAGACAACGGTTTTATGATTGGATGTTTGCTGATTTTTTTATGAATAACTCTTTATATGAATCTTATACTTCAGGGGTTAATAATTGTTTTGCTGGTGTAGATGATTTTAAAAAATATGATACCATTCATAATTGGGATGATTGGTATGAAAAGTTTTATCAATTATCTGACAATTCAAAAGAGAGATGCATAGGTGTTAACTGTGTATTTGGTTGGGACAATACTCATGGAGATAGTAAATGGGATTATGAATGGAAAGATGTTGATAATGAGATGGATGAAATATTAGAGAGATTTGCTGCTCAAGATAAACCTTATTTAATTAGAATGCATGCTATATCACCATTAATGAAATTTATGGAGGGTGCAAAGATTATTGATATTTTTCCAAATGAATGGGAAAGATATTGCTCCACCTTAAGTGAAGGTAAAGTTTTTTGTGGACAATTAATAACTGCAAAAGAGAAAAAACAAACCATTAGAGAAGTGTGTGATGTTTATGAAGATGGTAATAAATGGTGGGTTGATATGTGCAATGAGCCTACTAAAGAAGATGGTGACCCACAAGATGCATTAATGCATACCCATGAAGAATCAAATAAGCTGGAACAATATTTATTAAATTATATAGGTGATGACTTAATTAATGATGAGTCTTGGACCTTATATTTTAAAACATTAGATGTAATAATATATCCTGAAAGATATGAATTAAATATAGATTCATTTAAAAGTGTAGTTGAATTAAACATATTTGTGCATGCTCTTCATATGTTTAGGTCATTTCCAATGATGTTACCATATCATATGAGAGATGAAATATTGTCATGGGATGCTAATAAAGGTTGGGGTACTAAAATAGATGAACCTAATCATAGAAATCAATTTTGGCCTAATGCATATGAAAATAATAGAGAGTGGTATGATGTGATTAATCCTCAGTTATATAATTTTAATGATATACTTGATGGGACATTCTTAGAGTTATTTCCTGGTATTGACCCTGAGCCTTATATTAAAATAATTACAAACTGGCATAATAAAAATATTAAAATGATAGAATCAAGGGGCATAACTAATTATTTACCTCCATATAATTTAGATTATAATGAATGGAAAGATAAAATGATAACTTTTGATTGGGGACAATGAATATAATAACAGTTAAGTGGGGCGACAAATATTCATGCGAGGATGTGAATAAATTATATAGTAGTATAGTTAATATGTTACAATGGGGAGAGCATGAAGATTCAATTAATTTCTATTGTTATACAGATGATTCAATAGGATTAAATTATAATATAAATTGGATTCCTCTTGAAGGAGAGTTTAATCTTGATGGTGTTTGGAATAAGCTTACACTATTTAAAAAAGGTTTCTTACCTCAAGGCAAATGGTTATACCTAGACCTGGATGTTATAATACAACATAAATTAAATGATTTATATATGAACGCCAATGAATTTACAATGGTTAAATGTTATTGGAAACCTATAGAAGAACTTAGACATGATTGGATATTTGAAGGTAGAACTATTAGAGACCATGATATAAACTCAAGTGTTATGGTATTTTGGAATGATGAGAACCATCATATATGGGATTCATTCTGGGAATCACCCGAAGATTATATGATGGCTTACCCTGGAATAGATGGATTCATATATTGTGAAGGATTTAAACCAAAGAACTATTGGGAGCAAGGAATTATATATTCAAAGTACTTCGGGTTTGAAGAAAACTCATGGCATAACCCACCTGATGAACCATATTATTTGCCTGATGCTACAATTTGTTTATTGAACGGCCCACAAAAGATATAAATAAGTATAAGAAATGTTTGAATATTCAATCATTATAAATAATAACATCGATTATATAATCGTTTTTTGGAATAGAGCATAGATATGGCTGGCACAGTAGTAAAAATCAAACAGTCGTCTGTAGCGGGGAAAGCTCCGGAAGCAGGTGACCTTCAACAAGGCGAGTTAGCATTAAACACAGCTGACGTCAAGCTATACTCTAAGAACGCGGCAGGAGCTATTATTACTTTAGCTGCAGGCGTAGTTGCTTCAACCGATCACGAAGACATTGTAGATTTTGGAGATGTTAATAGAGATGTTATATATGATGGAGGTAGCAGTACGGGTGTACTTTATACAACACATGGCGCATATGACGGAGGGGAAGCTTAATGGCTAATTCAACAATATTTAAGATAAGAAGAGATACCGCGGCCAATTGGTCGTCTGAAAATCCAACCCTTGCCTCAGGTGAGATGGGTCTTGACCAAACTAATAACTTTATTAAGATGGGTGATGGCACTACGGCCTGGAATTCATTAGCGCAATTCACACAAAATATAGAAAATGTAGAGGATTTAGTAGGTGCAATGGTCACCTCAAATACTGAGACATTTATTACCGTAACGTACGACGATTCAGATGGGACACTCGATTTTGTTGTTCCAGTCTTAGACGAAGACGCTATGGGTTCAAATTCCGCAACCAACTTAGCCACACAACAAAGTATTAAGGCTTATGTGGATGCACAAACCCACTTAACTTTACTTGATGAAGACAACATGGGTTCAAATTCTGCCACACAAGCTGCTTCACAACAATCTATTAAAGCTTATGTAGATGCACAAGATACAGCCAGTGACTTAGACTTCCAAGGTGACTCAGGTGGTGCATTAAGTATTGATTTAGATAGTGAAACACTAGATATTGCTGGTGGTACAAACATTACTACTGCTGGTTCTGGAAATACTATTACAGTAAATATTGCTCCTCTCGATGAAGACAATATGGCAACTAATTCTGCTACTCAGGTTGCATCACAGCAATCTATTAAAGCATATGTAGATGCTCAGGATGCATTACAAGATAATACAGATGAAATAACAGAAGGTTCAACCAATTTATTTTATACAAATGCTAGAGCAAGGGCTTCGATAAGTGTTACTGACGCAGGTGGAGATGGTTCATTAGCATATAACTCTACAAGTGGCGTAATAACTTATACTGGGTCTTCAGCCGCAGAAGCAAGAGCACATATTAGTGTTACTGATGCTGGTGGCGATGGTTCATGTGCATACAATAGTTCAACAGGTGTTATAACCTATACAGGACCAAGTGCTGCAGAAGTTAGAGCTCATTTAAGTGCTGGTACAGGTGTTGGATATTCAAGTGGCGCAATATCTATTGGACAAGCAGTTGCTACAGATAGTGATGTAACATTTGCTGACCTAACATTAAGTGGTGACTTAACAGTTAATGGTACTACTTCAACAGTTGCCTCAACTAACACTACACATACTGATGCATTAATCGAATTCGGTAACGGTACCACAGGTACACCGGCTAATGATGCTGGTATTGTTATTGAACGTGGTGACCAGAATAATGCATTCATCGGTTATGATGAGAGTGCAGACGAATTTACTATGGGTACAGGTACATTTACAGGTGCTTCAACCGGCAACTTAACGATTACAGCTGGTACACTTAATATTGGTGCAGTAAAAGCTACATCAATGGCTTTGACAGGAGCTGTTACAACTAATTCCACATTTGATGGAAGGGATGTTGCAACCGATGGTGCTAAGCTAGATTTAATTGAAGCTTCAGCAACAGCTGACCAAACAGGCGCACAGATTAAAGCTGCTTATGAGGCAGAAACTTCAGCCTTTACAGATGCACAATTTACTAAGCTAGCTGCTATTGAAGCTTTAGCTGATGTAACAGATGCAACAAATGTTAATGCTGCTGGTGCTCTTATGTTATCAGATACTACAACTGCTGGATTGGGTATTGTTATTGATGAAGATGCAATGGGTTCAGCCAGTGCTACTAAAGTACCTACTCAACAATCAGTTAAGGCTTATGTAGATGCACGTGAAGCAGCAATCACAACTGCTTATGCTGCTGCTGATGATACACAAGACCATTTATCAGAATTAGATGGTACCATGGACAATATAGCCAATGGTACTACATACGTAAAAACTCACAATGACTTTACAGATGCCTTCTCTACTAAGATGGGCGGGATTGAAGCATTGGCAGATGTCACAGATGCTACTAATGTAGAAGCTGCTGGCGCTGTAATGGAATCAGGTGATACTGCTTCCGCTAAAATACCTTCTGGAACAACAGCACAAAGAGATGGTTCTCCTAGTGCAGGTTATTTTAGATGGAATACAACAACCGGCGGTGCCGAGATTTATGACGGCAGTGCATGGGGATTAGTTGGTGGTGGTAACACTACTGGCAAAATGATGTGGGAGCATTCATATACTGTTACAGCAGACTATGAAATTACTTCTGGTAATAATGCAATCACAGCAGGACCAATTATAATTAATTCAGGATATTCAGTTACAACTCCAAGTGGTTGCAACTGGGTAATAATTTAAGAAATATAGGAGAGACATAAAATGTCAAAATTAAAATTACAAGGTGATGCAGGCGGAACTGGCATATTTACAGTCGTTTCTCCTGACTCTGACACAAATAGAACGATTACACTACCAGATGTAACTGGTTTAATACTAACAACAGGCTATACGACTACAGCGGCAATGTCGTTTGTTATCGATGAAGATAACTTAGCAAGCGATTTAGCTACTAAGGTACCTACACAGCAATCCGTCAAAGCTTATGTAGATGCACAAATTGCTACTGAAGATACACTAGCCGAATTAAATGATACAACACTAACTTCACCAGGTGATGGTGCAATGTTAATATATGACACAGGTACTTCAATGTGGCGTGACGCGGCTATGTCGGGTGATGCAACAATTAATGATACAGGTGTTATAACAATATCAGCTAACGCAGTTGATTCAGCAGAAATAGTAGCTGGAGCAATTGATACAGCTCATATTGCAGCCGATAATATTGTTGGTTCAATTATAGCAGATAATACAATTGATTCAGAACACTATGCAGCTGGTTCAATTGATAATGAACACTTAGCAGCTGATTCAGTTGATTCAGCAAACTATGTTGATGCTTCAATTGATACAGCACATATAGCAGCTGACCAAATTACATCAGCATTAATTGCAGATGACCAAATTGATTCAGAACATATTGTAGATGGTTCAGTTGACTTAGCTCATATGAGTGTAAACTCAATTGATTCAGACCAATACGTAGATGGTTCAATTGATACGATACATATTGCAGGTAGTAATATTACCAATGCGTTAATGGCAGATGATGCTATTGACTCAGCTGAAATAGCAGATGGTGCAGTTGACTTAGTACATATGAGTGCTAATTCAGTTGATTCTGACCAGTATGTTGATGGTTCTATTGATACAGCGCATATAGCTAATGACCAAATTACAGCTGCTTTAATGGCAGACAATAGTATTGATTCTGATATGTATGTAGATGCTTCAATTGACCTAGCACATATGTCAGTTAACTCAGTAGATAGTGACCAATATGTAGATGGTTCAGTGGACAATGTTCACTTAGCTAATTCAAGTGTTACAGTAAGTGATGGTTCAAACACATCACCAGTTGCTCTTGGTGGTACATTAACTTTTGCTGGCACAGCCAATGAGGTTGATGTTGTTGAAAGTGCTGGTACAGTAACTTATGGTTTACCAAACAATGTAACAATTGCTGGTAACCTAACGGTATCTGGTACAACTACTTCGGTTTCCTCAACAACAATTGAGGTTGCTGACCCATTACTACACTTAGCAACAACCAATAATGCTGCGGATGCAGTTGATATTGGTGTGTATGGTTTGTATGATACATCAGGTTCATTAGATTTATATGGTGGACTATTTAGAGATGCTTCCGATTCAGGTAAGTGGAATCTCTTTAAGGACCTACAAGCAGCTCCAACTACTACGGTTAATAAATCGGGTACTGGATATGCTACAGCAACGTTAGTTTCAAACCTAGAAGGTAATGTAACAGGTGACTTAACTGGTACAGCTTCATTAGCAACTAGCTTAACTGTTACAGCTAATAATTCAACTGATGAGGCAACATACTTAGCATTTGTTGATGGTGCTACTGGTACACAAGGAATTGAAACTGATACTGGATTAACATATAATCCTTCAAGTGGCAATTTAACAATTGGTGGTACAGTTGATGGTCGTGACCTTCAAACCGATGGTACTAAACTAGATGGTATTGAATCAGGTGCTACAGCAGACCAGTCAAATGCCGAGATTAGAGCAGCAGTAGAAGCGGCAAGTGATTCAAACGTATTCACAGATGCTGACCATACTAAATTAAATGCAATTGAAGCTTCAGCCACAGCCGATCAAACGGCCGCTGAGATACTTACTCTGATTAAGACAGTTGATGGTGCAAGTTCTGGTTTAGATTCAGACTTGCTAGATGGACAAAGTGGAGCACACTATAGAGTTGCAATTTATAATGCAGCAGGTTCATTGCTTAACTAATAAGTAAAATTCTAAGGGGGCTTAGGCCCCCTTTTTTATTATATAAATATTGTTATGGAAACAAGTGAAACTTTTTGTGCACTCCCTTGGGTGCATCTCTCAACCAGACCAAATGGACACATGCGAGTATGCTGTACAGCAAACGCATCCGGTGTTCAAAACCCAGACTCCCAAGATAAAATAGAATCGGATATTGGCATCCTTAAAAATGATGATGGTATGCCTTCTAATCTTGCCAACACATCATTAGCTGATGCTTGGAATAATAATTATATGAGAGGAACACGTATGGCAATGATGCGAGGTGAGAAACCTAAGAGTTGTATTAAGTGTTATAAGGAAGAGGATGCTGGACATAGGTCAAAGAGAATGTGGGAGACTGAAAAATGGATTAGTAAGCTTGGTATAGAATCTGTACTTGAAGGCTATAATCCAGAAACTGGAGAAGTACCACCTCAAATAAGATATGTTGATTTACGCCTTGGCTCTAAATGTCAATTGGCTTGTGTTATGTGTTCACCTAATGATTCATCAGGTTGGATTGTTGAACATAAGAAAATACATCCTAAGTTAAAGAACTCAAACCTAGAAAAAACTATGAGGTGGGAAAAAGAAACTGGGAAGCTAGCATTTGTAGGTGGTAGTTATGCTTGGCATAAAAAGAATCCAATGTTCTTTGATGAGTTATATGAACAAATCCCTAAGTTAAAACAATTATACTGGGCAGGTGGTGAGCCTTTAGTAATGAAAGAACATTATTTTTTATTGCAACAAATCATTGATGATGGTTATGCAAGTGAAATTGAAGTAAGATATAACTCCAATGGAATGGAATGGGAGCCTGAGTTATTTGATTTATGGAAACATTTTAAAGAAGTTATATTTCATTTCTCTATTGATGCTACTCATGATAGGTTATACTATATAAGATACCCAGCAACCTTTGACCACCTAACCAAAAAAATGCATGAATTAGATGATTATCCACATGGTAATCTTAGATTAACTACAGCTTTTACAATACAATTATTAAATATATGGCACATACCAGATTTTGTTAAATGGAAAATGCAAGAGGATTGGAAGTTATTAAATAAATGGCCACAAGGTGGAGGGATGTTTGATAACCATTTAGCTTATTGGCCACCACAATTAAACTGTAAGGCATTACCACTGGACTTTAAGAAGATTGTTACAGAAAAATATGAGGCCTTTTATCCTTGGTTAGAAGAAAACTGGGCACTATCTGGCGCACCAAATAAGGAAGCCTTTATGTCTAATAACTATACAATAGATAGGCTTAAGGGTATTGCCTCATTTATGAACGCAGAAGATTGGAGTGTTAGGTTACCTGAGACCGCTGAATGGTGTTATAGGGTTGCGGAAGAAAGAGACTTAGACTTTGATAATATATTCCCAGAGCTATCTTGGTTACAAGATTATCATTCACCCCACGAAGCTTTTCCGTTAGTAATTAATACCGGTTAAAAGCCCACTTCTTCTCTTTACACCACCAACATTTTTTGCATGGCTTAGTAAAGTCTTTAGTAACATCGGCTTGACCTTCACAACTTCTTGTTAAAGGATATAAGCTTTTCATTAAACCTTCCTCTTCAAATATTCTAAATATAAATTTTTTGTCATAGTTTTGAAATGGTTTAGAGTTATGATGTCTTTTAGCACTATCCCTATAAGTTGGTCTATCCCTAGTCCACATATCATTCTCTATCATAATAGACTTAGCTGGATTTTTAGTAACAAATCCAAATGTATCTTTTAACTTATATTCTTTTTCATATTCATTATATATTTTTAGCCATTCTTCACCTGGAATTCTTGGGCCGGTTCTTACTGGTGTGTTAACAATAATATGTTGAAACTTTTGAGTCTTAGTTAATTTTAATTTTTTCTCAACCCATGCCATAACCTTTTTAGCATGTGTAACATTCCAATCCTTAGGTAGTTTATTCTGATATCTTCTAGGATTATCATTTTGGTCTCTCTTCCAAGTAGCAACTATTATTTTGGTTTTGAGTTTATTTTCTTTGATGTGTTTAGCTATAAGGTATAAACCTGCAGCAGAGTCAAGCCCACCAGAGACCCATAAAAGTATGTTCCCTGTCTTTGGTAATTCAATTTCAATAGTTTTGTAACGCATATAAATAATAATATTGACTAACTTAAACTTATTTATATGAAAAAAGATACCTTCTGTCCACTTCCTTGGAACTCAATTAATCTTAGAAACAATGGCGATATGCGAATATGCTGTAATACTAATTCGTATTCACCGCAACGTGGGATAATGAAAAATGAAGATGGTGAAACATATAATGCTGGTAAGCATGATTTCAATGAAGCAAGGAATGCACCTATACTTAAATCAGTTAGGAAGGCTATGCTTAATGATGAGTGGCATGCTGAATGCGAACGTTGTAGACAAGAAGAGATAAATGGTATACCATCTCGTCGTGAATATGAAAATTTGGATTGGGAAATAAAAAAAGATACAGCTATTCCAATAACAATGGAGGATGGAACTGTTGATGTAGATAAACAACTAATAGAATTTATTGATATACGTTATGGTAATTTCTGTAATCTAAAATGCAGAATGTGTGGACCAACCGATTCTCATATGTGGTACCCAGACTTTATTAAACTTACAGATGGAAAGGTAACATCATATAAAGATACTCATACTCGTATACAACTACATCAATCCTCAACTGGCAAATGGGTTACTGACCAATATGATTGGTTTAAAGATGCACCAATCTATTGGGATAACTTTGAGAAGTATGCACATACAGCCAAGAAAATTTATATTGTGGGAGGTGAACCATTAATTATTGCTGAACATGAAAAGAGTTTACAGCTATTAGTTGACGGTGGCAAATCACATAACATAGAGATTGAATATAACTCTAACTTAACAAACGTTACTCCTAAGTACCTAAAGCTATGGGAACAATTTAAACAAATAAGAGTTGGTGCATCCATTGATGGATTTGGTGATGTGTTTAATTATCAACGAACCCCAGCTAAATGGGAATCTGTATATGAGCAAATGAAAAAGCTTAATGACAATAGAAAAATTAATCTTAAATGTTGGTTTACATTTACAGTAACACCATATAATGTTTATCATATGCCTGAATTTATGAAATGGAAATTAGAAGAGAGTGGATTAGATAGATATAATCCTATTGATGGAATGAGACCAACCATTACACAACACATGTGTCACTCACCTAAGTACTATAATATTAA
>Ga0257107_1000647_pt1 | contig 13270 bp, 10 predicted proteins | sample LP_taG_2_FD_190178 | JGI IMG/M metagenome (GOLD analysis project Ga0257107, IMG submission 190178) | Marine microbial communities from Northeast Subartic Pacific Ocean, Canada - LP_J_2011_P26_500m | ecosystem: Environmental > Aquatic > Marine > Oceanic | place: Canada: Northeast Subartic Pacific...
ATTCTGAGTAATATTATAACTATTGCAATAGTTGGTTTAGTCAGTGCAGCCTTAATTATAGCTGTTGGATACCCAGTATTTTTTGAATCAGTGGAATTCAGTTTAATTACAATACCACTAATAGTTTTTAGCTCAATAGCTGGTGCAATTCTTTTTGGCTCAATAGCCTCAATAATTTCAACACGAATACGCTCAAGCGAAGGATTCAATGTAATTATTAACACAGTTTTCTTGTTCTTTGCTTTTGTTAGTACTGCATTTTATCCTGCAGCTGGTGCTCCAGAACCACTTGCAACTGCATTCTATCTTAATCCATTAACCTATCTAGTTGATATAATCAGAGCTGGAATCTTTGGCACCATTACCGATTTCGTAATTTTAGAAATGATAGTGTTAGTATCATTAGCATCTGTTCTTTTTGTAATAGCAACAAAACTACTCACAAAATTAGATTTTTAAAAAATAATAGCCCGGCCCAGACTCGAACTGGGGTCAAAGGCTCCAAGGGCCCCTATGCTTGCCGCTACACTACCGGGCTGCTTAACAAAAAAATGTTCTATTACCCCTATAATATTATTTTAGAATCGATTTAATTGTCTTAACTAGAATTAGATATGGATCTTCTAGCGAATTTACAAATTTCTTGGTTTTTTCTTTCCTCTTCAATTCAGATTTTTTTGAAAAGGAAAAAATTTTTTCAATATTTTTTGTTATACTATTGGGAGTCATGCATCTAACTATAATTTTTTTAGTTACTAGGTAATCTTCAATTCTATTTGGTACTGCATTATATGATATTGTTGGCACTCCTAATAATGCTGATTCAGCAGTCATTGTACCACCAGAACCAACAAAAACGTCAGAACTGAGTAATAATTTTTTCCCATCAACCACTTTTGAAATAATTTGTACATTCTCTGGAAACTTTTTCTTGAAAGAATCAGACTGATTTTTGTATCTTGTAAGAACTAATTTTTTAGAATTTGGAAAATCATTTATAATTTTTTCAATTATATTGACTACGTTACTTTGTTTTGAAGTATATGCAGCTTCTTCTTCTTCAGGCCTAATTAAAATAGTTTTTTTAGATTTCTTACTCTGATTATTCTTTGAGGTTATTACTCTCTTAATTATTGTTGCAGCATCAATTGCCTTGTATTGAATAATATTTTTTTTATTTATCCCAAAATTTTGAAAATCACTTTTTGGGATAATCCATGGAATAAGTAATTTATCAACAAATGGCAAAGATAGTTTCATCACTGCACTAGCATGAGGTGAATCGGAGAATGCTATGTGTTTGATACCTAACCCAAACGATACGCGCGATGCCTCTGGTGAGCAAAAACTAATTGTCAAATCGGGTTTGAATTTTTTAATTTCTTTTACCAGCAGTTTACTTCTATCCAAACTGGCTGTCAATTTATCAAATTTTTCAGAGCCTCCATGCTTTCCTAAAAGTACTAATTTAATCTGTCCAAGATCTGTAATATCGTTAACTTGTTTGTATCTTCTAGAAGTACAGAGTATTGTATGTTTTACTTTTAGTTTTTTGATGAATGGTTCAAAAAACAGAAATTGTTTAGGTGTTAAAATGTCAAACCAGATTTTCAAGTATTAGCACTTGCTAGATAACTGCAATAAGTATTTCTTAGTCTTGATATTAACCCAAGTAGTTCATATGAATACAAAAGTTGTCATTTTTGGTCTAAGTACTGAAGGATATGAGTTAGCGCGTCAGATTGCAATAAATGGAGGTGACGTACAAATTATTGATGAATCCACACCATCTGCAATTACAATAAAAGCAGATATTGCAAAAACATATCCGAATGTTCAAGCAATAAAAGATGATGAGCCATTACTACCATTAACTCCTATTAGTTTGGCAATTTCAAAAGCACAAATTCTGTTTTTTTCTCCCAGAATTAGAAAAACCGGTCAGGATGTTAAAACAGAATTAAATTCTAAGTTTAAAGAGGCTATAGCAGATATCAAAAAAGGATGTAGTGTTGTTTATTGCCTTGGAACCGGCTTTGGCGGAAACGCTGAAAATATTTCATTGTTAGAACATGTGACAGGATACAAAGCAGGCAAAACTGTTTCTTATTTTTACTATCCTTTGACTAAGCAAAACAATAAACCAATTATTGGCACACCGAATCGGAAAACAGATGAGAAATTAGCTAATTTACTATCATTGAAAAAAAATATTAAATTTGTATCAATTTCAACCGCAGAACATCTACACGCAATAAATATTTTGAAGCGTTTTTCGGAAATCACTTGTATTCTTGAAGTGTGTAAATTCACAAAAGATAATGCTACAAAAGCTGAATTAAACTCAAATGAACTTAATGAGATTTTCTTGGATGACATGGTTGATAATTTATTTGACTTACGTTCATTAGGTAGTTCATTTGAAGGTGCTAGTTCACTAACATACATGATCAATGGAAGTTTGAAAGGTGTAGATGGATACATTAAAAAATTAATTGATGAAATACGTTTGGTTCTAAAGAGAAATGAATTAAAAGCTAGTAGAACAAAGATTCTACTTTTGTGGTCATTAGATACATATGAAATGAAAGGTGAAAAACATGAGAAGCTTGATGAACTTGAAACAAAATTAAAAGATTACATTGGTGATGTTGAATCAATTCACAAACCACTAGATATTTTTCAAAATGATAAGACAGTTATCGTAGTAGCCTGTTCACAATTAGATTATGATTCTCTCTTAAACAATAAAAACGATGATGAATTAATTATCATTAAAGCAAATCCCTTATGTGAGGTTCATACACAAAAATAATATTATCAATATTTAGGACTAAAGTAAATGGAAAATGAAAATAACAAGGAATTAGATGCTTTTACTGATTCTACAGAAAACAATGATGATAAAGAGGACGCACCAGAAATCGAGAAAGTTAAAGATAGTCAAGAAGAACTATTGCTCTGTGAGGATAAATTACAACGAGTATTAGCTGACTATCAAAATCTTGAACGACGTAGTAAAATGGATGTTACTCAAAAAGTTACATTAAAAGTAAACCAACTTATGCTTGATTTTATTGGAATTTATGAGGATTTTATTCGTGCAAAATCTGCTCTTACAGACGAAGGAGCTGACACAGAAGGTTTGTTAGGTGTGATAAAAAACATGGAGACTATTCTTTCTGAAAATAATATTAAAGAGATTGAGGCGATAGGCGAGATTTTTAATCCTAAACTACATGATGCAGTTTCAACAGTAGAAGACAATTTATTAGAAGAGGGAACAATAACTCAAGAAGTAGCAAAAGGATATATTTCCTTTCAAGAAGTTATAAAACCATCTAAAGTGATTGTATCAAAAAAAAAATGAAAAGGAGTAATGAAATATGGCTGAAAAAATTATAGGAATTGATCTAGGAACAAGCAACTCTGCAGCAGCTGTAATTCAGGGTGGCAAACCAACTCTAATCCCAGCGGCTGAAGGGACTACTGTAGCAGGTAAGGCATTTCCTTCGATTGTAGCTTTTTCGAAGGATGGGGATCTTTTGGTAGGTGAACCTGCTAGAAGACAAGCAGTGACTAACCCAGATAACACAATTAGAGAGGCAAAAAGGAAAATGGGAACTGAATTTATGTATAAAATTCAAGGAAAAGAGTACAAACCACAACAAATTTCCGCCTTCATTCTTCAGAAAATAAAACGTGATGCGGAAGCATTTACTGGTGATACGATTAACAAGGCTGTAATTACAGTTCCTGCATATTTTAATGACAATCAAAGGCAAGCAACCAAAGACGCAGGAACGATTGCTGGATTAGAAGTTGTCAGAATTATAAACGAACCAACTGCTGCATCATTGGCATTTGGTTTAGACAAAAATAAAGAAGATATGAAGATTCTCGTGTTTGATCTTGGTGGAGGAACATTAGATGTAACAATTATGGAGATGGGTGGAGGTGTATTTGAAGTAATGAGCACATCAGGTGATACACAACTGGGTGGTGTAGATATGGATCAAGCAATAAAGGATTATGTTATTGATGAATTTAGGAAAAAGGAAGGAATAGATCTATCTAGTAATGCCCAAGCAGCAGAAAGAGTAAGAGAGTCTTCAGAGAAAGCAAAAATTGAATTGTCAACAGTAATGGAGACTGAGATTAATTTACCATTCATAGCACAAGATTCTTCTGGCGCCAAAAATTTGGAAATTAAACTAACAAGAGCAAAATTAGATGATCTAATACATTCTATTGTCCAGAGATGTAAACCATCTATAGAGAAAGCAATAGAGGATGCTAAAATCTCAATATCAGATATCACAAAAATTGTTCTAGTTGGAGGTCCAACAAGAATGCCAATTGTGAGAAAATTTGTTAGTAATGCAGTTGGAAAAGAAGCAGAATCTGGAGTTGATCCTATGGAAGCTGTGGCATTTGGTGCTGCAGTACAGGCTGGTATTATTGCTGGAGATGTAACAAGTGATATAGTACTACTTGATGTAACACCATTAACTTTAGGCATTGAAACACTTGGAGGAGTTAGAGAACCGATAATAGAAAGAAACACAACAATTCCTACCTCAAAAGATAAAACATTCACTACTGCAGCAGACAGCCAAACTGCAGTTACTATTAATGTAGTTCAGGGTGAAAGACCAATGGTTGCTGACAATGTAGCACTAGGAAGTTTTAACCTCACTGAAATTCCACCTGCACCAAGAGGAGTACCACAGATTAACGTCAAATTTGATATTGATGCAAATGGAATAATTAATGTCACTGCTAAAGACCTTGGAACAGGAAAAGACGCAAAAATTACAATTGAATCTTCTTCAAAAATGTCAGAAGATGATGTTCAAAAAATGAAATCTGATGCAGAAAAATTTGCCGAAGAGGATAAAAAGAAAAAAGAAGAAGTAGATATCAAAAATGAGGCTGAGAGTTTTATCTATACTACTGAAAAACTTGTGAGTCAAGATCTAAAGGATAAGATACCACAAGAAAAAGGAATAAAGATTACCGATGCGATCAAAGAACTAAAAGAATCACTAACACAGGGTACTGATCAGATAAAATTAAAACTTGAAGCATTAAAAACAATAGTTAACGAAGTTACAACTGAACTTTACAAAAACGCAACACCGCCACCAGGAGCAGATCAGAAATCAAACCAAGAACAAAGCAGTTCAGGCGAACAAACAACAGACGAACAGAAATCGGATCCCGAAAACAATGAAGAACAGAAATCGGATCCCGAAAACAATGAAGAACAAAAATCAGATTCTGAACAAAAATCAGAAAATCCCTAAATTAACTAATTTAGGTACTGAATTAAGATAAGAGAGATATTCATGAGTGCAAAACGCGATTATTATGAAGTTATAGGAGTTTCTAAATCAGCTACAAATGATGAAATAAAATCACAGTATAGAAAATTGGCTTTGAAATTTCATCCTGATAGAAACAAGTCTGCAGATGCACAAGAACATTTTAAGGAAATCTCAGAGGCTTATGCTGTATTATCTGATTCAGCAAAAAGGCAACTTTATGATCAACATGGTCATGCTGGTGTAGACGGACAATATTCCACTGAAGATATTTTCAGAGGTGCTGGCGGCAATTTTAATGATGTTTTCAATGATTTGTTTGGTGGCCAAGGAAGAAGCTCAGGTGGATTTGAATCAATTTTTGAGAATTTGTTTGGCGGTGGTGGTGGTGGCGGCTTTGGTAATTTTGGACGGCAAAGGGGTTCTGATATGCTATATCAAACATCTGTCACACTTGAAGAGGTGTTACATGGAAAACAAATTGAACTTGATTTGCAGAAACATGTAGACTGCCCTGATTGTAGTGGAACTGGATGTAAATCAGGTACTTCAAAATCACGATGTAATGATTGTAAAGGTCAAGGACAAGTTAGGGTTGGCAGAAAAATGGGTTTTTCTACATTTGTTACTGTTCAATCATGCAGAACGTGTCATGGTGAAGGACAAATAATTGAAGAACCATGTAAGAAATGCAAGTTAGGAAAAATCAAAGGAACAAAACATCTATCTTTTCAACTTCCAGCTGGCATTGATAACGGTGATTATGTAATGCATGGAGAAGGTGAATCAATTCCTAATGCTGAAAATGGTGATCTTATAGTTCGCGTTAATGTAGAACCACACACACAATTCAGGCGAGATGGAACCGATATTTATTGTGATATAAATATTTCAATGGTTGAAGCAACTTTTGGTACTGAGATTCAGGTTCCAACTCTTGAAGATATGGAAAAAATGAAAATCGAATCTGGAACTCAACCCAATTCTATCTTAAAACTCAAAGGCAGGGGCTTACCTAGACAAAATTCAGGGCGACGTGGTGATCAATATATTCACGTCGTGGTTAAAATTCCAAAAAAATTATCCAAAGAGCAGAAAGATCTACTACAGCAATTCAAGGAATCAGACTAAATCTATTTTTCTGCAGAATTTCTGATAATAAGGTGATGTCCTTCCCGAATATAAGATGCATAAACAATTTTTGTAATCTCGCCTATTTTTGCTTCTGAAAAATATTTCTGATTATAACTACCCAGAATTTTTTTCATATCTTCTGAATATACTTCCCAAAATGCCATTATTACTTGATTTAGTATCCACAATTTCAGCTTTCCTAATAACGAACTTATTCTAGAAATTCCAAATAGTTTTGCGGGGGTAGCCCAGCCTGGTCAACGGCGTAAGGTTCAGATCCTTATCTCCTAGGAGTTCGTGGGTTCAAATCCCACTTCCCGCACATAAAATCCTAGAATTTTGTTAGGAACAACTTTAAAGCATTGTAGTTTTGATTATTTGCATGGCAAAAGTAACTAGAGTCGGCGGTAGAGGCACAACCAAAAGAACCACAGATACTAGCAAAAAATCAAGCTTTTCTGGAGACTCTTATAGAGAATATCAGGAAGCAAAAAAGAAAGCAGCTGGTAAAAGAACAATATCTACTGGTAGAGGAACTGGAAGAAGAAAACTAACTGCAGCTCCTAAGAAAGCATCTGCTAAAGGCCGAACACGAGTAACTGGTAGAGGAACTGGAACAAGAAAAGGCACGAAATAGCCATTCTCACCTAACAACTAGTACAAAGCTAGTTTTTTCTTATTTTATTATATCTTGGATTTTTGTTTTTAGAAGTTGATTTACTAAACTACCAGAAGTTCTTCCTCTCACCTGTTTCATCACCATACCCATTATAGAACTCGTTGAATGCATACCATCTTTTTTGATTTCATCATAGTTCTGCTCGATAATTTTATCCAGAATTCTTTCCAGTTCATCTTGGCTCAATTGAGTAATAGAAGCCTTTTCTACTGCATCTAAAGCAGTTGTTGCTTTTCCCGACATTATTTGTTGAAAAATTATTTCTATAGATTCTTTAGTGATTTTTTTACTTTGTAACAATTCAAATGTAATAGATATCTCATCATGTGTGAGAAGTTTGGAATCAAGTCCATTTCTTTGTAGATTAATAATAGTAGAACACAATACTGATGCAACAAAATTAGGCGAATTTTCACCACCATGACAAATTTTTTCAAATAAATCAAAATATTCAGAATCAAAAATTTGTTCTGATAACTGTGCATTAATTTTATATTTATTTTGAATTTCTAATAGTGATTCATCCCACGGTTTTGGGATTTTGGATTGAGCAAGCTCTAATTCTTCTTTTGTAATTTTTATGGTTGGAATGTCAGTTTCTGGATACATTCTTGACGCACCAGGTCTTGGTCTTAGAAAAATTGTTTCTCCAGTTTGAGTAGCAGCTCGTGTCTCAGCTGGCGGTCCGTTCTTAGCGTCATTGATTCTATTAATAATTGATTCAATTGCAAAGTCAACTGATGGAGTTTTTCCAGCGATAATTAAAAATGCATCATCTTGATTTAATTCTAAAAACGTTCTTACTTTTTGAATATCTGAATCCAGAATTCCATAATTTGGAAGTTCATCTGAATGAAAGATGCCACCAATTCCGAAAAATCTGACTAATTGTCCAACTTCTTTTCCAAGTCTAATACCAGTATATGGTTCAAAACCAATCAACCCTGCCAGTTTTTTTATTCTAATAACTTTAACTTCGTTTTCATTCTGCAGTGAATTTTTTATTATTTTTGAATTACAATCTTTTAGTAAATCAGTAATCACAAAAACATCATTGTTCTTATCTACATCTACATTACTGACAGCCTTTATCCTCTCAGAAATTATCTTCAGACCATATTGCCGTTTTGCTTCAAATTCTATGATTTTCTCAAGTTGATCTAACTGTTGTACTCCTTTTACTTCAATAACTCCACCTCCAGTAATAGATACATTGACATCTTGACGTATGGTCCCAATTCCCCTAGCAACCTTTTTTGTTACTCTAAGTAGTCTACCAAGCGTTAATGCTATCTTTCTGATGCTTTCCACACTATCAGTTACTGGCTCTAATGCAATCTCAACTAACGGCACTCCCAGCCGTTCTAAACTAAAAAATCTCTTATCATCTTCATCTTTGATTATTTTTGCAGCGTCTTCTTCCAAGCAAATTGATTGAACACCAACTTTCTTACCTTCTACTTCAATATGACCACCCTGTGCAATTAGCATAGTTCTTTGGAATCCCGATGTATTCGAACCATCAACCACCGTTTTTCTCATCACGTGTATTTCGCTAAAAATTTTTGAATTTAGTGCAGATCCAATTAATAAGGCAGTATTTTTGGCATCATCATTCAAATCATGTGGTGGCTCTTCATCTTTTTCGACTAAACAACTACTGTTAGGATTAGCATAGTATACTATTGTCTTTGCTTTAGTATTTTCAAACAGTGCTGCGGGATCTATTTTTCCAAGTTCGCTTTTTGTTGCTCTTAAATTTCTACTAAATTTGTTAGTGTATTCATCATCTTCAACTGATTTACAATTACAGAATAATTTTTTTTTAGCATCTAATTGTTGATGAATTTCTAATCCAACCTTCAAACCAATCTCATTTATTTTAAATTCAGTCATTTTTAGATTCACTCAGAAAATTCTGATGCAATGTTTTCTAAAAGTAGTTTCTTAAGACCATTTTTATCTTCAGAATTGCCTAATGCCCACATTGTTTTTACCAATGCTACTTCTGGAATCATGTCTTCTAAAGGAGTAATTCCTAGTTCTAACAAGTCTCTTCCGCTTTCATAGACTGTCATTCTAACACGCCCGTCAATACATTGAGACGTCATACCTAAAAACAAACCCGCTGCATTTGCCTTTTCTATTACATCATACATTGTTTTACCCACATGACCAAGACCAGTTCCTTCAAAAATTATTGCTTTGAATCCCAAATTGATCAATGTCTCTATTTGCCTTGGTTCATATCCTGGATGATATTTTACCAGTGCCACTTTGGTATCTACACCGAGTCTAGGATTAAAGGACCGAACCTTGAAAAATTCATCTGTAGAATTTTTAATAATTTTCGCATCTAAAATTAAAAATGCTGGATCATTTCCTACTGTTTCAAACGCACTTCTTTTACTTGTGTGGTTTTTTCTAACTCTTGTTCCAAGGTGACACGAAATCGTTTCATCACTTTCATTATGGTGCATTACAATATAGATTCCCTTTACATCTGTTTGAACAATAAATCTTGTTGCAGCAATAAGATTTGAGGCAGCATCAGATGAAGGTCTATCTGATGATCTTTGTGAACCCACAAACACAACTGGAATGTTCAATCCTGAAAGTGCAAATGACAAAAATGCTGAACTATAATGCATAGTATCTGTTCCATGTGCAACAATTACTCCTTTGTAATCTAGATCTACAACACTCTGTATCTTCTTTGCAGTTTCAACCCAATGTTCAGGTTGTAAATTCTCAGAATATTCAGAGAATAATACCTCTGCATCGATGTTTGCAATTTCTGCAATTTCTGGAACAGCGTCATTAAGATCGGCTGCAGTTAATGCAGGAGTAACTGCACCTGTTCTATAATCAACTTTGCTTGCAATAGTTCCACCAGTCGAAAGTAAAAGAATTTTTGGTAATGCTAAATCTGTTTTCTTTACATTTTCTTCTACTATCACTTCTTCCGGTGATGAGATTTTTTCAATATCTTTGATCTCATCTAACTCAATTCCAATATTATATCCACTTTTTAGTTTTAACACAACATGTGAATCTTCACTAGTCTCATATCTAGGCATAAGAATTCCAGTGTAAGTTAAATCAGAAATTACTTTTATTGAATCCCCAACATTCACATCTTTTTGATGTAGATATTCAAGTGATTTTCCTTTGTATCCTTTGAGTTCAGACATGTAATGAGAATAAACTGATTATTTTATTAAAACTACCTGTAGTAAGATGCAACCAACTTTTCGCCAATCTTCAAGTCTTTTTGCTCTCTAACTTTTTTCACAGATTCTTCAAAATGTTTCATTGTTACTTTGGCTTTAGAAGCCTTTTCTGTAACCTCTTTGGCATCAGGTGCACTATCAAGATGTTCATGAACTACCAACGATACAGCAGTATTTGCAACGGCTGCAACGTCTGCACCACTCAAACCATCAGTCATTTCTGCTAATTTTCCATAATCTATTTTATCTGGACCATTTGGATCAGCAGTTGGAATATCTTTAGAATTAATCTCCAAAATACTCTTTCTACTCTCTTTGTCAGGTAATGGAATTTGAATAATCTTATCAAATCTACCTGGTCTAAGTAAAGCGGGATCAATCATATCAGCCCTATTTGTAGCTGCAAGCACTATAACTCCATGCATGTTTTCCATTCCATCTAATTCTGTTAATAATTGACTAACTACTCTTTCTGTGACAACGGTTTCTCCTCCTGCCCCTCTAATAGGTGCAATAGAGTCTATCTCATCAAAGAAAATTACACAAGGCGCTGACTGTCTTGCACGTTTGAAAATTTCTCTAATACCCCTCTCTGATTCTCCTACCCACTTTGATAGTAATTCAGGACCGCGTACTGAAACAAAATTTGCTTCACTTTCTGTTGCAACTGCTTTAGCCATCAGTGTTTTTCCTGTTCCACTAGGACCATGTAACAGAATTCCTCTTGGCATCTTATGACCTAATTTTTCATATAATTCTGGATATTTCATAGGCCATTCAACAGCTTCCATTAATTCTCGTTTGACTTCTGCTAGTCCTCCGACCGCATCCCATTGTACATCTGGGTTTTCGATGAAGACTTCACGCATTCCAGATGGGGTAATTTCACGTAGTGCCTTTGTAAAATCTTCAGAAATAACAATTAGTTTATCCAAAGTTTCTGGAGGAATTTTTTCTTCTTCCAAGTTTAATTCTGGTAACAGTCTTCGCAGACATTTCATTGCTGCTTCTTTACATAGATATTCCAAATCAGCACCAACGTAGCCATGACTCACTGCTGATATTTTCATAATGTCTACTGTGCTATCACCTTCACTCATCAAAGGCATGTTACGCGTGTGAATCTGTAGAATTTCATGTCTACCTTTCTTGTCAGGAACTTTTATCTCAATCTCCCTATCAAATCTTCCAGGTCTCCTTAAAGCAGGATCAATTGCGTTTGGTCTGTTTGTTGCTGAGATCACAATTACTTTTCCCCTCGCTTCTAATCCATCCATTAATGATAACATCTGTGAAACAACTCTTCTTTCAACCTCACCAGTTACCTCCTCTCGTTTTGGTGCAATAGAGTCAATTTCATCTACAAAGATTATTGATGGAGCTTTTTCTCTCGCCTCCTTGAAGATCTCTCGAAGCCTTGCTTCACTTTCACCATAAAACTTACTCATAATCTCTGGACCCGAAATACTAATGAAATGAGCATTACTCTCATTTGCTACCGCTTTAGCCAAAAGTGTCTTTCCAGTACCTGGTGGACCGTATAACATAACACCCTTTGGTGCTTCAATACCAAGTTTTTCAAATATTTCTGGATGTCTTAATGGAAGTTCAATCATTTCACGAACTTTCTTTATCTCATTTCTTATTCCACCAATATCTTCATAGGTGACTTGAGGAACTCCTCGTAATGTTTCGCCTTTTTCTGCAATATGAAAAGTTGTTTTTTGTGTAACAAGAACTGCGTCTGCAGCTGGTGTAACGCCTATTACTTGGAATGTCAATCTTCCTCCAAAATAAGGAACCATTACATTGTCACCTTTAATCAAAGGAACACTTTCCAATGCGTCAGCTAGATATCTTTCGTCTATTGGTGGAATAGCTTCAAGTGGAGCAACTACAACTTTTTCTGCTTGTACGGCTTTGATCTTTTTAACAGTAATTGCATCACCAATTGCAATACCTGAATTATTTCTACCTAATCCATCAATTCTGATTATTCCTTTACCTTCATCAGAAGGATAAAGTGGAAGGCATTTTGCAACAGTTCTTCTCTTGCCTTTTAATTCAATTACATCACCAGTTGATGCATTTAAGGTATCCATAGAATCATAGTCTATTCTAGCTACTCCTCTACCAACATCTCTAGTGTAAGCTTCCAATACTTTAAGGGATAATCCACCTTCACTCATATCTTATCTCACTCAGTTCTTTTTTTATACATTGCGTATTATTATTGTGATCTCAAAAACATTGATCACAAGCTTAAAATCATGATCTTAGTCCAAAACGAGTACATTGGGTAAAAGACCGTTAGTTAGAAGGCGTGGACGAGGAGGCATGCAATTTAGGGCTGCAGTCACTGGAAAGCTAAAACCAGCAAAATACCCAAGTTTTGACCTAGATGAGGATCGTCATGGTGAGATAATTGATCTTGTTCACGAAACAGGTCGTGATGCACCATTATCAAAAGTAAGATTTGAAGATGGTTCAATTTCATTTATTCCAGCCATTCTTGGCACAAAAGTTGGTTCAAGAATAGATTTTGGACTCAAGTCTGAAATTAAAGATGGTAATGTAATTAGTATTCAAAATATACCTGATGGAACTATTGTATGTAATGTTGAAAAACAATTTGGTGATGGTGGAACTTTGATAAAATCTGCTGGAGGAGACGCAACTGTGTTTTCACACACTGACAATGGTGTTATTCTAAAACTGGCTTCTGGTAAATTTACTAAACTTAACCCAAAAAATCGAGCAATGATTGGAACTCTCGCAGGTGGAGGTGTTGGAGACAGACCACTAATGCGAGCAGGAGTCGCATGGAGAAGATTCAGGTCAAAAGGTCAAAAATACCCAATTGTAAGAGGTGTAGCACAGGCAGCATATGTTCATCC
>Ga0257107_1000648_pt1 | contig 13260 bp, 11 predicted proteins | sample LP_taG_2_FD_190178 | JGI IMG/M metagenome (GOLD analysis project Ga0257107, IMG submission 190178) | Marine microbial communities from Northeast Subartic Pacific Ocean, Canada - LP_J_2011_P26_500m | ecosystem: Environmental > Aquatic > Marine > Oceanic | place: Canada: Northeast Subartic Pacific...
ATCATATTACTTTAAATGGATTGTTACTCCCTATAAGAAGAGCTTTTGATCAATTTGCTTGTGTCAGACCGAGTATTTTATACCCTGGTGTAGTGTCACCATTGAAAAATATAAAACCTTACGATATAGATCTAATTGTTGTGAGAGAAAATACAGAAGGAGAATATGCAAATGTTGGAGGGTTTCAATATAAAGATTTTCCTGAAGAAATCGCAATTCAAAGTGCTGTATTTACGCGTAAAGGATGTGAAAGAGTAATAAGATACGCTTTTGAATTAGCTAAAAGTAGAAATAAGAAGAATCATGTAACTTCTATTACTAAGTCCAATGCTCAAGGATACTCTATGACGTTATGGGATAGAGTTTTCAATGAGGTTAAGGCCGATTATCCTTCAATTGAAACAAATTCACTTTTAATAGACGCTGCATGCATGGACTTTTTGCGAAGACCAAAGGAATTTGATGTGGTGGTGGCAAGCAATTTATTTGGTGACATTTTAACAGATATTGGTGCGATTATAACTGGTTCTATGGGATTAGCATCAAGTGGAAATATTGATCCAACAAATAATAGCCCATCCATGTTTGAACCTACTCATGGATCAGCTCCAGATATAGCAGGAAAAAAAATTGCAAATCCTATGGCCCAAATATTAACAGCTGCCATTATGTTAGATCATCTTGGAGAAAAAGATTCAGCCAAAGAACTAGAATCATCTGTTAAAAAAGTTTTAGAAAAAGGGGAAACATTAACTCCTGATCTTGGTGGAGAAGCTCAAACAAATGATGTCACTAACGCGATTTTATCTTTGCTGTAACAATTTATAAGGCATTAACAAATGATCAAAGGTGTTATATTCGATTTAGATGATACTCTAACAATTCATGAAGATTTATATAATAAAAATTACCTAAGAACTATTTGTAAATTTTTTCCAGATATAAATATTCCTCGAAATGAAATTCTACAAATAATTACAAGAATTATAGATAAAATAGGCACAAAAAAATATTTCAAGAATTATTTTCAAAACGTAAAGTTCGGAGGTAGAGATCTTCTATGGGGAGACTGTGGTGGTTTTGGAAACATTCCTGAATATACAAAAAAGATACAGACCGACTTAAGGAATGAAATTTGGAATAGAATAATTGATAATCTTGATTTAAAGACAGATGTAAAGACCTCCGAAATAATTTCTTATTATATAGGGATCATGTGGAAAGGAATAAAAGTTTTCGATGATGTAATAGAAACACTACAAAATATTAGTAATTATAAATTAGCTATTATATCTAATGGAATGCCTATTCATCAGAGAAGGAAGATAACTTCTGCAGGTATAAGAAACTTTTTTACAGGAAAGAATCGTTCCATAATAACATCTGCAGAATGTGAATTTGGCAAACCAAATCCTAAACCTTATGAACTTACTTTAGAAAGATTAAATTTGAATACAAAAGAAGTGGTTATGGTAGGAGATAGGCCTGAGGGAGATATATTAGGAGCAAATTTATTAGGAATCAAAACAGTTTATATAAATAGAAATTCTGAAATAATAAAAGATGTTTCATATAAACCTGATATTGAAATCAAGAGTTTAAATCAATTGACAAAAATTATTTAGCCTTTAGAAAATCGAAATCACATCCTTGGTCAGCTTGTAAAATATGTTCTTTATAAAGCCACCCATATCCACGATCGTATTCAGAATTATGTTTAGTATTCTTAAGTGAAGATTTCCTTTCAGATAGTGTTTTATTATCTACTAATAAATCTATTGATTTAGTTTCCAAAGATAATTTTATTTCATCTCCAGTTTTTACTAATGAAAGAGGTCCTCCAATATATGATTCTGGAGTAATATGTAGAATAATAGTTCCATATGCTGTACCACTCATCCTAGCATCAGATATTCTTACAATGTCTCGAATACCTTTGTTTAGAAGTTTTTTTGGAATAGGTAAGAAACCGCTTTCAGGCATTCCTTGACCACCTATTGGCCCTTGATTACGTAATACGATTATAGAATTTTCATTTACATCTAGATTTGGATTATCAATATTATCAGACAATTCTTTTGAATTATTAAATACTATTGCTTTACCAATGTGATTAAGAAATTTTTTACTGGCTGCAGCAACTTTTATAACAGCTCCATCGGGTGCTAAAGATCCTTTTATGATTGCAATGCTTCCTTTATCATTTACGGGATTTGATGGATACCTGATAACTTGTTGATCAAAATTTTCAGATTCATCTAAAATATCTTCTAAGTTTTGTCCTGACACACTTATAGTTTCAAGGTTTAGAAGGTGTTTAATATTTTTCAATAATGCTGAAACACCACCGGCATAATGAAAATCTTCCATTAATTTTGTTCCTGCAGGCTTTAAATTTGCTAAAACAGGAGTTTTATCAGAAATTTGGTTAAAATCATCAAGAGAAATCTTACTTTTGGTACGTCCTGCAATTGCAAGAAGATGTATTATTGCATTAGTGGATCCACCCATAGCCATAAGTGTTACAATTCCATTAAGAAAATTTTGTCTGCCTAAAAAATTTTCAAATTTTACATCGTTTTTTACTAAGTTAACAATTTGTTGACCAGATCTATTTGCTAATGCCATTCTTCTTGAATCAACAGCTGGTAGAGTTGCAGCACCTATCATAGTCATGCCCATAGCTTCAGAAATACAAGCCATTGTAGATGCAGTTCCTGAGACCATGCAAAAACCAGGAGAACGATAAATAGATTCTTCCATAGAATCATAATCTTCTTGAGATATATTTCCTGCTCTTAACTCGTTCCAATATCTTCTACAGTCAGTACATGAGCCCAATTCTTCTCCCTTCCAATTACCTTTTAAAGATGGTCCACCAGGGAGAATTATAGTAGGGATATTTGCAGAAGCAGCTCCCATTATTGCTGCTGGTGTAGTTTTATCACAACCTGTCAAAATAACAACTCCATCGATAGGTAGTCCCTTTATCATTTCTTCTATATCAATAGACATTTGATTTCTTAGATACATTGAAGTTGGAGATAAAAAAAATTCACCTAATGATATAACAGGGAATTCAATAGGAGTAGCACCTGCAGCAATGACACCCTTTTTAACATGATCTGCTAAAATTCGTAAATGAGAATTACAATGAACGGCCTCAGAAAATGTATTAGCTATACCAATAATTGGTTTATCTTTTATCATATTTTCAGGCCAGCCTTGGGCTTTCATTCCTGATCTATGAAGAAATCCTTCAAGATTTTTTTCACCAAACCATTTTTTGCTTTTCAGTTCTTTTGACAATTTTTTTATGTATTTATCTAAATTTATATTACATAAAAAAAAATAACTTTATAAAAAAAATAACTAAATTCATATATTATTTGTTTAAAACCGAAGATACATGAAAATAAATATTATAAATTCAGTAGAAGAATTCACTCTTGTTAAAAAAAACTTTTTAAAATTCAAAAAAATTTGTATAGATACTGAGTTTATGAGAGAAAATACATACTACCCAATTCTTTCATTAGTGCAATTAAACATAAATAATGAAATATTTATATTAGATTGTTATAATAACCAAAATTTATTAGAAAAATTAACAAATATCTTATCGAATAATGATATTTTGAAAATTTTTCATGATTGTGAACAAGATATTGAAATCTTACAATCTAATTTAAATATTGATATAAATAATATATTTGACACACAAATTGCAAATGCATTTGTGAGCCTTGAACATCATATAAGTTACAAAAATCTAGTTAAAAAATTATTAGATAAAGATGTAAAAAAAGATCAACAACATTCAAATTGGATAAAAAGACCTTTAACCAAAAAACAAATCAATTATGCAGGAAGAGATGTTATATATTTGGAAGAATTATTTGCTAAGCTATATAAATTACTTGTGCATGACAATAAATTAAATTGGTTTAAAGAAGAAATGGAAAATATTCTCAACCATATAAATTCAAAAAATAAGAACGAAAATTTTTGGAAAACAATACGATTGGATCAAAGCAATTTATTGAATTTAGAAATATTAAAAGAATTAGCCACATTCAGAGAAAACGTTGCACAAAATAGAAATAAACCTAAATCTTGGATCCTTAAGGATAAAGACATTATATTTATATCAAAAAAAAATAAACTTGAATTATACCCACTAACTCAATTGAATTTACATAAAAATAATAAATTTTTTTATTTAGAAGATTACGAAAAAATAAAAATGATTATTGATAAATATAGTGCATTCAACAATAATCATAAAAAATCTAAAACAACTGATTTAAATGACTTAAATAATTTGAAAAAAGATCTAGATCACGTTTCAACAGATAAAAATATTTCTAAATCTTTAATCGCAAACAAAAGAGACCTTCAAAATTTATTAGACAACAATGATTCTAAAAAACTTCAGAATGGGTGGAGATACACAATGTTCGGCAATAAATATACCAAAAGAATAAACTTAAATTAATATAAAATAAACTTAGGAAAAGAAACATATCTAATAAATATAATGAAAACACCAAAAACAGCAGATGATTTAAGAGATTCTTTTTTAAAATTTTTCGAAACCAAAAACCATCTAATATTACCATCTTCATCTTTGATACCTTCAGGAGACCCAAGTTTGTTATTAACGAATTCTGGAATGGCTCAATTTAAATCATATTTCTCAGGTGAAAAAGATCCTCCTAACAAACGAATAACAACAGCACAAAAATGTTTCCGAACTACCGATATTGAAGAGGTTGGAGATGATACTCATTTGACATTCTTTGAAATGCTAGGAAATTTTAGTTTTGGTGACTACTTCAAAAATGAAGCTTGTGCCTGGGCATTAGAATACATGACAGAAATACTAAACTTCGATATCAATAGATTATTTTTTACAATTTATAACGATGATGATGAAGCAAAACAAATTTGGCTCGATCTAGGAATTTCTGAAAAATATATCTATAAATTCGGAGATGAAGATAACTGGTGGGGACCCGCTGGGGATGAAGGTCCTTGTGGTCCTTGTTCAGAAATACATTATTATCAAGGAGATCTAAATAATCTTGATTTCAACAATCCTAATTGGGGTCCTAATTTACATGAAGACTTTATAGAATTATACAATTTAGTTTTCACTCAGTTTTATAGAGACATCAATTCTAAAGACACTCCTTTACCTTTCAATAACATAGATACTGGCATGGGACTTGAAAGAACATTAGCCGTTCTAACAAATAACAAAACGGTATACAAAACTGATGTGTTTAGCGAACATTTATCAAATGTTAAATATAAGATTCCATCTAAAAACTTATCGACAAAAGATATTGAAATAGTGAAAAGAATAATTGCTGAGCATGGACGTTCAGCTAGTTTCCTTATTGCTGATGGAGTTATACCAGAAAACACTGGAAGAGGGTATGTTTTAAGAAGATTAATTAGAAGAGCAATTATCAATGGTATAAAAATTGATGCTTCATTCCCAATTTTATCTCCCATAGCTAATATATCATCTAAAAAATTGAGCCACATTTATCCTGAACTTGATGAAAAGTTAGATTTTATTAAATCAATTTTAGATACCGAAGAAGAAAAATTCTCTAAAACTCTAAATTTTGGAACTCAAGTTTTGTATTCATTATTTAAATTAAGAAATATTAAAGTTAAAGAATCAATTGAAATGTCAATTGATGCAAAAGACGTTGCTAAAGAGCTCTATAAAAATATAGATAATGTAAATAAGAAAGACATTCAAAAGACTATATCGGGCCTGGAAGCTTTTCGCTTGTATGATACGTATGGATTCCCTATAGAAATTACTGAAGAGATATGTACAAAATCAGGGTTAGATATAGATAGAAAATCATTTATTGAAGTTATGAATCAACAAAAAAACAAATCTAAACAATCTTCTGTTTTTATAAAAGCAAACAGTATGAAAATATTTTCAGAATTAAATATTAAACCTACAGAATTTGTAGGTTATGAAAAACTAAAAACTTCTTCAAAAGTTCTATCTATAATACAAAATGAAAAAAACCTACAATTTATCAAAACTAAAGAAGAGTTTGATTTAATAATAGATAAAACACCTTTTTATGCTGAAAAAGGTGGTCAAATCGGAGATTCAGGTATAGCAGAAAACGACAATTGTAAGATTGAAATAATTGACACTATCACTGCATATGGAGAAATATATATACACAAAGCAAAAATTACTGAAGGATCATTATCAGTAGGCAATAATTTAAATCTTACTGTAGATGGAAATCGGAGAGAAAGGATTAGAAGGAATCATACTGCTACACACCTAATACATGCAGCTCTTAGAGAAATAGTGGGTATTCATGTAAGGCAATCAGGATCACTAGTTCACCCTAATTACTTAAGGTTTGATTTTACAAATATGCAAGCACTCGACAATAAAACTTTACAAAGTGTAGAAGATCGAGTCAATGATGTAATAAGAAATAATCTTCCTGTTGAAGTTAGTTATACAACATATGATAAAGCCATTAAAGACGGAGCATTAGCATTCTTTGGAGAAAAATATGACCATGAAGTCAGAACCATTAAAATTGATAAACCATGGAGTTATGAATTGTGCGGAGGAACTCATATGAGTCACACAGGAGGAATTGGGTTGTTCAAAATTATTTCAGAAAATGGTATAGGTTCTGGAAACAGAAGAATATTAGCATTGACAGGAATTGGGACCGAAACAATGGTAAGGAATAATTTATATAACTTAAATGAAATTATGATCAAAATGAATGCATCTGAGGAAAATATCATAGAGAAATTCAACCTTCAAAATGAAATTCTAAAAAAACAACAAAAAAAAATAGAAAAATTACAAGAAGAGTTGACAGAATTATCACTTGGAAATAAAAGAAAATCTGATAATCAAGAATTTATAATTTCAGACACAAAATTTTCAATATCGAAAGTGAAAGTCCCTAATATAGGAGCATTACGTAAAGCTGGAGACACCTTACGAAACAATTTATCTGAAGGAGTCGCCATAGTTGGATCAATCATTGATAATAAGCCCATAATTGTCATAATGACTACAGTGAACGTAAAAATTGCAGCAAATGATATCGCATCTATTATTTCAAAAGAAATACATGGTGGTGGAGGTGGTAATAAATTTACAGCTCAAGTAGGTGGTAAAGATCCATCTAAATTAGATTCAATAATTTCAAATTTAAACAAAATATTGTCTGAGCATTATAAATAATGAAGATTCTAGGATTAGATTTAGGCGAAAGGAGAACAGGTGTAGCAATATCAAATGAGATTAATAATCAATGCAGTTCATTAAATGAAATAAATGCCTCAAATTCTGAAATCTTGATACAGGAAATAAATAATATTATTAAAGAAAATGAAATAGAGAAAATAATCATAGGATTACCAAAGTTATTAAATGGAACTGAAGGTGACAGGGCAATTTTTTCAAGATTAATAGCAAAAAAAATAAAGGCTAACAATAAAGAAGTAAGAATCGTACTATGGGATGAAAGATTAACAACTGAACAGGCGTTTAAGGCAATGAAAAGTACTGGTATGAAAATAAAAAATATAAAAAGTAAATTAAATTCAGTGTCAGCTATTATAATATTGGAAAGTTATTTACAGAACCAAAATGCAAAATAATATGAAAGCTGGAATTATAGGATATCCTCTTGGACACACTTTGTCTCCAACTATTCATAATTCAGCTTTTAAAGAACTAGGTTACAATATAGAGTTTCAAATTTGGGAAACAGAAGAAAAGTTACTGAAAGAAAAGATCCAAACACTTAGAAACGAGAATGTTTTGGGATGTTGCGTAACATTACCGTATAAGAAAAAAGTAATGCAATATCTTGATAATATAGACAATTCAGCAAAAGAAATTGATGCTATTAATTGGATAATAAATACTAGAGGGAAATTAAGTGGTTATAATACAGATTGGCTTGGTTTTATTAATAGTCTAAATTTTTACAAAAAATCAATCATAAATAAAACAGCTTTGATAATAGGTGCTGGAGGTTCAGCAAAAGCTATCTGCAAGGGACTTATAAAAGGAAAAGTTAAATCAATTATAATTTCTAATCGTACTTTAAAAAAAGCGTATGAAATTAAAGAATTATTTAAAAATAGCCTAACAAAGATTCAAATTATGGATCTTAAAGAATTAAATAATTTAACTACATTAAAAGCAATGGATTTAATTATAAATACAACTTCACTTGGCATGACAGGTGGTCCAGACCCAAAAAAATCTCCTATAGACACTAGTTTACTCAACAATAGATCATTGTGTTATGATTTAGTTTATTCACCTCGAATTACACCATTTTTAAGAGAAGCCAAAAATAATAAAATAGACACTATAGGGGGATTATCTATGTTAGTATTCCAAGCAGCTTCAGGATTTGAACTTTTAACAAATAAAAAAGCTCCTATAAATACAATGCTTGATTCTGTTGGTATAAAATTATAAATACAGAGGAATTATTATGACAAAGTTTAGATTTTTAACAGCTGGCGAATCTCATGGAATGGGTTTAACCGTAATTCTAGAAGGCATCCCTTCAAATTTATCATTAAGTGAAGAATATATTCGAATTGATATGTCAAGAAGACAAAAAGGATATGGTTCAGGTGGCAGGATGAAGATAGAAAAAGATACTGCCAAAATAAAATCTGGAGTTAGACATGGCAAAACACTAGGTTCACCTATATCTTTGTGGATTGAAAATAAAGACTGGGAAAATTGGACAACAGCAATGTCAATTGAACCCGTGAATGAAAAAGATGATATTAAGCGACAAACTAAAATAGTACCGGGACATGCTGATTTTTCAGGCACACTAAAATATAACCATAAAGACGTACGTAATGTCTTAGAACGAGCTAGTGCTAGAGAAACTGCTGCCAGAGTTGCTGTAGGTTCAGTATGTAAAAAATTTATATCGGAAATTGGAATTCACATAAAATCTAGAGTTGTATCAATTGGTTGGGAAAAAACATCAGTAACAGACGTAGATCAAATAAATTGGGAGCATGTTGAAAATTCTGTAGTTAGATCGACAAATTCAATAGAAGAACAGTTGTTCACAAATGTTATTGATCAAGCGAAGAAGGAAAGAACTACAATAGGTGGTGTGTTTCAAGTTATAGGATTCGGGATACCATTAGGGCTCGGTAATTACATACAATGGGATAATAAATTAGATGGAAAAATTGCCCAATCAATGATGTCCATCAATGCTGTAAAGGGTGTAGAAATTGGTAATGGATTTAGCAATACAGAAAAGTATGGTAATTTAGTTCAAGATATTATAGAACCAAATCCAAAAGATGAAAGAAAGTTTTCCCAAAAGACTAATCATGCTGGTGGTCTGGAAGGTGGAATGTCAAATGGTAATAACATAGTGGTAAACGTGGCTGTAAAACCAATAGCAACTATGACGAGACCTCTTCCTTCAGTTGATATTATCTCTGGAGATATTGTCGAAGCTGCTTATAATAGATCAGATATATGTCAGGTAGCAAGAGCATGTCCAATAGGAGAAGCAATGTTAGCTATATCCTTAGCAGAGGTTGTACTTGAAAAATTTGGGGGTGATAGCATTCAAGAAATAAAAAGAAATTATAAAGCTTACATTTCATCTTTTAAAGAATATGGAAAATAGAAATAGATACGAAAACTTATTCTTGATAGGATTTTCTGGTTCAGGAAAAAGTTCGGTAGGGAAATTATTAGCCAAAAAATTAAAATTTAATTTTCTAGATACTGATAAAAAAATAGAAGCTAATCTAAATATGAAAATCAATGAAATAATAACTCGTAAAGGAGAAGATTATTTTAGAAAGATGGAAACCGAATGCTTAAATGAAATTAATTATGATTCTAAAATGGTTATTTCTACGGGAGGTGGGATCCCAACAATAAAAGAAAACCTTAAAATTATGAACCATTTTGGAATCATGATTTGGTTAAATTCTACAATAAAAACAATTATTAGACGTTTAGAAAAATCTAAAGAGATTAGACCTTTGCTTGGAGAAAAAATTAGCGAAAATGAAATAACATCCCTATTCGAACAAAGAGAAAAATACTATCAATTGGCTAAATTTTCTATTAAAACAGATAATAAGAACTTAAATAGTATTACAGAAGAAATAAAAAATAAATTATCTAAACTGAACAATTAAATTTTACGACAATCTTATGAAAAACAAATATTTAGCAGCTGTAGTAAAAACTTCTCAAGGTGATTATCGAGTGATAGTAGGTAAAAGTATACTTAATTTATTAGGAAAAGAGTTGGAATTTGCAGGATTCATGAAAAAAAAATGCTTCATAATTGCAGACAAATCTATGTTTCCCAAAAATGTAAAGCTTCTTCACGAAACTATGGAATCATTTGGATATAAGACAAATACATTTTCTCTAGAGCTAACAGAGGAAAATAAAAACTATAATTCTGTTTCAAAAATTTATGATTGGCTCTCAACAATGAAAGCTGAGCGAAAAGACTTTATAGTATCATTCGGAGGCGGAGTAGCTGGTGATATCATTGGATTCGCTGCCGCAAGTTATCTTAGAGGTATGCCTTATATACAAATTCCTACTACTCTAGCATCGATGACGGATGCAGCAATAGGAGGAAAAACAGGGTATAACTTAGAAACCGGTAAAAATTTAGTGGGATCTTTCAATCAACCGAAACTTGTTTTTGAAGATTTAGACTTTTTAAATACATTACCAATACGAGAGAAAAATAGTGGATGGGCGGAAGCAATTAAACATGCTTTGATAAGCGATGTAAACTTATTTGAAGAATTTGAAAGTAACAAAAAAAATATTATTAATTTAGACAATGAATATGCCGCAGAAATTTTAAAAAAGTCAGTTGGTATAAAGGCACAAGTTGTTACCAAAGATGAATTTGAAAGAGGACAAGATAGAATAAAGCTCAACTATGGACATACAATAGGGCATGCTATAGAAAAAGTAACAAAATTTAAAAAATATTTACATGGTGAGGCTGTTAGCATAGGTATGATGGTATCAATAAACATTTCCTTAAATTTAGGATTGGTCAATATTGATACAGTTAAGAGGCAAAAAAACATACTGACTAATTACGGACTACCGACTAATGACAAAAACTTAAATGCAGAAGAATTATTAGAAGCCATTCAAATGGATAAAAAAAATGTAGATGGTAAAGTTAGATGGATTTTACTTAGAAATATTGGTGAAGCCATAATTGAAGACAATATATCTCTTGAGGTATTAAAAAGTTCTATTTCCAAAATTATCTATTAAAGTTATCCCCCTGCTACGGCAGGAACAATAGAAATTTCATCATTATTATCGATAGTTGTTTCTAATGAATCAATATATCTTATATCTTCACCGTTTACGTAAACATTAACAAAATGTTTCAATTTACCATTTTCTAAAATCTTATCTTTAATTCCTATGTACATAGAGTCTAAATTTTCAATTATTTCAATTATAGTTCTTCCATTAATTTGAATTTCGGTTTTATTTTCGGTTAAATTTCTCAAGGGAGTAGGAATTTTTACAATAGCCATTTTTATTCATCTAGTATTTAGGTTACTGTTATTATTATAGAAAAAATAAATACTGAAAACAGATAAAAATGCGATTAAATACAAATAAAAATTCAATAAACGTTTTAGGAGCATTAAATATGGACCTAATTATGAATATAGATACACCGGCAAAACCAGGAGAAACAAGTGTTGGAACTAAATTTTATACAGCACCTGGTGGTAAAGGAGGAAATCAAGCTGTTGCTGCTGCAAGAATAACCAAAGAGAAAAGTGTCTCATTTTTTGGAATTATAGGAAAAGACAATTACGGAAGTCAATTAAAAAAATTTTTAGAAGCAGAAAAAATAAATACTTCAAACATATTGATTGATGATGATATGCACTCAGGAATAGCAATTATATTTAATGATAAAAATAATCAAAATTATGTGAATGCAGTTTATGGTTCTAACGCAAAATACGATGAATCATTAATCAAACAATTTGATAAAAATATTTCTGAAACTAAAGTATTAATTACTCAAAATGAACTAGATACTGAAATAACACTAGAATGTATGAAAATTGCCAAAAAAAATAATGTGAAAATAATATTAGATCCTGCACCTTATAGAAAAAATTTACCTAAGGACTATTTTTTATATCCAGAAATTATTACCCCCAATGAAATAGAAGCTGAATATATGACAGGAATAAAAATAGAATCAGTTGATGATGCAAAAATAGCATCAGAAATAATAATTGATTCTGGAGTAAAAGCTGTAGCTATCACCTTGGGAGAAAACGGTGTTTACTATAAAGATTCAAATAATGATAAGTATTTCAAACCATTTAATATAAAAGAAGTAAAGGCGAGTGTTGCTGCTGGCGATTGTTTCACTGGAATTTTAGGCAGTTGCATTTCTCTTTCAATCAACATATATACTTCAATTGAAATGGCAGTTATTGGATCTGCTCTTAGTGTAACTAGAGAAGGTGCACAAGAATCAATGCCATTTTATGATGAAATAAAAAAAATATTATAAAGAATATCTTTTATTAATACATTTTTTTTATCATTGCCTGACCTCGGACTTTTTCTAAAGACTCTAAATTTTTATTGACCATTAAAGCTGAAAGTTTTTTATTAATATTATAAGCAAATGAAGGACCATTAAAAATTAAGGCAGTATAGGCTTGGCATAGATTTGCACCAGCTGCAATACAGTTCCAAACATCTATTTCGTCTGATATTCCCCCGCAAGCTATTATTATTGGTTTAGATCCAATTTTATTACGCACTTCTGAAACCATTCTTATTGTATCATTTTTTAATGGTTCTCCAGATAATCCACCTTTACCAACAGCTAATTTATCAAAAGGATATGGTTTTGAATTAGCTACAATTAATCCCTGTGCACCCGCCTTTATGCTTGTATAGGCTATAGAAAGATAATCGTCACGCTCTTTGTTATCTTTATCCCAAGGTGGAAGTTTAATAAAAATTGGTTTTGTTGTAATTGTTTTAGCTTCTAATATTAAATTGGTTAATTTTTCTTTATTATGAAAATTTTTCAATCCTTCAGTATTAGGGCTTGAGATATTGATTTCAAACGCCTTGCAATGATTTTTAAGTGTTTTAATGCAATCAATAATTTCTTTTTCAAC
>Ga0257107_1000650_pt1 | contig 13242 bp, 8 predicted proteins | sample LP_taG_2_FD_190178 | JGI IMG/M metagenome (GOLD analysis project Ga0257107, IMG submission 190178) | Marine microbial communities from Northeast Subartic Pacific Ocean, Canada - LP_J_2011_P26_500m | ecosystem: Environmental > Aquatic > Marine > Oceanic | place: Canada: Northeast Subartic Pacific...
CATATGCGGTTTGTGCTGCCTGTCATGGAGCAAACGGTATGGGAAATAAAGCTCTGAACGCGCCCAGGATTGCAGGTCAAGAACCGTGGTATCTGGAACGCCAACTAAAAAATTATAAGGGAGGAATCCGCGGTGCAGATCCCAAAGACACCTATGGCATGCAGATGCGGCCCATGGCTTTGACCTTAGCCAATGATCAGGCTATTTCAAACATGGTAGCTTATCTGTCAAGTATGCCGATGTCTGCCCCTGCAGCAAGTTCAGTCAAAGGTGACGTTGCTGCAGGCAAGACAGCTTATATGATTTGCCAGGCTTGTCACGGCCCGACTGGTGGTGGTAATAAAGCATTAAACGCACCCCGACTCACAGGTTTGCAGGATTGGTATATCGTACGGCAGTTAAAGAATTTCAAGTCCGGAGCTCGTGGGACAAAAGCTGGTGATACTTATGGAATGCAAATGCGTCCGATGGCCTTGACTTTAACCACTGATGCGGCCATAAACAACGTTGCAGCCTACATTGCCACGTTAAAATAAATTGGTCTTCCTACCTGCTTAAGGCCCGCTGATGTAGTGGGTCTTATCAAACTCTACACCCTTTTTCCTGCTCTATTCAAGAGTATGAAATATGCCAAATAGTAGAAAATTATAGTGCAAATTTTTTTAGAAAAGCGAGTCAATGCTACGTCCTGGGGCCGATTATTAGTGCTTGGCGCAGCATTGTTGTTAGTCTTGTTAATAAGTTGGTTCTTTTTCTTGGCCGTCGGTATCGAGCCACTCGCAGCATACAAGATTATTGGAGAGGAAATCTTTCTGACTAAATACGGCTGGCAGGACCTGTTGGTTAAAATGACACCTTTAATGTTTACAGGACTGGCCGTAGCACTTGCTGCTCAAATGCAGCAGTGGAATATTGGTGCAGAAGGTCAGTTTCACATGGGTACATTTGCCATGACCTGGGTTGCTTTACATTACGACGGGCAACTTCCGGACGGTATGCTGATTGTACTAATGCTCATCATGGCCATGATAGGCGGTGGTTTTTGGGGCTGTATCCCCGGATTCTTAAAAGCCCGTTTTGGAGTCAACGAAATCATAACTTCTCTCCTGTTGAATTATGTGGCGGCTGCATGGATAGATTATTTGTTGTTTGGAGCATGGCGTGACCCGGGAACCAACAATTTTCCTATCACTAAAGAATTTTCTGAAGCAGCACAACTTCCTTCATTTGGAAATACTTCAATTCATGCCGGACTTATTCTGGCCTTTGTCTTTATAGCAATTGTAGCCTGGGTTTTATGGAAAACCAAGCTTGGTTTTCAAATCCGCCTGACCGGTGACAACCCTGACGCTGCCCGTTACTCCGGAGTTAACATAAGGACATTGACTATCCTGGTCTTTGCCGCAAGTGGAGCCATTGCAGGCCTTGCCGGATTCAGCGAAGTAGCAGGTATTCATTACCGTTTGCAGCAAAACATTTCCATCGGCTATGGTTATACGGGAATCATTGTGGCCTGGCTTGCCAGAAATCATCCGCTTGGTGTTGTCTTAAGTGCATTTTTTATGTCAATTGTTTTTGTCAGCGCAGAGGTTTTGCAAATTGAATACGGGCTGCCAATTTCAATTGTATATTTGTACCAGGGTATTATTTTGTTTACAGTTTTGGGTTCTGATATTTTCACTGAATATCGACTTAGGATAACGCGTTTTTTGGTCTAGCCAAAAGCACACAATAAATGGTACAAGAAGAATTAGTTTATAAAATCAAACGTTTCATAAAATAAATGTTTTTGTGTGTTTTTGGCAAAATTTAAGAGTTCTAATTAAAAACAAAAAGATATGGAATTTTTCATACAAATTTTGATTGCCGCAGTTGCCATGGGAACGCCGTTATTATTCGCAACACTGGGTGGAGTGATCAGTGAGCGTGCGGGCGTGATTAATCTAGGAATGGAGGGGCTGATGCTCGTGGGAGCGCTGGTTGCCTTTGTTGTCATGTTGAATACCGGAAACTATTTTTATGCAGTAGCAGCCGCGGCTTTTGCTTCCGGAATTGTGTCAATGATTCACGGGATAGTTTGTTTAATATTACGGGCAAGTCAGATTGCTTCAGGGCTGGCACTGACTTTTTTTGGTACTGGACTAAGTGGTTTGTTTGGTGACAAACTGATGGGAGAGATTGTGGAACCTTTAAGCCGGATTCCGATACCCGGACTAAATACTATTCCGGTGCTTGGACCTGTGCTTTTCAATCAGGATGTCATTGTTTATTTTTCATACCTTTGTGTCGCCTTATCGTGGTGGCTGCTATTCAAAACTCGGATTGGTCTTAACATCCGTTCAGTAGGCGAAGCACCGGAGGTCTGTGATTCACTTGGACTTTCCGTGTTGAGTTATCGTTTTTTTGCAGTTGTTGGCGGAGGAATGTTGATTGGAATTGGAGGAGCGTATTTTCCGCTTGCATTAACTCCGTTTTGGGTAGATGGTATTACTGCGGGACGCGGATGGATTGCGGTTGCTTTAGTGATCTTTGCTTTTTGGGACCCGCTAAAGGCCCTTGGGGGAGCTTATCTCTTTGGCCTTGCACTCGCACTGGAACTGCGTCTGCAAATATTGGGCATCGATATGTCACCATTTTTTTTGAAAATGCTGCCCTATGTTTTAACGATCTTGGTACTGACTTTGGTTACGATCCGGAATAACCGGCGAGGAATCCAGGTCATGCCTGCCGCACTTGGAAAAGTTTTTTTCAGAGGTGAAAAACATTGATCTTATGTGTGGATTCTACCGGCTTTGTGCCGGATTCACCCGGTTTTGTGCCGGATTCTGAAACGAACCGATTTGAGGTTCTTTTAACCTTTCTCTAGGAGATAAAATGAGAAAATTAATTTCAATAATAATATCAACCACTCTAACCATGTTATTGGTAGGAGGGTCTGCTTGGGCTGCAAAACCAAGTGTTGGTTTCATTTATGTTGGCCCCGTTGGAGACGGAGGTTGGACCCATGCTCATGACTTGGGACGCAAAGCATTAGAGGAAGCCGGACATAAGACATATTTTGTAGAGAGTGTTCCTGAAGGATCTTCTGAGGGACAGATCTTAAAGATGGCACGAAAGTCCGACATAGTTTTTACCACCAGTTTTGGTTTCATGGATCCAACTTTGAAAGTTTCAAAAAAGTTTCCTGACAAAACCTTCCTGCACTGCTCCGGATTTAAGCAAAGCAAAAACATGGGTAACTATTTTGGGCGCATGTATCAGGCAAAATATCTTGCCGCCATCATTGCCGGAGGCATGAGCAAAAAGGGACGAATAGGTATTGTCGGCTCCCAGCCGATTCCGGAAATCATCAGGCATATCAATGCCATCACACTTGGTGCACAGCAATCCAATCCAAATATTGAAGTGGAAGTCTTGTGGATCAACAGTTGGTTTGATCCTGCCAAAGAAAGTGATGCAGCTCAAGCTCTCATTGACAATGGTGCTGACGTGATTGTAACCATGGCTGATTCTCCAGCAACAGTGCAGACATCAAAGAAAAATGGAGTTTACGCAATTGGGAATGATACAGATATGGCCATCTATGGTAAAGAGGCTCATTTGACCGCGGCTGTCTGGAATTGGGATGTCTATTATCTTGAAGCAGTCAAATCTGTGGAAAACGGGACCTGGAAAGCAGGCTCTCATTGGTGGGGCCTTGATTCCGGAATTGTTGGTCTGACAAGTTTCCATCCGGATGTTCCACAATCACTGATTGTACAAATGAACAGAGAAAAAGGTAGAATCCTTAGCGGCACAATGGATGTGTTTGATCATGGATTTACCAAACGGGATGGAACTCGTGTTACAAAAGCCTTAAATGACGGCGAAATGCTCGGCATGATGTACTACGTCAAGGGAATTATTTCCAAGATTCCCTCCGGTTAATTGTTTTCTTTTTAAATTCAGACAAACAGATGTCGGGTTAGGCCCTGGCTTAATCCGACAACTGGCATAATCAATTAAAAGAGTCTTTTTGCCCGACTCTAAGCTTTTCGGCAAGAAAAGTTGAACTCCTCCCTTTACTAAAACTTTCCCATGAAAAACAAATGGTCTGCTTTTCTTGATCAGAACTACGACGTTCCGGAAGTTCAATTTGCTTTGAAGTCAGTTAAAATCCTCACCGGGACTAAGAAAAGGTTTTTGAAACACCTTTCATTTGGAACTGAACCTGCAGAATATGGAAAAGTACTTTCCGCTTATAATTTAGACATTCAACTAGAAGAGGAGAAGAATGGTTGATGAGGCTTTGTCCCGCATGAGTCTGACTGAGATCTCCGAAGCACTTGTCAAGCGGGAGGTATCTTCACAGGAAGTTGTCAGAAACAGTCTGGAAGAACTAGAAAAACGAGGCCCTTCACTTAATTGCGTGGCTCGTTTGTTTCCGGAACAGGCACTGGCCGAAGCTGAATCAGCCGATCAGGAGTTATCCTCCGGAATCTCGCCGGGACCACTGCACGGTGTACCGCTTTTGCATAAAGACATGTTTTACCGTACAGGTAAAATCTCTGCGTGTGGTTCTAAAATTTGTGAGGATTATGTTCCGGATGCGACTGCTACAGTTCTGCTCAAACTCGACCAGGCCGGCGCATTGGATATCGGCAGATTGAAAATGGTCGAGTTTGCTTACGGACTGACGGGTCACAATGAAATAACTGGTGATGTCCGCAATCCTTGGAATCCGGAATACATTCCGGGTGGATCTTCAAGCGGTCCGGCAGCAGCAGTAGCTGGTTTTTTGAGTTATGGCTCACTTGGTTCTGACACAGGAGGGTCAATTCGCTTTCCTGCATCTTGCTGCGGGCTGGTTGGCATGAAACCAACTTACGGACGTGTCAGCCGTTTTGGTGCAATGCCGCTATCATTTTCACTGGATCATATCGGTCCGCTTACCAGAACTGTTGCTGACTGTGCTTTGCTCACACAAATTATTGCAGGTAAAGATACAAACGATTCTACTTCTTACTATCAACCAAAACCAGATTTTCTTTCCGGGATAGAGTCAGGAATTCAGGGTTTGAAAATAGGTGTTCCGACAACATACGGCAACGGACCTTCAGGTTTTTTAGATCCACTGCATCCTGAGGTACAGAGGGAAATGGAGAGTAGCTTAGCTGTTTTTCGCAGCCTTGGAGCAAAAGTTGTTGAGATACCATTACCGGAGAATTTTGAAATCAGCAACAACATGGCCAACATAATTGCCGGTGCAGAGAGCAGTTCCGCACATGCAAACTGGTTGAAGGAACAACCGGAAGATTACGGTTCGCAGACGCGTGAACGTCTGCTGACAGGTTTGTTGTTTTCTGCAGTTGATTACCTAGACGCACTTAAACTGCGCAAGGTCATTTTGGAGGATTTTCTAAAGCAGGTTTTTGACAAAGTGGATGTGCTTCACGCGCCTGTTGTGCCAATACCTGTTCCTACACTGGAAGAGTCAAACATACAGGCAAATCCGGGTTTCATCGAATATCTTACTCTGCTCGGCCACTTTACACGCCCTTTTGATTATCTTGGCCTTCCTGCTTTGTCAGTACCGGCCGGATTGACAGATAATGGATTGCCTTCCGGTTTTCAGTTAGTTGCTCCGCCTTTTGAAGAAGCACTGTTGTTTCGTACTGCTCGTGCTTTTGAAAAAGAAAATCCGTGGTCCTATCCTCAAGTAACCTTGGACTGATCTTTGCTTATAAAAGTTGACTGTCTTGAAGAAAGTCTGAAGCCCACACAGTCATTTCGACCGTAATTAATATCTTAATGATATCAGTGTGGTGGCTTATATAATATTTCTTGCTTCGCTCAAAATGACACGGTTTAAGGGCTTTTACAACTGCATCAAAGTTTTACATATAATTATTTCAGTTATTCCTTGACATAAGTCTCATTTTCAACGAGAATCCTGAATCAGATCGATCATCAAAAAACTTTTTTTGATACTATTTGAAAAATATTATTAATCAGCAAAACCTGCGGAGTCTAGAAAAAATAAATTCATTTCAGTTGTTGTTATTGATATCCATCTTAAAACTTGCAAATTCAGCTGGATGTGTAATGCTTTTACCTAAAGATAATGGTTCAAATCAATCTGTTAAATTTAGTTGAAGAAACTTAAGCATCAAATATTGGAAACATGAATCAGGAGAAAACCTTATGAAATTAAATGTGCGACATGGGGCATTTACCCTTATTTTATTATTACTTGGCCTGCCTGCCTATGCAGGAGGAGGAGGCGACAGCTTAATTGAGCCATTAGGTGCCATGCTGTTGGCAGCGGCAGTAGTGGCTATAATTTTGAGCTACGCCAAACAGGCAAGTTTGTTTGCATTCATCATTGTTGGCGTTTTGGGTGGAATCTTTGGTGTGAGGGAAGTCATCAACAAAGACGTTATGACCGCTTTTGTTGATATTGGAATCACGCTTTTGCTTTTTATGGCCGGAATGGAAGTCGATATTCCCGGATTGATCAAACGATGGAAACTGTTGTTGATCAACGGGTTTGGCCAGATCATTGGTTTGTTCGGCATCAGTGCGGCTCTTGGTCTGCTGTACGTCGGCATTGACGCAGATTATATGGCAGCAGCGGGTTTACCGGTGGAAAACGCCGCACCTGCCTTGATCTATTTTGCACTTTGCCTGACACTGTCTTCCACAATTTTGGTAATTGGGACACTCAAAAGTACAGGCCAAATTGCTGAAGAACATGGTCAGGTAGCACTTGGTCTGATGGTCCTGCAAGATATTGTAGCGGTAGTAGCACTTGCCATTCTCGGCAGCCTGAATCCAGACAAAGTCGGTGGCGCTTCACTGGGGGTTGAAGTTGCGATGATTTTTGCAAAAATGATCGGCCTGGCCATCGTCCTTTATTTTGTGACCAAGTATCTTCTCAATCCACTTTTCAAGTTTTTCGCACAATCAGGCGAGTTGCTCTTTATCGGCACTTTGGGATATGGTATGGGAGTTGCGGGACTTTGCGAGGTTATTCATTTTTCTTCAGGAATCGGTGCTTTTTTTGCTGGAGCCACTCTTGCTGCACTGCCATATCGACATGAGATTGAGGACAAAGTAGAGCCCCTAAAAGCCTTCGGTATTATCCTCTTTTTTATGGGACTTGGTTTCGATATTTCTGAATTAAAACCGGAACAGATGCTGGGTGGTTTATCAGAAGGTCTTATACTTGCGATATTGGTCGTTATATTAACTATCCCATTGATGCTTATTTTAGGGTACTTAAGTCGTTTGAACGGAAAACCTTCCTTTCTAATGGGGGCCATTATTAACCAGAGTTCTGAATTTTCATTGATGCTGGCAGTGCTTTGCTGGCAGTACAAGCTCTTTGATCCTCATCTATTCATTGTGATCACTTTGGTAGTGTTGATCTCATTTTTCTTTTCTTCACTGGGGCATCAATTTCTTGAACCTATCTATAACGCAGTATCCAAATTACTGAGCTTCATGGACGGAAGATCGACTGCTGAAGCAGAGTCCGGTACTGAAGAGTTTGTGATGGAAGGACACGTAGTCATCATGGAATATAATGAGCTAGCAATTGAAATTGCTGATTTTTACGCCAAGCGGGGACAACAAGTTTTGCTATTGGACTTAGATCCGCACATTATAGAACATTTTGAACAACAGCACGGTAACAGTAACATCCACGCACACTACTCAAATATGGCAGATCCAGATGTTTGGGAAGACCTGGCTTTTGACAAGGCAAAAGTGGTGATCTCGTGTATGGATGGAGGACAGGAAGCAGAATTGGCGATTTCCCGCTGGCTCAAAAAACAGGCTCCGGACGTTCCGTTTCTTGCTGCCACTTCCTCGCATGAAGAAACTTTGGAATTGTATGGAGCAGGTGCACGTTATGTAATTCAAACAGAGTACCTGGCGGCAAAATCCTTCCGCAATATGTTTGAAATAGAAGAAAATAAGCAACCCAAAGAAGCTTTCCGTGAAGTTGGTGAAAACCATTTTTCTGAAACAAAAAAACTGCAAGAGGGTTTAGGCGAAGCTTTTGCTAAAGTTTAATTTCATGCTAAACAATATACGAAGAGGTCTTATGTTTAAATCACTTTACTTCAGATTCGCGGCCATTTTAACCGTTGGACTTTTTGCTGCAATGCCGGCGTATGCGGGTGGCGGTGGATGGTTCATTAAGCCCCTTGGTCTTATGCTTGGAGGTGCAATGCTGCTCACGATAGTACTAACGAAACTCAAGCAGACAAATATTCTGTCTTTTGTGATCATGGGCTACATCATGGCTAGTGTTGCGGGACTTCCTGAAACCTCGCTTGATCAGCTTGACGACCATTATCATGGAATACGCGCCATTCTTTCTGGATTCCAGCAAATTGGTATTGTGCTGATTCTATTCATGGCTGGTCTGCAATTCAACCTCGCTGACATAACTAAGAGGATGAATTTGATTCTTGTCAATGGAGTCGGTTATATGGGTTTGGGATTGCTTCTGTATTTTTGGGCTGCATCTCATTTTGCAGGAACAGAAGGCTTTAGTGAAAGCATTTATTTTGCGCTTTGCCTTGCAGTTCCATCAAGCATTCTTGTTTTTACTGCCTTGGAAAATAGTGGAACCGAAGAATCGCTACAAGGTCAGATTTCAAAAGGGATTGCTGTAATTAGTTCCCTCTGTGCAATCGTTTTCATTGCCAAGTTAAGTGCTACTGGAGTAGTAAGTCAAATTTCCGATTCCTCAACTTTCTTTTCTGGAGCGGATACTTTCATGGAATTCAACCTATGGCTGACAGAAAGATTAGTTTTTTTGGTAGTTATTCTAATGATCCTGTCAAAAGTAGTACTGGAACCAGTTGTGCGTTATTTATTACGCTCCTCAGAACTTTTGTTTGTCAGCGCTTTGGGATATTGCATGGGTATTGCGGCCATTTGCGGTTACATAGGAATTTCCCCTGAAGCTGGAGCTTTCTTCGCCGGAATTTCTGTAGGGAACCTGCCGTACAGGCTTGACATTGAGAACAAGGTTGGTCCACTGAGATTATTTGGACAAGCATTATTTTTCCTGACACTCGGAGTTGAAATAGCAACAATTCAGGCCGAAAACTTTTCCGGAAATATGGGGGCAATCATCCCACTCTTGATTTTAGTTGTGATCATCAAACCTTTCTTTTTAATAATTACCGGGTATGCAACAAAGCTCAAAGGACGTACCGCCTTTTTCATCGGGACAACCTTAAATCAGTCATCAGCTGTTTCAATCATTGTCGCCCTTTTGGCCTGGAAATATAATCTCTTTGACGATCGTCTTTTTGCGATTTTAATTACAGTAATTCTTCTTTCACTCCTTATCTCAGCCATGGGTCATGCAGTTCAACCGGGACTATATAATTCTTTCAAATGGCTTGTTGGTGTATTAAACCGAAATATTTCAGCCTTAGACCTGGAAAACAAGCAGCAAGTCGTACTGAAAGACCATGTTGTACTGCTGGGTTTTAACGAAATAGCTCAGGAGATAGGAGAGTTTTATGAGGAGCAACTTACTCCAGAACGCGTTTTATTGATCGACTGCGATCCAGAAGTTATCAAACATTTTCAGGAACGCAAAGATTCAAACGTTGATCCGGTCTATGCGGATCCTAACGATCCGGCTGTGTGGAGAGAATATAAACTTAGTGAGGCAAAAGTTGTTGTTTCCTGTACTGGAAGTGACTTAGATTCCGATCTGGAACTCGCAGGTTACATTAGGCATACAGCACCTGATCTTCCGTTTTTAGCTGTCACAACCTCTCATGAGGATTCACTGAAACTTTACGAGAGCGGGGTCCGTTATGTTGTTCAGACTGATCATCTTGCATCAAAAACCTTCAGAGATATCTTTGCGGATGAAATAGACAAACCAGCCCATGAGTCTTTTGTGGAAGTAGGCAACAATCACTGGAAGGATACCCGCTCGATCAGGGATGGATTGGGAGAGATCTTCAAGCTGGTTTGATTTTTTCCGGATAAAAGTACGTACGGTTTTTACGGATTTAATTCTCTTTTAATCAAAGCCTGGCTCTCACATTTGGAGCACGCAGTTGGTTAGCCCTGAACTGTTCCACCCGCTTGTGACCAAGTTCGATCAGGTTTTCTATTTGCTGCTCAGGTACTTTCATCAATCCTGCTATTTCACGCAATAACTTTTCTTCCCTCTCATCAAAATCTCTGTCAACTGCAGCTATATTGAGCAGACTCTCGAGAATATGATCTCGATCTTTTGTACTGAAATCCATTGCTCCAATCGGCGGTGTCTGCCAACGTAGAATATACTCTTCAAGCTCCTGAATTTTTCTTTTATCCCGAACTATTCGAATAGCTGAGTGGAGGAAAGAGCGTTCATGAAGATCAATATGCTCGTCTGCCATCACCATTGCAATTACTGCACTGGCAAACCAATACAGTTGTTCTTCTGGCATTCGGCCTATCAAATCAGTGTCAAACTCAGGAATTTCATGTTCCATTGTATTTGATGTTATATCTTGTAAAGCCCTGGTACTTTTCAATGCTTTACGGGCATTCTCATTACCGAATTTAGCTGCTTCATGGAACCAATGATATGATTCATCCAAGTTCTTTGGTACACCTTTACCATTATAATTCATCAAACCAAGATTATATTTTGCTCGTGTATGGTTCAGAATTGCCGCCTGATGGAAACAACTGTACGCTTCCTCATAATTTTTGTCTTTTTTGAATAACGTTAGCCCTTTACGGTATAATTTTTCTGCTTCTTCAGACGGTTTAACGTCTTCCTCTGTACTTTCTGAATCCTCAACAGGTGTGAGAACATCTCCATTTTGCTTAGCCTTAATAGGGGCTGAGGCAATATAAATCAAACGGTCTCCAGGCTTTACCTGCAGCTCAGGGTGAGGATTAACCAGGAGTTTGTGGGTCTGACAGCAGATCAGTCCTACAGGCAGTACGCCCTCTTTTTCCTTCAAATTTAAAATAGTTGAAAGCCAACTGTCTTCTTCCCATTCCCGACTTAATTGGCGGACATGCAGACTCTGGGTAGTAGGTTCCTCCGAAATAATTTCTTCAATCAATGTACCTAATCCGGGATTCAATGCTGACTGGGAAAGGATGGGCGCAATTAACTCTTCCGGTTCCAGACAGAAATCACAGCCAACCTTGAAAAGTTGTTGATCAAAGTCTTCTTTGTGATAGGTTGCAATGGTAAACACTTCTCCATCAGTTGCCTGTTCCAGACGCAGAACAGCCATCAGGTTTTGACCATCATCTGCATGATCAATCAGGGCAACTTTCGCCTCTGATGATCTGGCTTCCAGAAACGATTTTTCAGAGTTTGAATCTCCTTCAATCCATTCGACATCCAAGTTATCAGGAATTTCCTCCATTAGCGGAGTATCTGAAAGCACGATTATCTTCTCAGGTTGATTTCTTTGACTCATTTCTAGCAAACATCGATTAATGAACACCTGATTATCGGAACTAATTAAAATGTGTCCGTCGATACCTATTTCATCCATTCCCATCACATCAATAGCATTTTTTTCAAGATCACCTTTTGGGCTTGACTCAGTGACATCAAATTTCATTACCGAACTGCCTTCCGAAATTTCAAACGGTTCCAGCTGCATTATTAAACTGTCTTTCGGAATTTCAAATGAAGCATCAGGATTGATAAGTACTACTTCATTTATAACAACAGCAAGAGGCATAATTCCATGGTTCTGTTTATTCGTTTTTACCAGCTCCAGCCAGGTTTTACCAATATGTAAAGAATCAGTTTTTTTAGTGGCAATTTGGTGTCCATGGTTGCGATTGATCACTTTATTGATCCATGCCGGAGCACCTTGTGAATGAAAAGCTGACAGCATCATAGGAACGTAGAGATCATATGGATCCAGAGCATGGTCACAGCCGACATCTTCAAAATACTTCCGAAATTCCCGGCCGACATATTGTGCCTGAGTCACAATCTTACCGTCACTCAAAGTTTCAAGCTGCAAAACTGTCATCAGGGCATAACTGCTGTCCTTAAAAAATACATAGGCAATTTTCGCTTTTGCTGCTGCTGCCTTCCTTAAAACGTTTAGATCAAAAGAATTACCTGAGACCCATTTTAATCTTTTGTATGACGTAGCCAACAGCGGATGTTCATCAAAAGGAGAAATCAATACAACCTTGTCTCTCTTTACATATTTCTGATTCTGAGAGAGAATTTCCTTCATCCAGGTTGGATCATCAGAACATATCAAAATATGTCTTTTTATCTTAATGGAATCCAGTCCGCGATCACGCCCGGAACGAAACTCCTGAAACTTTTCTGTCACCATTGAAACAACAATTGAAAAATTGATTAAACCTGCCGCCATTACAAAAAAAGTAAAAATTTTCCCCTGAACAGTCTCCGGCGACATGTCACCATAGCCAACCGTAGTAAATGTAACTGCTGTCCACCAGAGAGAGCTGAATAGTGAAGCGAAGGCGCTATCTTTATTTCCAGTCAGAATGTACTCAATTAAATATATTCCGATTGTAGAAGTAATCAGAAAAGCCGGAATCATCACAATCAAAAATAAACGAATTTTCATTTTAAATTTTATCAGCAGATTATTTTTTTTTCATGGATTATGACTAATAATGTTTCAGGAAGCAGGTAACTCAGGGCCAATTCTCAACCTGGAGAATTATACTTCCACGTCATTAACAGAGTAATATTACCAAATTTATAAGGCCATTTGCAATTGATACGTTTGTTTATATGCAAATTTTGGGACACAGCACAAATACTGCTTCAGAGCGTTTAATTAGATTTTTAAGAAAAATGAGGAAATGAAAGAGTAGAATTAATAGGAGAGACTGGAATTGTGGCCTGAAAGAAAGACACAATGAAATTCTGAAAAACATTGTGCAGTGGAGTACCTTTATTTATTGGTGGGCCAGCAGGGACTTGAACCCCGGACCGGACGATTATGAGTCGTCAGCTCTAACCAACTGAGCTACTGGCCCAAACCAATCTAGGTATAATATCCGTCAAGCGGGATTAAAACAAGATTTTTCGGAATTGTTGAATTAAGAACTTTCTCAGTCCGAGGAGATTTCAGCTTTTATTTGGCAAAAGAGAAAAGCGCATCATCGGCGGGTGTCGTGCAAAAAAACGTTCTGAAGTATTGGCCAGTCTAAGCAACAAAGATTCTTCCCATGGACGCCCCATTAACTGCATTCCCACCG
>Ga0257107_1000659_pt1 | contig 13123 bp, 23 predicted proteins | sample LP_taG_2_FD_190178 | JGI IMG/M metagenome (GOLD analysis project Ga0257107, IMG submission 190178) | Marine microbial communities from Northeast Subartic Pacific Ocean, Canada - LP_J_2011_P26_500m | ecosystem: Environmental > Aquatic > Marine > Oceanic | place: Canada: Northeast Subartic Pacific...
GTCTATTTCAATTGGACCTGCGTCCTCAAAACTTGAATCTAATCCTAATGCGTCTAGAATCTCTCTTACACTATGATTACTTAAATGTCCAGTTTGCGTTTCAAAACCATCTGGGAATTCCCAAGTTTTTGTGTCTGCATTAAATTTGTATCCTAAAAAGTCTGCGCCTTCTCCAAGTCCTGCTAATTTTGTAATTCTGTTTAATTCGCTGTCGTCTTCTGCTTTAACTGATTCGGTGCTGTGGTATGCTTTCTTGAATTCTGGAGATTTAATTATGTTCTGTGCGTACTTGATTGTTTCCGCTGTTGGTTTAAATTGTTCAGTTTTACCTACGAAGCCTACTTTTTTAATGTCATCCATGTGTCCTCTGATCGCTGACGTCACTTCTCCACCTATCGAGTCATCTGCCGCCACGTTTTCGTCGCCATCGTCTGGTCTCCCATCGTCCATGTCCATATAATAACTGTCCCAGGCAGGTATTTCGATTGGTTGTCCTTTGGCTAATCTCATCAGGTCAGGACCATGGTCATCCACTTTGTTGTCAGACCACGCCTCTACATCAAAGCCTGCGCCTTCGAATTTCGATTTCATACGTCCTACTTCGTAATCATAATCTTCTTGAGCGGCTTTAAGTGCTTCTTCGTGTTCCTCACCACCCGGCTTGATCATTTCATCTGCTAAAGTATCGTCAATTTTATGATTGCCATCGTATTCATAACTACCGTCCAGTGAGTTTGGATCAACCACACCGTTGATTGCTTTGTAGTGTATTGTACCGTAAGCCGTCTCTCCATCATCACCCGATAGTTCATAATCCATTGAACCTTCGTAATCTGTTTCCGGATTCTCATTAAATTTTATAAATTCTTGTGCTCTCATTATGGATAATTCCTTTTTTGTAAAGGACCACCAAATATGTTTGTGCCTTTTAATTCATGAGCACCTTTGGCTGAACCGTCTGGGTTTTTAGGTTGTACTATTTTGGGTAGGTTTGGTGCTTTTGTACCTGATACTCCAGGAGAACCTATATAGGATTTATTACCTCGATCTTTGCCAATTGCTATATGAGGACTGGTTACAGTTGCTATATTACCGGCTGATGTAGCGCCTGCTGTTGCTTGTTCTCGCATTATAATTTCAAGTATTCTCATAATATAATATTTATTTGTTTTTGTTATAAACTTTATTTCCTTCACCACGTTTTGGAGACGGATTAATAGGTTCCCAATGGCCGTTTGCTTTTTTCAATCCCATCGGTTTTGCCGTATACGGCATTACTATCCAGTCTTTAATAAATTCTTTTGCTCTCATTTGACTCTATAAGGATACGCCATAAATGATGGATGATATCCTATCCTTTGCAACTTTCTTCTTTTTATTGCTTGTTTCTCAGTCTTATTTAACATTGTTTCAATGTCAGGGTGGACATATTTTTTTACGTAATTTGTAATTTCATTAATCTTCAATTGACAACATCTCCTTTAATCTGCTATAAAATCTTCCTTTACTCTGATACCCTACAAGTCTACCTATTTCTGCTCCACCTTCGTGGCTACCATTCCATACTATAAACGTTGGTGTTCCACGTATAGGTTTAATTTTTCCTATCCTATATGCTTCTTTAAACCATTCAGGTTGTTTATATACATTAATAATTATTAATGGTAGAGTTTTTGCAACGCTAGATTCATTGTAGTCTATTGCAACTTCGTTAATAAATCTTTCACAAATATGACAATCTGGATTATGTGCCATTAATAGTTCTAATGCGTATACTGGAAATGCAAATAATATAAAAAATAAAGTTAGTAATAGTTTTCTCATTGTAAAAATTTCCTAATATCTTTTTCAACCTGTGCTATTTGGCCATCTATTGTGTCTTGTTCAGTATCAGAATTATTAATAATATGTATATCGTTAAACATACGTGAATATTCTCCCATCCTTTGGTCTATAATTTCAAAATTTTGATGTATAAGTTTATCTGGTAATGTACGTTCTCTTTCTTTATTTCTGCGTAAAGCAGTTTGTAAATCTGTGTTTACAAATATCATTGTTGTTTCATATCCTTTATCTTCCAATTCGTCTTTAATACGTCTAACAGTTCCAGATATTCTACCTGTAGAATCTATTAGCAAACCTAATCCACTGTCAGCATATGATTGTTGTTGTTTAGCAACTAATTCTTTTGATCTTTGTCTTTGTTTTTCTCGTTCAGGTTCTTCTTCAGGTGGCATTTTCCATGATAAGTTTTTCTTTGTCATGAGACGTTTGAACCAAATGTCCATGTTTACTTGTTTTAATCCTTGGAATGCGCCTGCTAATTTTCTAGCAATATATGTTTTTCCTGAACCAGGAGAGCCAGCAAAAAATATTGCTTTATGAGTGTAAGGGTCGTGTGGACCTTCTAAAAATTCTTTTGCTCTCATATGTTAAATGCCCACTTTCTTTCTTGACACCACCAACAATTATTGCAATGACCTATACCAGGATCAGGAACATCTTTTAATTCATAAAAATTGTTTTCGTATTCACAAGATCTTGTTATTGGAAAAAGTGAATCTAATAAATTTAATTCTTTATACATTTCTGCAATTACTTTTTTATTAACATTTGTCCATGGCATATACCAATATTTGTCTGGAAGTAAATTATCGATTTCTAATGTTTCACGTTGTTCATTACTGTTTCGTGCAGTTTGAGTAACTTCTATTCCAAATGTATCTGTTATTTCTTTAGGTGGATTTGCAGTTAAGCCTGTATAGATAATATTAATAGGGTTTTGTTCGTTGTTTAATATAATATGATATTTTTGAAGTTTTGGCCATAAATTTTCTGGTGTTTGTGTTTTACAATAACTGCTATGATGTTCAATATTTGAATTGCCAGTTAGTTGTATACATTTTTCAATAATATTATTTGCAACTATAACATTATATCTATTTCTGTCGTTGTTGCCAGTAGTAAAAATATGTAATTTATCAGATGAATATTGCATTAACAAATATAAAAGTAGACTACTATCAGCACCACCACTACAACTTATTCCAATTGGTCCTTCATAAATGTTTAAGGTTGTATTAGCAACTGTAATGTTATTTAAAGGAGTCATTTTTTGCGTGACTTGGGCATTGGGTTCTCACCTGTTAATTTAGGTAGTGCCCGCCATAGTTTGAACCACTCGTCTGTACCTGGTTGGACATTGTGTTTTCTTTGATATTCGGCTTTAGCAGTTCCTACGTAAGATAAGTTTTCTCCAATAGATTCATCATCTGTCTTTTCTTTTATACCTGCTAATTGTTTTATTCTGTCTAACTCATCCATTATGAGTATTTATTATGGGTACTATAGGTTAGTTAAATGGACCAGTTTTTTCTTTGCTCTTTAGTGGGTTCGTGTGCTTTTACTTTTTGAACCTTGCCGCCTTTTGCTAGGAACTTCTTCATTTGTTCATCAAGATCTCTTTGTTTTTCTTCAGGTGTTCTTTCTTCTTTACCTGGCTTATAATTTCTGTTAATATCAATTCCCACTAATCGTTAAACCCTGCCCATCGTTCATAGTAAGGATCAACAGTACTTTCTTCGTCGTCTTCACCGGAAATTTCTTTTACTTCAGGAACATAATGTTTCATCATATTTTCTATACCGAGTTTTAATGTTGCTTGACTGCCTGCACATCCTGAACAAGCACCACTCATCATTAATTTTAAATTGCCATCGTTATAGGTAAGAAATGATACTTCACCTCCGTGTTGTAGAACAGAAGGTTTAACATTTTTTTCAAGTACGTGTTTGATATCAGCAATAATTTCGTCATTGCTTCGAGTTGTTTTTGTTTCTTCTTTATTTTCCATTATTATCTTTGTAATAACTATTTAACCCTTCCTGTACTTTTGTTAATGAGTCGCGATTAGCCTGGTAAAGGATTCCGTATCCACCAGCATTTTGCCAACGATCAATATTAACAGGTCTATCATCAATTAGTATATTAGGAGTTCCTGATGCTTTATCTTTTGCATACGATTCTTTTCTTCCAGTAATAATAGTTTGAGCAGGTTGTTCAATATTTTGTGCAATCCAAAGTTTTTTATATTTGCCAGAATTTTCATTATCTCCTCTTAATGGAGATGTATTAATTGAAAATGTACCACCAGTAAATTTCTTAACCATTGCAATTAATTGATCAGCAGTTGGAAATTTAGGAAGTGTCGCAAAAAAGTCTGTGCCTGAAATTCGGTTGATTACTTCTTGTTTTAAATCTAGTTTGTTGTCTGCGTTTAACTCTTTCCAGTGTCCAACGCCATATAGTTTTTCTACGCCACCAAAGAAGTCTGCTAAAACTCCATCCATGTCTATATACACAATTGGTTTACTATCGCCCATTTCTTCATTGTACAACTTTTTGTTGTTTTCAGCAACCTGGACTCCAAGTGCGTCTTGTATTTTATCGTATAGTACTTTACCAGCGTCGCCACCCATTACTATTTTAGAAAATTCATGCTCTTGACCTTTTAGTGCCCACTCTCTTGCCTTTGATGCCGAAACACCTGCTATATCATCTGCGTCTGGATCTCTTTGTCCAGCACTTACTACTTGAACGTCGTCAAATTTATAAGGAATGTTACCAGACTTATCTGGATTGCCATTGTATTGGTTTAAAAATTGTTGGAATTCCATTACTCTATCATCACCAGCAATCATTATTACTCTTGTTCTACCTTGTGCTTGTATTTTTTGTAATGCTTGAATAATTGTTTTTACAGCAGGATCACCTATTTCTAAATTAGGATCAGTTATTTGACTTGTAATGTATGCTTGTTTTTCTTGAAATGATAATGGATCTTTTTTTGGATTTTGTGTATGTGAAAGAAAAATGTATCCTTTGCCATTGACTTGTTTAGTCATTGACTGTACTTTTTGTATTAACTTTTGGTGTCCTATTGTGGGAGGATTAAATCGACCAAATGCAAAAACGGCAGTTGCTCTGTCGTCCTCCCTAAGAAACAGTTCCCTTAGGTGCATCGTATTCGCCTTGTTTTATATTTTCTAATTCTCTATCTGCTAAATCTTGAGCAACTTGTAATCGTGTTTCTTTAGGAAACATATCTTTAACGTCATCAGTTTGGTCTCCAAATTCTTCCACATATTTTTTTGCCGCATCGTCTACTAGATACATCCATAATTTTACTGATTTTTTATGATCATAAACACCACGATTTATCTTTCTTCGTAAATTTAGTATTATAGGCATAAATCTTCGTCTGTATAATTCTTCATCGTTCATGATGAATAAATCAAGTTCTCTTGAAGATTCTGCGTCTACGTCTTCTGATATGAATTCATTTGCTTTCATTATAATACGTATTTATTAACAAGTTAGTTTTGATGCTACCCTTTATTGTGGGTCGTATACAAATTCCAAACCTGCTTTAGTGCCAACATAAGGCCTGTTTAGATCTTTTCTGAATAGTTCAATAGTCATCATAGTACCAATTAATACAACTTTTAAGTACTTGTCTGAGTGATTTAGCACTTCTGCTTCTTTGCTACGATCAGTATCAGTACAAGTAATATTAATAGATTCCATTATATAATACCCATAATGTACATACCTAGTAAAAATGCTAAAACTAGTTGTGATAATCGATAATATGCTTTTTGTACGGAATACCCATTTTGTCTTAAACAAATTACATGGGCGTCTAATGACTCTGCTGTCACTCTAACATCAACAGTTTGAATTTTTTCTAACTCATCATCAGTCATATTTTAACTATAACACGAATATGGTAAATGTCAACCTGTAAGTTAATGATTGAATAATACTTTTGTAATAGATCCGGCTGTTATTCCAGTAATTTTTACTCTTGTCCAAACAAAATTTCCTGTAAAATTAGCCGTAAAAGATTTTGTGCTTAAATCTGGAGTAGCACCTGAATTTGGGATATCAAACCAATCGTCTTCAGTTGGTATCGTTACAAGTGAGCCTTGCATTTTAATAGTTGTTGCCGCTGGCAAAGTATCACTAATATGGTATGCAACTGTATGAATGCCGTCTGGTTGTGAATAATATCCATCACCTTTTGCTTTATTAGAAATAAATCCAGAGTGTGTTACAGAAATATTTGCACCAGCACCCTCAGTAGTTGTTGCTTCATGAGTTTTAACATACGAGCCATCTGATGCCACTGTTGCAACTGTATAGTCTTTGTTGTTGCTGGCCGTACTAGCATTTGTAACAGTAACTATATCGTTTGTTTTTAGGTTGCCAAAGCCGTTGGCACTATGCACAATCTTTTTATCTGTTGCATTAAAAGAGATTGTTGTACCTGTTACAGCCGCAGTTAGGCCTTTTTGTCCTAATAGTGTTATACTTGTTTGTGCCATTTGCTATTATTTATTGTATTTTTCATTTAGTTTTCGTTTATAAAATCTTTCTGTTTTTGGACCTAAACCATATACAGCGGCAAGTTCATCTGGTTTCATTCCATCAATTGTTGTAATATCAAGATATCTAATTTTATATGCTTTGCCATCTGCTTCTCGATATTCATTGCATATGCAATGATCATTTTTCATTTCTTTAACTATTAAAGTACTTTTTACTTGGACAGGCGAGTCATACCACCATTTTGTAATTTCAGATTCAACAAGTGAATTATTATGAAAGATGTTTTTTTCTTTAAGTTTTCTAATTGCGTTTTGCATAATTATATTTTAATGTATTTGTATACTTTGTCAATAGCCTTTTCGATTAAAATGTATAATACTGATAAAAATTTTTCTTCTTTTACAAAAAAATAACCATGCCAACAATATTGGTTTTTACCTGTTAAGTAATCGTTTATAAATTTATTTGTTATTTTAATTCCACTTTTATTTGCAAAACAAAATTGTGCAAATGAGTCTTTTTCGTTTTCATCTAAAATTCTATGGATATCTTTTTTAAGATATATCTGATATTGATATACGTTATGAGGATATCTTTTACAAATAATTATATTTTTTTTTATTTTATCTATATGAGTTAAATTTACACTTTTAACATCAATAAAATAATCCCAATATCTTACAAGAATATCTCTTGCAGTTTCAAAATTGCTATAAAATAATGTTTGATCTTTTTGAACTCTAAATTTCATATTATGTCTATTTTCCATTATAAATCCAGCCAGGTTAGCCATTTCCATATTGTATTTTCCTAGTAAAGAAATCTGTCCTTTGACATATTTTAATAAGTTTTCATCTGTTGTAGGATATAGTCCGTGTGCCCATGGCATTTTAAAAATAGTTTTATGAGTGTAAACACCGTAAAAAAGTTTATTGTGGTGCTTTCGCATCTTCTACTTTTGGTTTGAACTGAGTTAAAATTTGCTTTTGTTTAAACGTTATTTTTAGTTGTGGAATTACATTATCATCTAGGTCAATTTCTACTCGACCACCTTCTTGTAATTCACCAAATAGTATCATTTTTGACAATGGTTGTTTAATTTCGTCGTCAATAATTCTTTGTAAAGGTCTTGCACCCATCTTAGCATTAAATCCTTTTTTAATTAAGAATTCAATTGCTTCATCTGTTGCATTAACTTCAACATTTTTTTCTATTGTCATTGTATTAAGTTCTGCTAAGAATTTTTTAACTATAGATTTCATTGTCTCTGTGTCAAGTTTTTCAAATTTAACTACTGCATCTAATCTGTTTCTAAATTCTGGAGCAAAAAATCTTTTCATTGCGGCTTCGTCTTCACCTGATTTTTCAGATGGTCCAAAGCCAATACTTAATTTTTCCATTTCTTCTGCACCTAAATTAGATGTTAGAATTAATATAATGTTTCTGCAATCTGCTTTCTTACCGTTAGAACCTGTAACATTTCCATAATCCATAACTTGCAATAACATATTTGATACGTCTCGGTGTGCTTTTTCTACTTCATCAAATAGTACAACTGCGTGTGGATTTTTTTCTACTTCATTTACAAACATACCACCACCCATTGTAGTATCTTCATAACCTACATATCCTGGAGGTGATCCTATTAATTTAGATATAGAATGTTTTTCTTGATATTCTGACATATCAAATCTTAATAATTCAACACTTAAAGTTTTTGCTAATTGTCTTGCAGTTTCAGTTTTACCACAACCTGTTGGTCCTAAGAATAAAAATGATCCTACGGGTTTGTTTAAATTTTTAAGTCCTGCTCTCGCTATAAGAATTTTATCAATAATAGTAGTAATTGCTTTATCTTGTCCAAACACTTGTAATTTCATTTTTTCGGATAGATTTTCTAAATGTTTTGCTTCTTTTTTAGCAAGTTGTTCTATTGATATTCCAGTCATTTTTGATATCTCATGAATAATTTCTTCATGATCAATTTTACCATCTTTTGTACCGGTTAGTTTTAATCTAGCACATGAACTATCAAGAACGTCAATTGCTTTATCAGGTAGTTTTTTCTCTGCAATAAATTTTGCAGAATATTCAGCGGCATCTTCACAAGCCTCATCTGTAATTGTACACTTATGGAACTGTTCGTAATAGTGTTTAATTCCTTTTAAAATTTTAACAGTAGTCTCTACTGTAGGTTCCCCAACTTGTAATCTTTGGAATCGTCTCATTAATGCCCTATCTTTTTCGAAGAATTTTCTATATTCTTCCCAAGTAGTAGATGCAATTACTTTTATGTTACCTTTTAGTAAAATAGGTTTCATTAAATTTGCAAGATCAATTGATCCACCTTGTGTTGTCCCTGCACCAACAATCATATGTGCTTCATCAATAAACAATATCGTTTTTTGTTTTTGATCAAGTGCATTTAAAACCATTTTAAATCGTTCTTCAAAGTCTCCTCTATATTTTGATCCTGCTAAAAGACTACCAACGTCTAAATTAAAAATTACATGGTCTCGTAAATATGGAGGAATATCTTCTTTATTTTTAGCAATACGTCTTGCAAGTCCTTCAACAACTGCTGTTTTACCTACACCTGCATCTCCAACTATTAAGACGTTATTTTTATTTCTTCTTGCAAGTATTTGTTTTAATATATCAGTTTCTGCTTCTCGTCCTATTACAGGGTCAATTTTCTTTTCAAAATACTTTTGATTTAAATTTTCGCAATAGTTTTTAAGTATTCTATCTGCTTGGTTTGGTCTTAATTTTTGCTCATGACCAGGACCTAAACTTGGGCCAAAAGGTGGGTGTCCCAAAGGAGCCATGCTTTCATCTAATATGGCTTCAGCACTTAATAAATCTTGTAAATCTTCTCTTTTTACTTTGTGAGTTTTTAAGTAATATACTCCATAACTTTTCTTTTCAGCAAATATACTAATCAATATATCTATTGCTGTAACATCTTGTCTACCTTGGAATAGTGCTTGAGTAAATGCTCTATTCATTAATCTCTCTAATGATGCAGTTTTTCTAGGTGATATTTTTCCTTCACCTTTATATATTATTTCAGTGCATTTATTGTTTAAATAATCTTCAATGTCACTAATAAGTGCTGATAGATTTATTTTAAACTCATGTAAAACCTGTGCAACATCTTTATCTTTAGTTAAAGCAAGTAGTAAATGTTCAACTGTTACGTATTCATGCTTTCTTTTTTCTGCTTCTTTTACAGCATTCTCAAATATGTTTTCTAATGATTCGTTGGCTTCAAGCATTTACTTTTTTCTCCAATTTTTTAATTGCCATATCCCATCTTAATTTTGAAACCTTTGTATTAAAAGTAATGCCATTTAAATGGTCGTTTTCGTGTTGAAAGCATTTACTTTCCATACCATCTAGATGTTGCATTAAAGTTTCTCCTTTTTTGTTCTCCCATTTTACTGTAATTTTTTTAGGTCTTAATACTTTTACAAATACACCTAAAAAACTTAAACATCCTTCTTCGTCTAAAGTTTTTTCTTCACTTTCTCTAACTATCGACGGATTCCATATTATAGCAGGTTTTTGTATCTTGTCAAACGACTCGTGTCCAAAAGCAAAGAATCGTTTGGTAATGCCTATTTGATTTGCCGCTAATCCCATACCTCTAGAATTAATCATTAAATTGTTCATATCGAATTCAAATTTTTCAATATCATCGTAATTAGGAATGTTATCATTTTCGAAGTCAAACGGAGTGCTTACTTCTGTTAGTGCTTTATGTGGATGTTGCAATATCGAAATCATAAATCTTTTATTTTGTTTAAATCTGTTTGTGATAGTTCAGGTATTAGTATTATTATTTTTACATACAGATTTCCTCTAATATTTAACGTCTTATGTATAGGCATTCCTTGGCCTTTACATAAAATAAGAGTATTTGGTTGAGTACCTGGGGGTACTTGTATTTTAATAGTAGTATTAGTTAATGTTTTTAATTTTAATTCACAACCACGTATTGCGTCAAAGCAATTTATAACTTTATCAGTATATAAATCGTTATTTTTTCTTGTATATCCATCAGAATCTAATACACTCATTTGTACTAATAAATCACCACGTAGTACAGTAGAATCAGAATTATCACCCATACCTCGGTATTTAAAAGTTACTCCATGTTGGCATCCTGCAGGAATTTTAACTGTGGCAAATTCTTCTTTACCTGACGGTAGTTTATATGAAATAGTTTTTTCAATACTAGACATAGCCTCTTTAATTGAAATAGACATTCTAACGTTAATACTTCTATTAACATTTCGTCTTTGTCTACGCATTGTTCTTGCAAATGGTTGGGTACCTTGTTCACCAAAACTAAAGCCAGAGAAAAAATCTTCAAATATATCATCACTAAAACTACTTGTTGTAAATTTAAAACCTGAGCCATGTCCACCTATATTTTGACCATATTTTCTTAAAGTATCATATTCTTGTTTTTTGCTAGAATTTTTAAGTGTGTCATAGGCTTCGTTGGCTTCTTTAAATTTTGTTGTATCACCACCACGATCCGGGTGTTCTTTTTTAGCAATACTCTTAAAAGCCTGTTTAATTTCTCTATCTGATGCATCGTCAGATACACCTAAGGTATCATAATAATTCTTCATTTATAGTAATTATTATAATATAGATTTGTGAATTGTCAATGTTTGGTAATTATTTTTTGTTTTTTGGAAGTGTTGCACCCGGTTTGCCAACATATAATCCAAAGAATGCCGCGCCTGCACCAACTATTGTTGATATGTACATCGCTTGAGAATTTGTTGGATCAGGTAATTGCATAAACCAAGTTACTGATTTGTAAAAAGCATAGATGTATGCTAACATTACTAATCGAGGTATAAATCTAAACTTGTCAATAAGTCCTGCTAATTTATTATACCATGTAGGGGCTTCGTCACCAGAATCAGGAACAAGATCGCTTTTTTTTAATTCGTATTCTTCTGTAGTTTTTTTAACTTTGATTAAATCGTTAGAAGTTGTTTTTTTAGAAACTAACATATCTTCTTTTAAATCTGCCATTAGTAATTGTATCCTGATGATGGTGTATTATCTTTTGCTAAGGCTTCAAATAATTTTTTATGTTGCTCTATAATTTCTTCTTCTTTATCTTTTAAATTATCTACTTGGTCTTCAAGTTTTTCAACTTGTCTTTCTAATTTACTTACTTTGTCGAGATTGACTGCCTGTTTAGTAGATAAATCAAATGTTCTAGTAAGTGTCCAGCCTCCTAGAGCAAGTAATATACCTATTAGTAAAGTTATTAGTTTATCCATCATTATTTTAGATCTTCGATTTTAGCATTTCTTTTTCTATGTCCGTTCCATGCAAACCAACCGCCTAGTCTCAATGACCAATATGACAAGTAGTTCATAGTATAAAATCCGTTAACATAAATGTTAACATCTCTGAATGTTTTATCCATCCATTTTTGATCTTTAACGCCAATAGTTTCTTTTTTGTTTTTAAGAAGTAGTGTTTGATACTTGTAACCGTAGTCGTGTACAAGTCCACCCATTAATAATACTCCAACTGGAGAGAAAAAAGTTCTTAGGAATTTTGGAATACTTGCACCATCAAATTTAAATCCTGCAGGTATCACGTAATCAGTTCCGTTTATGTTGTAGTACCAATCTTTTGTGATAGTCCAGTTTCTTGTTGATAGTATCCACATTAATATACCTTTAAAAAATCCTATGTCTTTTGTTTCTATTTTAATTGGTTGCATACTTGGAAATTCTGCATATGAAAATTTTACTTTAGGTGGTTTTCTTTTATCTAATACGTTTATAAGCCAACCTATTAGAATAAAAACAATCACTAAAGTCCATTGCCAAAATTTTATCGCAAGTGTTAATATAAATTCCATTTTTTTCCTCTTTAAGTTATATGCGTATATTTATTCTTCTCTAATGATATATTTGATAGGGGTATCTGATTTAACAACGACGTATTTGTCAGTTTCCATATTTTTAAATGTAATATGGTTAGGTTTAACTTCTTTAAATTTACGAACTTTTAATGTAGTTTCACTTCCTTCAAACCAATAAGTCAGATCTGCAGGATAACCTACAATCCAATACCATATGTTAGTTAGAATTCTCATCTGTTTCGTAATATTTTTTATATTCTTCTAGTAAGTTGTTTGTTTCTTGTAATTTTTGTCTTATTTGTGCAAAGTTTTTCGCAAGTATTTGAAAGTCTTTGTCTGTTAAACCAAACAGCACAGGATCTATTCCTGCCGCTTCTAATTTAGCAAATACTTCTTGTGCATTTTCACTTGTAATAATAATCCATTTAACTTCTTCAAGTTGTAACGCAGTAGGCATTGGATAATCTAAATTCTTTCTTGGTTCCTCAATTGAGAATATTTTAATTTTCTTTTCACCACCTATACTGCAACCAGTAAGGAAAACAATTAATGCTATGGCAAATATTTTATTAATATGGTACATAACTTGGGTTTGCTAAACTCGGACATTCCGGGTTTATCTCACTTTTCTTTGTTGCTTTTAATTCTGCTTCTGTGTGTTCAGCACCTGAGGCCAACTCTAAACATCTTGCGGCATTTTTAGCACCTTTGTTTATAACTTTCTCAACTGCTTTTGTTCTGTCTATTGCAAGTTTACCTACATCTCTATTTTTTTTAGTAAATCTTTTGTCTAAGTCGTCTAAATCTTTTTTGAAAGTTTGTATT
>Ga0257107_1000662_pt1 | contig 13105 bp, 15 predicted proteins | sample LP_taG_2_FD_190178 | JGI IMG/M metagenome (GOLD analysis project Ga0257107, IMG submission 190178) | Marine microbial communities from Northeast Subartic Pacific Ocean, Canada - LP_J_2011_P26_500m | ecosystem: Environmental > Aquatic > Marine > Oceanic | place: Canada: Northeast Subartic Pacific...
ATTTAGAAGCAGGCAAAGCATATTTCTTTAATACCGGTTTTGCTCATGGTGTATTCAATGAGAGTGATGAACCACGTATAGCCTTTATGTTTAGCTTAGATGGACAAGATGATATAACTGATATAAAATTATAATATGAATTTAGATATTGAGCACTACGTCTATAAGGCGAAATGGATTGACGACTCTATTTGTGATGAAGCCATTAAAGTACTTAATGAGGAAAACACCTGGCTACCATTCCCTAAAGATGTAATCAATGCATATCCCGATGCTCCAAGAGCACAAGACGGTATTAAAGGATCTACACTCAGTATTGATTGGGCACAATTCTTAGGTGATCCTAGTATACCTGAACAAGATAGAAATTATGGTTTAGCCCATTTAAAAAATCAAGATGTATTAAATAAAGTTAGATCTTGTATGAAGGCAGGATTAGATAATTATATTCACGAATATATGAAGGACATAGAGTGGTATGATTACTATACAGACTTTACTGATCCTAAATTTATGAAGTATACTGAAAGTAATGACATGATGGAACATTGCGATCATGTAAGATATATATTTGATGGTAAAAAGAAAGGCATTCCTACAGTTTCTATTGTAGGTAATTTAGGTGATGACTTTGAAGGTGGTGCAATAAGATTTTGGGATAAGACAGATTACTATATGAAAAAAGGTGAGCTAATGTTTTTTCCTAGTAATTTTTTATATCCTCATAGGGTTAGAACAACAACTAAAGGTTTAAGATATTCTCTTGTGAGTTGGGTATGGTAAATATATTAGATTATACTGACAAGCAGTTTAAAGAATTAGCAAAGAAAATTATTCAAGACGGTTCAGTAGTACTCCATGACCAAAACCTAACACGAGAACAACACGTTGAAGCATGTGCGCGTTTTGGTGAACTCGAAAAACAAAGTTATTGGATGAATCCTAAAGACACCCCTGAAATTAGTATTGTATCTGGTCAAGTTGACAAAGAGGGTAATGCTATTGGTATGTTCAGAGATCAGGAATTAGAGTGGCATGTTAATGGTGCAGGTAGACATAAGTTAACAGAATATTGTGTATCATTATATTGTGTAGAGGAATGTGTAGATACTGTATTATCAATATGTAATTGGACTGATATGTTTGCTGATCTATCCGAAGAACAAAAAGATTATTATAGAAGCATTGATGTTCATTTAGATGGAGCAGGTGTAAGCTTATGGCCCAATAGTAATTATAGAGGTAGAGAGGGCGAGTTTAATGTAAGCAATGAATATTATAAAGAAGTTATTCAAGATGATGATAAACGACCACTTGTTGGTAAGCACCCAATAGATGGTAGAGAATATCTATATTTTCTAATTCAATATTTAAAAGAAGCATATATAGGTGATAAGCAATTAGACATCGATGAATTTTATGCTGACCTATGGCCGAAAGTATTTAGGTCGAAGTATATGTTTCATCATGTATTCAGGAGAGGTGACCTACTCTTTATGGACCAATTACACACAATACATAGGAGATCGCCGATACACTTTATGGACAGAATGTTATGGAGGACAGCGTTTGACTACTCAAATATTAAATTTTAGTGATGAACAATTAAAAGACTTAGCTGAAGAACTTATTGCAAAGGGCCATGTTATACTTTACGATCAGGTTATGACCATGGATCAATATGTTGAAGTGTGTAATCGCATAGGTAATTGTGAGTATTATAATTACTTTATGAATCCACCTGAAAGGCCAGAGATTAGTTTTGTGTCAGGTGAGAGAGATGAGAACGGTAAAGTCTTAGGTGTCTTTGGTGATAGCGAATTACAGTGGCATGCAAATGGTGTAGCTCGTCATAAGTTTGACCAAATAATTGTATCATTATATTGTGTAGAGGAATGTATAGACACAGTGCTTTCTATATGTAATCAATGTGATGCGTTTGCTGAATTATCTGAAAGAGATAAGGAAAGATTTAGAAAGATTGATATACAGCTTGATGATAAAGAAGATGCTATATATAAAATGTCTGACCATGATTTACCTGATCATCCAGCAAGAGAACGTGAAATTAAAACTGGCGCTGAATTTTATAAAGAAGATGTAGATAGACGGCCTTTAGTAGGTAAGCATCCGATAGATGGTAGAGAATATTTATATTTTATGGTACCATATATAGTTGGTGCATTTGAGAATGGAGAACGAATTAATCATGAAGCTTTATATGAAGAACTATGGGAAAAGTTATTTAATTCAAGAAATATGAAACATCATGTATTTAGGAAAGGCGATTTATTGCTTATGGACCAGTTACATACAACTCATAGGAGATCGCCCGTTAAAAGAAAAATAAGAAAATTATGGAGGTGTGCATTTGACTATTCAAATATCGACTTTACCTAGAGATAGACTTAAGTGGGAACTAACTAAAACCCAAATAGCAGGTCATAGTATATGGTATGACCAAGGATTAGATGCTAATGGTTTAACAGAATTCATGAATTCAATTGGTGAATGTGAATGCCCTGACCTATTCATGAACCCTAAGAATACACCTGAGATCTTTATAGTCACTGGTAAGAAGGATAAGCATGGTAAGAAGCTTGGCATGTTTGGTGATACTGAACTTGGTTGGCACTCTAATGGTAACTCAAGACACAACGTTGATAAAATATTAATTGCTTTATATTGCGTTGAAGAAGATGATAATACTTGTTTGTCTATATGTAATACAACTCGACCATTCCAGGCTTTAACAAATGAACAACAAGAATACTATAGAGATATTACAATTAAACTCAAATTTAAAAATAATACTATATATAATTTAGAAGAAGGTGATCCAGAATTAGAATTCATGGAAGCTAGCAAAGGATCTATACGTAAATTAATAGGTAGGCATCCACATACTGGCCAAGAGTATTTCTATTTTCCATATCATTTTATAGAGAGAGTTTGGTATAAGAAAAAGAAAATTGATGGTAATAAACTTATACAAGAGTTGAAGCAGGTTATATTTAAATCACAATACCAAACACATCACATATTTAAAAAGGGCGATCTATTATTAATGGATCAATTTACTTCGTTACATAGGAGGACTCCAGTGTATGACAATAATAGATTACTATGGAGAGTTGCCTGTGATTATAGGAAGATAATGTGAAAAAAATAGTTGCTGTAGCATTTAGTTATGCAGAAAATTCTATGAACATGAGAGGCTTAACCCTCATGGATGAATTGTTATTTTTTGATGGCCAATATGATATGAATGATTTTAATATGCCTCTTTGTAATTCAAATAAATCAGATGGAAATGTTCCAGAAGGTGTGAATAAATTCATAAAGGTTATGAGAGATGCTGACATATTAGTGTTTGCTATACCTGAAGCTACAGGACATTATGCGGCTGCGTTCAAGAATGCAATGGATTGGTTAATATGTGAGTCTAAGTTTAATAGTGATATTGCAGTTGATGGTGCATTTTATAATAAACCAGTATGGGTTGTAACATTCACTCCTGTGATTCCCGCGGTAACTCCGGGTGAAAGTTATGAGATAGGTGCTGGAGGCCGACACTTTGAGATGACAAGACACTTATTAAATGAGAAGATGGGTGGAGCTGTGCATCAAGAGATGTTTGTATTTAATGATGGATGGCAATATTGCAGACCAGGAAATGTTGATTGGGTAAGAGATGCTTGTAATGAAATACTAAGAGCAATAGATTTTGATCCTGGTGAAAGGGCACCATCATATTCTATGAAGGATAGACCAGTAAAGTGGCTTAAACGATACGAAGAGTGGGATGCTTCATGGAAGGAATAGCCGAATACATTAATGTCGATTATAATAAAGAGTATCTAATACGAAAGCATAACGATGCGCGCGGTGCACATGGTAAAGAGTATATCGAATGTGGAACCGAATCTCATATCCTTAGAGATAACCCAGACTATTACAGACAATGGGATCATATACTTACAATCATGTGTGGTGTTCATATAGGTATGTGCGAACATGGTACAGGTTTTAATTTAAATGGAACTCTAAAAGCCGGGGTACCGCCCCATATAGATTTTGATGATAGAGAAGGTAATGGATTTAATTTATTATTACCTATGTTTGGTATAGCTAAGATTAATATATACGAAACCATACCTAGTCAATTAGAATTTAGACATGGCATGACCCATTGGAATATGTTACAAGATAAATATCCACCAAGAAAGATAGGTGAAATAGTTGTAGATAAGCCTGTCTTATTAGATACAATGTACTTACATGATGTACAAGTAATTGATGCGCCTCGCGCAATATTTTGTGTTGCTTGGAGAGGTATAAATAAGACATATAATGAATTTAAAGACCATGCCGAAAAAACACTTACCTGATCCAGAAAAGTATGAGCTAGGCGAGCCATATAACCATCTAGGAATACCATTCCCAAGGTTACCTGCTACCTTTGAAAAGAATTCAGTTCCATTAAAAGAAGATTACAAAATGAGATCTATGGATTACTTAGATACTCCTGAAGCTTATTCGTTATTTGAAAAGCAAGCTGACCTTATAATTGAAAATGGTTGGAAGGGTATTATTGATGTTGGTTGTAGACATGGTCCAGTAGTTGATATATTAATGGATAAAGGATATACTGATTTCAACTATATGGGATTTGATACATCTGCTCAACCTATTGAATATGCTCAAGAGACATGGCAAGAGTTTGATAATATAGAATATCGTGTTATGTCTTGGAATGAATTTGCGCCAGCTGGTGCAAGCAAAGGTCATAAGCAGCTTGGTCAAAACAATAAGAAAGAAACTGATGAGGAATGGTGGTCTAGAGCCGGTGTTAAATTCAAAGTAGACTTCCATGTTGATGTTATGATATGGTCAGGTGTTTTATTATATGAACCAACATATCATTTATGGTTCTTTCATAATATGCATAATGCGTATGGTGCACAAAATGCAATTATACAAGAACCTTTAAAAGACCAAAGGCCAGAATGCTGGAGAGAAGATTTAGAATTAAATACTATTGAGCATAGACTTCATATGTATAAAACTAAATATTATGAATATGAATCTTGGGAATTTGATTTAGATATATTTAGTGGTAGAAGAATAATATCACGTGTTAAATTATGGGAGGATGGTGATTCTAAATGGGAAGATTGGGTAGATACTCATGGTCAGCTAGCCGCTAATCCACACACTGAGATACTTCCATCAGGCTATAAAGTAATACCATATATATTTCGAGGTAAATTAAATTTTGAATTAAGCCAAAGGGATCAGACTTTATGTCAAGTAGCTTTAGAGAAAATGTTTAAAGAGAGACATAGTCATAGGTTAGCAGATAATTATAGCAGAGATAAATTGCATTTAGGCAAGATGTATATGTACAACTTTGTATTTGATGGTGATGAACCAGTCTTCTGCTCGGGTGTACAAAATGTTACTGATAAAGTTGTTAGAGTATTCTCTAGATACTTTGCTTTTGAAAAGTATAAGACAGATGGCACCACACTATTAGAGAAGAATGACAACTTTGAAGAATTACAATATGCTATGCATTGGATCCGTGATAGAATTATATTTTGGAGTAGAGATAAATCTCCTAAGTTCTTTGAAAGGTTAAAAGTTAAAAATGAATTGTTTTCAGAGTGGATTGTACATCCTACAAAGATTAATATAATCTATCCTAATAATGAACAATATATATTTTATACACCAAAGGTTCCAGCTGAATGGTGGAAAAATGGTAACTATGATGGATTTTTTAAATGAAGTTCTATGTTAACGGCACCCGTCGAGGGTTAGGCAAATATATCTATGATAGATTGAATGTAGTCGAGTCTCTTGAAGAATGTGATGTATTCATTAATTGTAAGCATGATGGATTCCTTCAGGTGGACTTATTATATAAAGCTTGTGAATTAGGCAAGAGAGTTATCAACATAGGTTCATATGCATCTGACTGGATATTCCATCCACAACAAAAGAAATATACTTATGCTATTGAGAAGAAAGCATTAAGAGATGCTAACTCACAATTGTTTGATAATGGTTATAATACTACATGTTTAAACTTAGGTTATTTGGATAGTGAGAGTGTAGAACATATCACATCAAATAAGATGACACATAGATCTGTTGTAAATAATATTGAATGGATACTCACACATCCTCATCGTGTAAAAGAAATAACTATAACACCTAATGAATCAAAGAAAGAAAATAAGTACAATGACCAGGTCGTTAAAGAAATAGGAACTCTAGCATATGATGAACGTATAACAATATCAGATAACCTACGTGACTATTCAACCATGTATGCTAACTGTTATAAACAATTACACCAGTTCGGTCAATATGATTTAGAAAAGGTTAGAGCTGAAGTAGCTGTGTTATTAGAGGCACATGAATTACATGATAATCAAATTATGTTACAATCATTGGATGGTAAAGACTTCTATACTGGTATCACTCAAGTAAGTAAGATCCCTGAGGGTATAGTTGAGAATGATTTTGATAAGCTCAACGTTCATGAGGATTCAGAGATAGCTAGATTCATAAATGATTTAGGTATAACAAGGGCAAGATTACTTGTCTTACCTGAGAAAACTTGTTATACATTCCATTTTGATCCGACTTCACGAATACATTTAGTGGTAAAAACAAATGAATGGGCCTTTATGGCTGATGAAAAGTGGAGATTATTCCATATGCCTGATGATGGTTATCCATGGTATGTTGACACTACATATCCACACACCGCAATTAACTCAGCACTTGAAGACCGCATACATATAATGGGTCGTGCACCGCAAAAACCTTATAAATAGAAATATGATTGAGAAAATACTAGCGGGGACTCTCGCACTTTCGGTAGGTGGATGTAGCATGTTAGGCGGTTTCAACGCACTAGATCCCAAAAACCTTATTAAGACAGCAGCAACAACTGGTGTCACATACGTAATAGCAGGCCCCTTAGCAGCCGCGGGCAATGCTGCAACATCTATAGCAGTTGATTCAGTTCTACCTGATGACAAACCTGCAATAGGTGATATTGAGGCTGGAAACGAAGAACAATTGAGGGCATATATGTTTCAAAACCTAACACAAACAGTACTATACGCGGTAATCGGATTCTTAATATTTACTAATGTTGTTGGACCATGGGCTGCACAGCGTAGAGCAAAGAGAAAAGCTGAGCAAGTAGCAGAAGACCAACGTCGTAAAGATAAATATGACGCCATGAAAGCTGAATTAACTGCGCGTCGAAATAAAGAATAGTATAAATATACTTGTAAGTAAGCGAGAATATCGAAATAGTCAGTAACACGGAGAGACACTCCAGATGGATCGGTTATGATTGCAATCTTACGTTTTTTTTAACTTAAGGAGAAGTATATGTTTAGACAAATGATTAAGAAGTCTATCCAAAAATCTCAGCATTGCAATCGCAACTGGGATTTAACACAAGAGATGCCTCAGGCAGATATCGATCTTATGATTGAAGCTGCTACACAGTGTCCTACTAAGCAAAACCTTAACCACTATAAAACCCACGTAATAACAGACCGTGCTATAATCGAACAGATTGAAGCTGCGACTGCTATTCCTGATTTTGGTTCTGAAGACAATGACTTCAGAGGCTATGATGGCGTTCAGGGTTATGATGGAGGTTTTGGTCCAACTAACTCACAACTATCTGCTCATGCAGTCTTCGCGTTTGTTGAAGATGAGCCATGGCAAATGGGTGAGGAAGTTCGTGAGCCTTCAGAGTCTATTAAGACTATGCATGGCAAAACAGGTGACGGCAAATTGGCTGAGTCTTATAAAGAAGACAGAGACCAAGCTGTTGGTATTGCTGCAGGATATTTAAACCTAGTATCAACTATGATGGGTTATTCTACTGGTTGTTGCAAGTGTTTTCATATGGACAAAGTTAACAAAGCATTGGGAGTACCGGAAGGTAAGAACACTGTATTGTTAATGGGTATTGGTATTGCTGATCCTAGTCGTCAAAGACAGGAACATCATTCTGATGCAAGCTTTAGCTTCGGTTCTCATAAGAATATGAGAAAGTTCGAAACTCACTACGCTTAAACAGTAACACAAAGCCAGCTTCGGCTGGCTTTTTTTTTCTCTATAAATAATAATATGAATCATATCACTAGTCGTAATATAGATAAGAAAGTACAATTAAAAAAGTTAAAAGAAAAACTACATGTTGCTGGACATGATAGAAGCAACAAAAAAGTTAACATGGTAAAAGCCTTAAAAAATTTAATAAAGAGGGAAAAAAGAAAATGATACAAGCATATGACGAAACTTGGCAGTTCTATATTAGACAACTGACTCTAACTTCGAGACGGCCGTTTGTTCAACCTTATCCTATCATTCGTAGTTTATATGATTTTTTAAAAAGCACTGGTGATACCCCTGTATTAGATATTGGATGTGGAGAAAATAATCTAAAGCATTTCTTTCCTAATATAGATGGCATGGACATGACATGCGAAGCTGATATAAAATCTTATGTTGATAGCCAATCCTTTAAAGACATACCTAAATATAAGTATGGCGTTGCAGTAAATGTTATGAACTGGCCAGATGGAAATACTATCGACAGTAAAATTAAATTAGCATTATCAAAATGTGATAAAGTGTGGTTCAGCATGAATGACTTGCCTTCTTTAATAATGCCAATAGAAGAATATAAAACAAAAGAAGCTTGGGAAAAATATGGTAAAGTAGAATCTTTTTGGCATGGTCAAGATCCAGAAACCAAAAAAGATATTCGTGACTATTTAGAAAATGATCTCCTGTATTCACAAATGATGAAAATGCCACATAGAGATGGAGTCCAAGCAACGATGGGCTTAACGCAACTCCAACAGGATGTTGCAGAGATCTATACTAATGCCGTAGACCATGATGCATATTATGGTGTAGTTCGTGTATTAATAAGTGCAGAAAAAGATTAAAGGCATTCCACCCCATAGTAAATTTCCGTGTAGTTGTGGACGTTCACCTACTGGTAGATGTTGTGGCTGGCATAAGCTAACAGAAGAAGAATATATGATTAAGTTTAAAGAATTTAAAGAGCTCGATAAATTTCAATAATATCTTCCTTACCCTTCACTTTAATATCACCAATCTTTCTAGAGTTATGGAACATATCAGGCGGAAGCTGGTCTCTTGTCATAGAGGAATATATAGTTGGATATTCTGAATAATCTCCCCTACCTGCTGTTGCTTCTAGTCTTGCTGCTAGATTAACTGCATCACCTATCACACTAAAGTCAAATCGAGTTGAGCTACCCATATTACCGATAATTGCTGGACCAGAATTCACACCTGTACCAACATTGATATCAGGTAAGCCTCTATCCTTATATCGTTGTTTTAGTTCTAATGTCTTTGCTTCTATTTCAACAGCGGACTTAACAGCCATCTCAGCATGATTAGGCATATCAAGTGGTGCACCAAACACTGCCATAATACAATCACCCATAAACTTATCGACCATACCACCATTAGCCAATATAATATTAGTCATCTCATCTAAGAATTCATTGACAAGAACTACTAACCCTTCAGGGTCATCATTGTTCTTATAGAATTCTGAGATAGGTGTGAACCCTATAATGTCCATAAACAAATAAGACATATCCTTTCTAGCACCACCTAACTTAAGTAGATCAGGATTCTTTTGTAGTTCTTTGACTTGCCTTGGATCTAAGTAGTGTTCGAACTGTTTCTTGATCTGTTGCTTCTGCCTAAACTCTAATATGAACCTATTAAATGTGGCATGGAATCCTACGATAAAGAATGTCAACAAGGCCCACGTGATATCTACAAGAACTAATTGTGTACTAAACATATATTGGAAGTAATACAAGGCCCCTGCAAATGTACCTATAAGTGATAGACCAATAAACCAGTATGGCAAAAATCTTGTGATTAGAATGATAGCAATACCTAATACAAGACCCGCAAGCAGTTCTATTAAAGGGTCATACCGCTTTATTGTTTCACCATCTAGGATTGTTTGGAGAGTCTGTGCAGATATAACATAGTCATATTGTTCACCTACTGGTGTTGCAACAACTCCACTTAATCCCTCTGCTGTCATAGCTATAATCACTGTTGTACCCGCAAGCGGCGTGAAGTCTTCAGACGCAGCACTCATCGTTTTAAATTCTTTATTCCATCTTACCCAAACTCTAGCTCTTGTATCTGTATTAATTGTAGCATAAGCAGGAACTCGCATAGCACTAATGCCAGCTTCGTCAGCTTTTACTTGATACGATGGGTCACCAACCGCAACTCGTATTGTTTCAATTGCCATGTTAGGATAAACTTCTTCGCCTATCTTCATAAGCAATGGTACTCGTCTAACTACACCATCAATTTCAGGAGCGGTATTAATAACACCAACACCTCCAGCACATTCTGCAAGTTTAGGTAATGGACCAACCATACCATTCCACTCAAATAGATATGGTAATGGATCACCTATCTTTGCCACACCTCTCGGTACTGGATTAGATGTTCTCTTTTGTGCTGTACCAACCTGAGCAATGACTACGCCATAACCTAATGTTTCACAAAATACTTCATCACCACCAAACCTATCCTCTTCACTAAATAATATAGGCATAACAATAATACCTGTTTGTGCATTCCTTAATTGTAGTATGAGATTAGCAAGTATATCACGGTCCCACGGCCATTGACCATGTTCTTCGATTGCTGCTTCATCGATGGTAACTATTGTTACTGCTTCAGAAGGAGTCTTTACTTCATTCTGTAGTACATAGTCAAATGATTTGAGTCTAAGTATTTCTTTGACCCACGGATCTTGAAGACCGATATAGGTTAATGCTATAAGGGTAACAAATGCGATAGTCCAATGTGAGAAGATTTTCTTCATAACTCTATTTATATTATTCTTGGAGGACAGTAACAGAACATCCAGAAGATGTTTGACAATTATTTGTTAGTGTATATGATTGATTTGAATTACTATTTTGTGTTAGATCTAAGTCTGTTGTATAAGCACCAGTTAAAGATATTGTTGCTGTATGAACACCATCCCCTTTTTGTACCATGGACTGCTCTCCATTATCAGTTCCAACTGTGAAATGTAATGTCTTATTTCCATTGCCTTTTTGTTTAAAGAAAATATCATTATTATCACCGTTGTAAGTATAAATTCTGGCATAATGGTCTGCATTACCTGTACCTGTTTCTTGAGAACCTTTTAAGTCTGTATTGCCATTATGAATATCTAAATCAATTGTATGTCCACCATATTCTGCTGTTGCACTATTCTCACAAGTTGAGTCATTTTCATCGACAAATGTTTTACCTTGACAAAGAGTTATAGTATTGTTACTACTTGGTATATGAAATCCTACTCTGTTTGTATCTGTGCCTGTTGTGTTGTATTGTTCAATCTTTATAGTGTTGCTTGACCCATCTAAATCACCACCCCAACCAACACCAGTTCCCCAATATGAAACCCAACTTATTGTGTTATTGTTTCCTATTTGGTCAAAATCAAGATTATTGCTGTCATGTGATACAGAAATCTGTACTAAATTATCATCGCCATCTTGTAAGATGTCTAATGTGAAGTTATTGCTTGTGCCTACTTGAGTAATGTATATTTCATTATTAGCATACACATTAAGACATAATAGTATAAGACTAATTTTGAATAATAGTGATTTCACTCTCTGTTCCTCCTAGTTCAAAATCTAATAATTCGAAATCTCCTTGTTGTATATTCATTATATAACTACCTGCTTGTTCGAGTCTTAACTCTACAACACTTCCACTTGGAGCCTCTCTATGCCAGTACCATTCTGGGTCCTCATCTAATATTGTGATTCCTGTTTCTTTGTCTGTGCCTAATACTATATCACCCTTTGATTTCTTCTTATCAAGTTTATCACCTAATTGTAATGCCAATTGAATATTCAATTGGTCTAAAATATTGCCTAAAAAGTTTTGATCTAAAAAATTTCTATCAAGTTGTTCTAACTTATCCTCTTCCTCTAATTCTTTAATATAGTCTTCCATTGATTTGTCTAATTCATCAAATGCTAATAAATCAACATCGAGGGCAGTAGCAGTCTTTTGAAATTCTTCTTCTCGTTCTGCCTCTACAATCTCTCTAGGTTGTGATATAATTAATAAATTAGTAATGAAGTTTTCTTCTAAACTTAAAATAACAGGTGGCAACGGCCTACTACTAATTGTATCTACAGTCGTTGCTTGGAAAGCTGTATTCATAATAACCTGACCAGCATCAGACTCAACTGTTATTTCACCAACAAAGCAAAAACCATTTGTATCACATGATGGCAATAGAATAATAGTGGAACTACCAATCTCATCTACTGTCATTGTAAAATCTGTACCACGAACACCAATCGTAGCGGTTGGTGTTTTTATCTGGACTTCGGTTGGACTTGTTTTCGCAATCTGACCAGATGCATATCGTATTGTACCTAGCGCTGCTTTAAGTGATAGTGAACCTTTCTTAGTGTTAGGGTCATAAACAAATTCATCAATAATTAATTTAGAGTGTTCAGTTACATCAACTCTTGTATCATCAATAAATCCAATAGCAACTTTACCCTTACCAGTCTTAACAGTATTATACTGAAATATATCTAAATTATCTTCAGCCTTAACATCTTCACCATCTTGTTCAATAACAGCATTACCTGTTTGTAGAATAATATCACCAATTATACCAGCGGCGAATGATGAAAATGTTAAGCACCATAATATAATAAAGAGTCGCACATTAATCTCGTTGGATTATATCTACATTTGCCGAAGCGCCATTTACTGTTAAGGTTAATATATCACCACTACCACCGGTTTGTAAGATAACATAATCTCCACTTGCACCATCATGGTGTAATGAAGTTGTACTTGCATTGTCTTGGTCAAGGTCAAGAGTATAACCTGAGCCAGCAGCATCTATATGAACTGTACCTGTACTCGTTTGTTCTATACTAACATTCGCACTTGCACCATCAACATCTAAATTGATTGTACCAGCCGCTGT
>Ga0257107_1000663_pt1 | contig 13104 bp, 10 predicted proteins | sample LP_taG_2_FD_190178 | JGI IMG/M metagenome (GOLD analysis project Ga0257107, IMG submission 190178) | Marine microbial communities from Northeast Subartic Pacific Ocean, Canada - LP_J_2011_P26_500m | ecosystem: Environmental > Aquatic > Marine > Oceanic | place: Canada: Northeast Subartic Pacific...
TGAACAGATCAATTTACCTGTTCAAGAACAGTTAATTGTTGAGTTGTATTCGAAATAAAGGTTCGAGGTTGTAGTGCACGGCTTGGGATGACGATCCCCGGCAAGAAAGGATTGATGTCGATGTTGTGGAAGGGTTTCCAAAGACCAAAGCGGCTCGAGTTTGAGCGTGAGACGTTAACCGACCAGTTTGGACGATTTTCGGCTCAGCCGTTCGAACGCGGTTTCGGGACAACGATTGGAATTGCCTTGCGACGGGTCTTACTTTCTTCGATTGAAGGAGCCGCTGCGGTGGCAGTAAAAATTGACGGTGTGCTACATGAGTTTTCACCCATACCCGGTGTGGTAGAGGATGCGACGGATGTTATTCTCAATTTAAAGCAGGTGCCACTCAAGATACATGTTGGGACGACCAAGGTGCTTACGATCAACGTAACGAAGCCTGGAGAAGTAAAAGCTCGGGACCTTCAAACCGATGCAGATGTTGAGATTCTTGAGCCGGATGCCCACATCGCGACAGTTGCAGAGGGTGGTGCTCTGAATATGGAGGTCAGGGTTCGCCGAGGACGTGGATATGTATCAGCCGATAAGAATTATGATGAGGATTTAGGAATCGGCTGGATACCTATTGATGCTGTACATTCGCCAGTCAAGAAGGTTAAACATGTAGTTGAAGCTGCTCGTTTAGGGCAGGCAACTGACTACGAGAAGATAACGATGGATCTCTGGACTAATGGTTCGATTGCTCCTCGTGAAGCAGTCTCTCTGGCCGCTAAGTTACTTCGCGATCATTTAAACATTTTTATCAATCTTGAAGATCCGATTGAGCCAATCATTGAAGCACCGGCAGAAGTCCATGAGGAAATATCAAACGATCATCTTGAAAAAAGTGTAGAAGAGTTGGAACTTTCAGTCAGGTCATACAACTGTTTAAAGAATGCGAATATTGAAACAATTCGTGAATTAGTACAGAAGACCGAAGGTGAAATGCTGAAGACTAAGAATTTTGGTCGTAAATCCCTGAACGAGATTAAGGATCTGTTGACTAGTATGGGGCTCAGTTTGGGTATGCGGTTGGACCAACCAACAGAGCCGCTAGAGAGTCTTGGTGATTCCCTTGAGGTGTGACAACCCATGCGTCATCGTGTAGCGCATCGAAAATTAGGTCGAACTACTGAGCATCGGATTGCGCTGTTGCGTAATCAGGCGCAATCCTTATTACGGCATGAGCGGATTGAGACGACTGTACCACGCGCTAAGGAATTGCGACCGTTTGTCGAGCGTCTGATTACGCTTGCCAAGCGTGGCTTAGCGAGTGAAGAGCAGTCAAAGATTGTGCATGCACGTCGTTTGGTGCGTCGAGAGATTGCTGATCCGATAGTATTGAGGAAATTGTTCGATGGCATTGCACCTCGTTTCTCAGATAGAGCCGGTGGTTATACGAGATTGCTGAGACTTGGTGTCCGCCGAGGTGACAGTGCTGAAGTTGCCCAGGTGGAATTGGTGGGTAGCGAATACGTCCAGGCTCCTGTGAAGTCAGACCCTGAAGAAATAACTGCTCAGGTTAAGTCGAAAGGTGTTGGAGGTCGCTTGCGAGCAGCTGCGCAGCGCATGCGTGGCAAAGCGTCGAAACCAAAAGATGAGGCCTCGATTCCAAATTCTGCTGATAAAAAGAGTCGTCGTGCGACTAAGAAAACCAAAGATTCCGAAAATAGTTCAACTGATAAGTGATTCTTGTATATAAATAGTCGTGTTGTAAGCTAGCGCACAATCCTCATGCTAGTCTTCGTCTTTTGAAACGGTGCTGCCCTCGTTTTTTGAAGCCTCGATTATCTTACCTTGAAGGTGAGTTGGCACTTCTTCATATTGTAAAAATTCCATGTGATATGAACCTCGACCACCAGTAGCTGAGGTCAACTGCTGCTCGTACGTAAGCATTTCGGCCATTGGAACCTGTGCCTTGATGGAGGTCATGACACCTCGAGGTTCCATGCCACCGATGCGACCTCGGCGACTGTTGAGATCTCCCATCAAGTCCCCAGCGAATTCGTTCGGAGCGTAGATTTCTACGTTCATAATAGGTTCTAATATAGTCGGTTTAGCTCGAGTCATAGCGTCTTTAAAGGCATGTGAACCTGCGAGTTTGAAGGAGAGTTCATTTGAGTCCACTGGATGGAACGAACCATCAAAGACTGTGACTTTGAAATCGACAACTGGATAACCAGCTAGAAATCCTTGCATTCGAGCTTCGTTGACTCCCTTTTCAACTGCAGGAATGAACTGGCGTGGAATCGAACCGCCAAAAATTTCGTTGGCGAACTCAAACTCTGAGCCACGTTCCAAAGGTTCCACGCGAATCTTACAATCTCCAAATTGCCCGTGTCCGCCACTCTGCTTCTTGTGTCGACCATGGGCTTCTGTATGTGTCGAAATCGTTTCTCGATATGGAATTCTCGGTAGGTTTAAGTTAACTTCGACACCAAACCTTCGTTTAAGTTTAGCTACGGTTACTTCAATATGGAGCTGGCCTTGGCCAGAAAGAAGTAATTCATTTGTTTTCAGGTCTCGGCCATACTGAATTGTTGGGTCTTCCTCGGTTAATCGTTGCAACGCGCTGCTGATTTTCTCCTCGTCACCGCGACTCTTGGGCTCAATTGCATAAGACAAGACGGTTTCTGCGTACTTGAATGGCGCAAAAGAAACCGTGTTGGTGTTGTCGCCTAATGTGTCTCCTGTATGCGTGTTTTTCAATTTTGCTACTGCACCAAGGTCCCCGGCTTTAATCTCTGTTACGGTAGATTGAGTTTTGCCTTGCAGTATCATGAGATGTCCTAGTCGCTCACTTTCGTCCTTTGTTAAATTATGTATGGTGGTGTCAGATTTCAACGAACCAGACACTGCACGGAACATTGTAATCTTCCCAGCAAACGGATCTGCGATCGTCTTCCAGACGAAGGCGGCATACGGATGAGACTCCTTGGCTTCACATATCACTGGTTCGTTGCTTGACCGATCTACCCCAGAAAATGGTCTATCGGCTGGTGATGGCAGATAGGTGAGAATGCTCTCCAAGACTGGCTGAATACCAATGTTTAAGGTTGCAGAGGTACAAAACAATGGAAACACTAGTCCGGCACGTGTTGCTGTTTTCAAACCTTCATTTAATTCTTGTTGGGTTAGGGTCCCCGCCTCAAAAAACTTTTCCATCAAGGTGTCGTCAGTCTCAGCGATCACCTCAATCAGTGTTTCGCGCGCTGCATTAGCCTTTTCTGTGGATTCAGCTTGGACTTCTTGCGCGGAGAACTTACCACTGCCATCGCTATCGAAGACAAGTTCTTGCATTGAAACGAGATCTATTACACCGTGAAAAGACTTCTCTTCACCCAAAGGGAGTTGCACAGGTACTACCTTACGTCCAAAGACATCTTGAAGTGAGCCGAGGGCCCGTTCAAGACTTGCACGCTCGAGGTCGAGCCGGTTCAGTATTAGCAAACGCGGTAGGCCGAATTCGTGGGCTGTGTTCCATACTTTTTCCGTCTGTACTTCAACTCCAGCGACGGCGTCTACGACAATGACGGCTGCATCACTTATTTGGAGGGCGGCTTGTGCTTCGCTTAAAAAATTTGCCATGCCAGGTGTATCTATTATGTTGATCTTGTGTTTGTTCCATTCTGCATGGGCGATGCTAGCCGATAGCGTGTGTTTTCTTGCGATTGCTTCTTCGTCGAAGTCTGTAACTGTTGTGCCATCATCAACTTGACCTAGGCGATTAACCATTTCAGTGTCGAATAATATTGTCGAGGCCAACTGAGTTTTTCCAGATCCGCTGTGTCCAACGAAAGAAACATTTCGAATGCTAGGCGCGTCGTAAACCTTCATATGGTGTTACACTCCTATTCGTTTCGATTGTCCTGCAGGATTTTCCTGGGCAGACCCCTTAAACTCTCGGTTCTGTGCACTCCGAGCTATTGCTTAAAACACGCGGTGCCTATATCAGCAACGAGATAGATCATATACCACTCGTCGGCCACTGTAGAATACATTTGAATAGACAAAAACACTGAAATTGCTTGGGAAATGCTCACAATTAGGAAGAAGTTGGACCGCGCTTCCCGAGCATGAGAAATGAAAATGGAGTTAAATGGGAATAGGTTTATTTTCTGTCTTGACAGGATCCAGTGGGTTCCTTACGATGCATTGTTTCGCATACTATGACTGTTTATGTTTGTTAGACGAAGAAAGCTTGGGAGAGTGTAGTGCTTGGTTTTGTTCCTAAGGAATTATTTTTTACTAAAGGTGTTGGTAAGCACCGAGAAAAATTAACGTCGTTCGAATTGGCACTTCGTTCAGCCGGTATAGCCGCCTGTAATCTTGTTCGTGTGTCGAGTATTTTTCCACCTGGCGGAAAGATTATCTCACGTTCTGCTGGGACCAAACGATTGAAGCCAGGCCAAGTGACTTTTGTGGTAATGTCCGAAGCCGCCTCTAGAGAGCCCCATCGACTGGTCGCCGCAACGATTGGAGTCGCAATTCCTCGTGATGCCGAATTGTACGGCTACTTGTCAGAACATCACAGCTATGGGGAAAATGAAAAAACAGCCGGTGACTATGCGGAGGATCTTGCCGCTGAAATGTTAGCTACAACGCTAGGTCTCGACTTTGATCCAGATACAAGCTGGGATGAGAAGAAAGAGGTTTACCGTCTATCAAATAAAATTGTGCGTACGCAGAATGTCACGCAAACTGCAGTAGGTGATAAGAATGGCCTCTGGACGACGGTAATTGCAGCTGCTGTCCTTGTCGGTTGACGAGAGGCGTTTACACGCAGGACAGTTATTCGATAAACACGAAGCTTCTCATGTTTATACTGCATTGATATTTAGCGTGCTTATCTAATATCCTATGGGATTATGACAGATAAGAATCGATGGCTACTTCTCGTTTGCACACTTGCTGGACTCACTGCATCGACAGTGTCGGCATATGTCGGGCTGCAGTCTCGTCTCGACTCGAGTTATGTCAGCTTCTGTGACATCAATTCGACGATGAGTTGCACCGATGTTTATCTCAGCCAATTTGGTAACCTCTGGGGTGTTCCAGTAGCCTTTTTTGGCATAGTCTGGTTTGCATTGAATGCTTTGTTGATACTGGCAGCACCGCTCGGAACGAAGCATTTTCAGGAAAGCGTACCAGGGTATCTGTTCGCTTGTTCGACGATCGGTCTCGCAGTCGTATTTTACTTAGGCTATGCATCATTTTTTCTGCTTGGCATAGTTTGTGTAATGTGTGTGATTGTTTATTTTGCTGTCATAGGTATCTTCTTGATTTCTGGTGCCACAACGCAGTTTAAATTGCTGACGTTACCATTACGCATAGGTCGTGATCTACGACAAGGGATGGTCTCCCCGATTGCTTTGAGTGTAGCTGGAGGATTTGTAATGGCTACCGTAGTTGGTGCGGTCTGGCTGGGCGAGCAGGAGATTCCTGAAAGCAGGACTTCTGCACAGGGTGCCGAATTATTATCTGAGTCGGAAAGAGAGGAATTTATTCGATGGTGGGAAGCTCAACCCCGTGTGGATTTGCCAATTTCGGCAGACGATTCCAGTGTATTGATCGTGAAGTTCAATGACTATATGTGTCCTCCATGTCGGCAGACGTACCTAAGTTATCATGGCCTCCTACAGGCGTACGAAGTAAGAAGACCTGGCGCTGTGAGGCTCATTACTAAACATTTTCCGTTGGATCCAGAGTGCAATGCGAGTACGCCAAATGGCATGCATCTTGCTTCCTGTGATGCCGCTGTCGCTGTGACGTTGGCAAAGCGAAATGGTCAGGATGCACGCCTCGAAGCTTGGTTATTTGATAATCAGGCAACATTGTCTCCGGCTAGTGTGAGAACGGCTGCACGAGATGTAGCGGATATTCAGGATTATGATAGTGAATATTCTCGTACACTGGAGGTCATTAAGTCGGACATCGCGTTGGGTAATAGTCTCGGCGTTGATGTTACACCGACATTCGTTATCAATGGTGTGCGAGTGGCTGGTGGATTAACCGTACCGTATCTTGATGCTGCGATAGCGTATGAACTTGCTCGTAAAGAAAAGAACGAATCTTAATGTAAGACTTAATGAGGTTGCTTTAAATTATTTACGTGCGAGTTTCTTGTAAATATTTCTGGTATATTCTCACGCATCGTGCCCTAGTTACGCATACCTAGTTGTTTTAACGCGCGTTCGATTTGTTTGCTAGTTACGTCTTCAACAATGGTTGTAAGGCCGACGCCCGTTGGCAACACGAAATGTAATTTTCCTTGTATGATTTTCTTATCTTGTTTAATCGTATTGATAATTTGTTTGATTGATAAATCATTGCTTGACGGCAGGGGACCCAGGCGCCGAATCAGCGCACCTAGTTCATCGCAGTCTGTTGCGCTGAACTCGCCACGTGATTCTGCAATACTCGCCGCAGCGAGCATCCCGAAAGCGACTGCTTCGCCATGACGAAAACGCCGGTATTTTGTTGCTGATTCAATTGCATGGCCGACTGTATGACCGAAATTGAGAACGCGACGTAACCCTGTCTCCCGTTCATCTGACTGGACGATTGATGCTTTAATGCGACAACATTTAGTGATGATTGACATGAGTGCTCGTGGTTCGTGATTAAAAACCGCCGTGAGTTCCCGGTCTAGTTTCTTAAACAGCGTAGGACTTGCGATCATGCCGTATTTGATTACTTCGTAGAGACCTGCACGAAATTCACGACGTGGCAGTGTGTCTAACAATTGTGGGTCGATAACTACTAGTCTTGGTGGATGAAAGGCACCAATGAGGTTCTTGCCGAGTTTGTGGTTGATGCCGACTTTACCGCCGATAGAGCTATCGACTTGAGCCAAGAGTGTTGTTGGCACGTGAACGAGTGAAAGACCTCGTAAGAATGTAGCTGCAGCATATCCAGCGATATCACCAATGACTCCGCCGCCTACAGCAATGAGCACGGCATGACGGTCAGCTCCGGCTCGGATAAGTTCATCATAAATGTAATCAACCGTCTGCTGGCGCTTGTAGCGCTCGCCATCAGGAATCAAGATGGTTTCTGCGCTAGGGATAGCTCGGCCGATTGCTTGGCCATGGAGTTTCCAGACAAGTTGATTGGAGATAATGAATGGTCTATGTGACAAGATAGTTTCATGCAGCAGTGTCTCGAGATTGGCAATAAGGCCAGAGCCAATATGGACCGGATAGGTGTGACTGCCTGATTTGATTTTGACTTGAATAGGTTTCATGGTGAATCCGACTAAGAATAGTTTAGGTGTTCGATGGTAGGATACAGCAATTCGCCCCCTTCGGAGCCCTCCTACGCTCGAATACACTGAAGGGTGCAGTAATTGTGAGCGGATCAACAAAAATTAAGGTGGCGTATCGATGGCGGAGAAAAACACTACATTTGTAAAGGAAATCACTCCTCAGTCAGAAGATTTTTCGAGGTGGTACCTCGATGTGGTCAGGAGAGCCGAACTCGCTGATTATTCACCAGTCAAGGGTTCTATGGTTATTCGGCCGTACGGCTATGCGATTTGGGAATTGATGCAGAAAGCGTTGGATGATCGATTTAAAGCGACAGGACATGTTAATGCTTATTTCCCATTATTTATTCCTGAATCACTTCTAAAAAAAGAGGCTGCTCATGTTGAGGGCTTCGCACCTCAAGTTGCTTGGGTTACCCGCGGCGGTGACGAAGAGTTGGAAGAGCGGCTCGTTGTAAGACCAACGTCTGAAGCAATTGTAGGCACGATGTACTCAAAATGGATTCAATCGTGGCGTGACTTACCATTACTCATCAATCAATGGGGAAATGTTGTCCGATGGGAGAAGGTTACCAGACCATTTTTACGTACAACAGAATTTCTTTGGCAGGAAGGGCACACTGCCCATGAAACCGAGCAAGAGGCTGAGAAAGAGGCCTTGAAAATGCTAGGAGTTTATAAAGACTTCGCTGAACGTGAACTGGCAATGCCTGTTATTGTGGGTAGAAAGAGCGAAAGCGAGAAATTTGCAGGCGCAGTGCATACATATTCGATGGAGGCTTTGATGGGTGATGCTCGGGCACTCCAGGCGGGGACTTCCCATCACTTAGGGCAAAACTTTGCAAAGGTCTTCGACATTACGTTTCAGGCTCGTGACAAGTCTGTACAGCACGTTTGGCAGACTTCATGGGGTTTGTCCACTCGTTTGGTCGGTGGCGTTATCATGACGCACGGTGACGACAGTGGTCTGGTCTTACCACCTCGGGTCGCCCCACACCAAGTCGTGATCGTTCCAATTCAACGTGGAAACTGGAAAGAGACCGTTCTGCCACACGTTACAGCTGTTGAGCAGCAGTTACGAGATGCCGGTATTCGAGTCAAACTTGACGACCGGGAAGCCTATACTCCAGGATGGAAATTTTCTGAATGGGAAATGCGAGGTGTTCCCTTGCGTCTAGAGATCGGCCCCAAGGATGTCGAAAAATCTCAAGTCGTGTTGGCACGCCGTGATACGAGGGACAAAATTTCGACGTCGCGAGACAACTTGGTGATTTCCGTCCAGACGCTTCTTAGAGAAATCCAAGATAATTTATATGAACGAGCCTGTCACTTCCTGGAGCAGCGGACGATTCGCACAGAATCGTATAAAGACTTTACGGAAATGATGCAAGGAAGGCCAGGGTTTGTAATTGCACCGTGGTGTGGGGATCGGTCTTGCGAAGAGCGAATTAAGGCTGCAACACAGGCAACGATTAGAAATCTACCGCTTGATAAAATTGAGGTGAATGGTACGTGTATAGCGTGTGATTTACCAGCGCACGAAGAGGCTTATTTTGCGAAAGCCTATTGAGCCGCTCGGTAGTCTCACTTCGTTGATTCATCGTCGAGGGAACGTTTCCTAAATACGTGGGCAATTAAAATGCTTAACCCGTAAAGCATGATCATTGGCACTGCCATGGCCGTTTGTGTTACTGGATCAGCAGACGGTGTGAGTATTGCAGCGATGATGAAAATAATTAGAATTGCGTACTTCGTGTTTTTGATAAGGAATTTTGGCGTCACTAGGCCGAGGCGTGCCAAGAAGAATATAAGGGTTGGCAGTTGGAAGACAATTCCCATGGCAAGGAGCATCTTGACGTAGAGTGAAAAGACCGGACCAATTTTTGGCAAGAACTCCATGTAATCCGTCGAGAAACCCGCAAAAAACTTCCAGGCTAGCGGAAAGACAGCATAATGTGAAAATAGAGCTCCCACGATAAAAAACATGGTGGAAAAAGCAACAAAGGGGATCGCGAATCGCTTTTCGTTCTGAAACAGGCCAGGTGAAATAAAGAGCCAGACTTGGGTCAAGGTGTATGGTGTCGCCAGTACGAGACCTGCTAGTGCAGCAATTTTCATGTAGAGGAAGAAAGCCTCACCCGGTTCAGTGTAGACGAGTCTCCCACCCTCAGGGAGCACCTGCTGCAATGGCAGCATTATAAATTCGAAGATATATTTAATAAATCCAAATGCTATTAGGAACCCGGCGAGAATTCCAAGCACCGTGCGGACCAAACGTTTTCTGAGTTCATCTAGGTGGTCCAGAAATGACATCCGGCCAGCTGATGAATCATCGGCAGGATCGGTATCTCCTGGTGGTAACGGAGCGAGTTCACCAGAGGGTGTTTCGGATTTTGATTCCAACGCCATCGAGAATTAATCAACCACCTTTACGACTGACTCTTGCTTGGCGTAGTAGGCGTTGATGCAGAAGGTGTCTGACTTTCGTCGTTTATCGGATCTTTTTCAGCCATTGGATCGTTTTTTGGAGTGTTGAGCGGTGGTGGTTTGTGCTCTTCGACGCGGATCTCCTCCTCCAAGGTATTCCTTAAATCGTTCGAAGCCCGCTTGAATTCACCGATACTCTTGCCAAGAGATTTACCAAGTTCAGGCAGCTTACGTGGCCCGAAAATAATTAAAGCAATTACGAATATGATGATAAGTTCGGGCATTCCGATTGAACCAAACATCGCCTGCCACTCCTTCGTTAGCACGTTTGACTGTTGTCGGCTTGAAGATCACGAATGATTACACCGACATCTATCGGAATTAGCAACCCGATAGCAGAACCCTCGGCATGAGGGTTTCCAGTACGTGCAAGTAACTGATTACATTATAGATACGTCCGCTTCTCTGGTCAAGCAATCTGATATCTGTCAGGGCTTGGAACTAATTGTTGGATAGGGGCTTATCTGTTAGTATCGATTTTATGAGAATTCTCGGATCTTCCTCCCTTGCGGTCTGGGCTGTGTTCCTTTCAGCCGTCACAGGCGGTTTGTTTGGTGGGCGAGTATTAGCAACCCAAGATAGTAGTTTCGAAAAATATAAAGTGTTTGCGACGGCTCTGTCAATTATTGAGGAAACCTACGTTGGGGATGTGGGCTCCGAGCGCCTCGTGTACGGTGCTATTAACGGAATGCTTCAAAAACTCGATCCACATTCGAGTTTTATGGATCCTCGTTCGTACTCGCAAATGCGTGAACGACAGGAGGGACGTTATTATGGCCTCGGCATCACTATCCAGGTTCGTAATGGTGACATTTCTGTTATCTCACTATTCGAAGGGTCGCCCGCCTATCGACAGGGGATTCGACGAGGTGATGTCATCGCGAGGATTGAAGAAGAGGATGTCAAGGGTTGGACTAGTGATCAAGCAGTACGACGGTTGCGAGGTCCTAAAGGATCGACGGTTAACATCTCCATTCGCCGCGAGGGCTACAACGAGCTAATTCCACTTACGGTCGAACGAGATGAAATCAACATCCCCACTATTCTCGGTGCTTTCATGGTTAATGGTTCGACGGGATACGTGCGTTTACGTGATTTTTCAGAGACGACTGATCGTGATTTAGGTAATGCATTGGACGAATTGTCCGATCAGGGGATGAAACAGTTACTGCTCGATCTAAGGAATAACCCTGGTGGACCACTTGACCAGGCCATTAAGGTGTCAAACCGATTTCTCACTCGTGGAGATATGATTGTTTATACACGTGGGCGAGTTCAGAATTCCGACCAGGATTATCATGCCAGCGAAGACAGTGATTTTACTGTGTTGCCATTGGTAATACTGGTGAATAGAAACAGTGCTAGTGCTTCTGAAATTGTTGCCGGTGCGGTGCAAGACCATGATCGTGGCTTAATCGTTGGAGAAACAACGTTTGGAAAAGCTCTGGTGCAATCAGTCTACCGTATAAGCCAAGGAGCTGGACTTGCTCTAACGACGGCACGCTATTACACGCCCAGTGGACGACTCATTCAACGTCCGTGGGACGGTGAGTTTTCTGAGTATTTGACTTACTCTCTTCGTGAGCAAGAAGTGGAGCGTGATCATGAGATCTCTGATTTAAAGTACACGTCTGGGGGTCGTCAGGTCTATGGAGGCGGCGGCGTTGAACCGGATTTTTTTAAGCCTGGCCCTATAGAGGGTTTTGTTCCAACTGAATTCGGGAGATTACTTTACGCTCGGCAGACCTTTCCTCGTTACGCGCAAAAGTACTCCGCATATGGCGACACGCGTATTACTGCGACGGCGACAGGCCGTGAGACAGTTTCGCAAGGTTTTGAAGTGTCTGATGCGATGATGCGTGACTTTAAATCGTTTTTGGGCAGTGAGCGATTCTCGATTGATGAAGAATTGTTTATGAGCGACAGGTTGTTTATCCGCAGTATGATTCGCTATGAAATTGACTTGGCTCTATTTGGGATCGTTGAAGCTCGTCAAAGGTTGTTGAACGACGACCCACAGGCTTGGTATGGCCTTAGCCTGTTCAAAGAAGCGCAGGAACTTTCGCTTTTATCGAAAAAAAAGACTTTAGTGAATCCCTGAGACATTCTGTAAACCCACCCATTTTTCGTTTCACAAGCCTTGGCGATAGCTTTGGACTACAATATTTTGTGGGGTAAATTACTCTTGCCCCAAGGGGTAGCACCTTGGTACACTTAGCCCAATAAACGCAGGGCAACGGGTCCTGCATTTAGATGCCAGAATGAGGAGATGGAGTCACGGCTATTGTCGCTAAATGAAGTATTTATTAGGTTTAGGCCGATGGTGATGGATATGTGCCTACCTCGGTCGAGGAGGCAGTTAGTGGTCATTTTTCAATATGACACCCATCTAGGCTCCGATGAGGAATTCCCAGCCGTTCGTCGGTGTTCGATTGCGTCCGACGGTACGGCTAGTTTTACGTACGCGGATGTTTAACTGGCTTGAAATGTTTATTTGGTGAGGAGTCAAGGGAATGCAGCAAGGTATTCAACTGCACAACCTGGAGATCTCAGGTTTCAAAAGCTTTCCAGACCGTTCTGAATTGGCATTCGATCAAGGTGTAACGGCTATCGTCGGACCAAACGGGTGCGGAAAAAGCAACTTGGTCGACGCTATTACCTGGGTGCTTGGTGAACAGAGCGCCAAAAGCTTACGGGGCACCAGGATGGAGGATGTGATTTTCAGCGGTAGTGATGGCCGCAAGCCGACATCTGCAGCCGAGGTCAAACTGTTGTTGAAAGGTGTGGTTTCTGCCAACAATGGTAACGGTAATGGCCACAATGCCCCTGTTGTGGTTGAGCACGGTGATGTGCCGGTCGAGACTCAGGATGCGGAATTAGCGGGAATTAGATCTCGTGATGTCGTTGTTTCAAGGCGCCTCTATCGTTCTGGGGAAAGTGAATACCTCATTGACGGTAAAGTGTGTCGCCTTCGTGACGTTCAGGATCTCCTGATGGATGCCGGTGTTGGCGTTAAGGGCTATGCGGTCATCGAACAGGGCAAGATTGGACAGATTTTAAGCGCACGCGCACATGATCGTCGACTCTTGATAGAAGAAGCTGCGGGTGTAACGAAATATAAGAGTCGACGTCATGCTGCCGAGTTAAAACTAGACGCAGCACAGCAAAACTTGGTTCGTGTTGAGGATATTGTCTACGAGGTTCAGAAGCAGCGGAATGCTTTAAAGAGGCAGGCTGCGAAGGCTCGTCGATATCGGCGGTTGCGTGACGAATTGCGTAAATGGGAGAAAGTTGGATTTGCGCATCGATAT
>Ga0257107_1000665_pt1 | contig 13079 bp, 13 predicted proteins | sample LP_taG_2_FD_190178 | JGI IMG/M metagenome (GOLD analysis project Ga0257107, IMG submission 190178) | Marine microbial communities from Northeast Subartic Pacific Ocean, Canada - LP_J_2011_P26_500m | ecosystem: Environmental > Aquatic > Marine > Oceanic | place: Canada: Northeast Subartic Pacific...
AGCAGGACCAACAAGAAGTTTTATTAGAAAGTGATACAACTAAGCTCATTGATATTGGTGATGGTGTTGCTAGTATATCTTTTAAAACAAAAATGAATGTTTTAAGTTCTGGTGTCTTACTTGATATTCCTAATTGTCTTGATTTTCTTGAGGAAAATGGTTTTCATGCTTTGATATTTAGACAAGAAAAAGATCATTTTTGTGCTGGTGCAAATCTTTATGAAATTATTTCAGCGATTAAGTTAGGTCTTTTAGAAAAAGATCCAGGTGTTGCTTCAAAAGCTAAGAAGAAGGCCTTTGAAGTTATGCATCCAGAACTACCAAAAATAGGTAAGCTCTACTCGATCAAAAAAACTGTCTCTATGTTGCAGGAATCACTGATGCGTTTAAAGCATGGCAGAATACTAACCATTGCAGCAGTTGATGGGTTGGCTTTGGGAGGTGGTTGTGAGTTACTCTTGCATTGCAATAAAGTAGTTGCCTCTATGAACTCATTTATCGGTCTGGTTGAAGTAGGTGTTGGAGTTTTCCCTGCAGGTTGTGGTAGTAAAGAGATGGCGTTAAGGGCATATTCCAATAAAGAAACAGACGATATTTTTCCATTGCTGTCTAAGTACTTTGAACAAATTGCTATGGCTAAATTTTCAGCTAGCGCTTTAGAGGCTAAAGAAATGGGTTATCTGAAAGTTGACGATGTTATTATTGCCAATCCAAATGAGTTGCTTTATGTTGCAAAACAACAGGCATTGGCATTACTTGAATCTGGCTTCAAACCACCTTTAGATACTACTTTCAAAGTTGTTGGTAAGGCAGGTTACGCCAACATTATGGCTCAGGTCGCGAATCTTTATGAGGGCCACTTTATGTCGGATCACGATCATATTATTATTACTCGTCTAGCTAAAGTAATGACTGCCTCAAAAGTTGAAGAGAATACTGTAGTTAACTCACAAATGATTCTTGATTTAGAAAAAAAGTATTTTATTGAACTCTTAGGAACGCAAAAAACTCAAGACCGAATTGAATACATGTTAAAGAATAGCAAACCGCTTCGTAATTAATTGGAGAAAAAAATGGGGAAAGCTTATATCGTAGATGCAAAAAGAACTCCAGTTGGAAAGGCTCGCGGTTGCTTGTCTAAAACTAGAGCAGATGATTTATTGGTTCATGCAATACAAAGTGTTTTAACGGCCTCTGATAAGAGTCAAGAGATTAACAATAATATAGATGATATTATCGTTGGCTGTGCGATGCCAGAGGGACCCCAGGGTCTCAATGTAGCTCGAATAGCAACGTTATTGGCAGGGCTTCCAGATTCAACTCCCGCATATACCCTAAACCGATTTTGTTCTTCTGGTTTACAATCTGTTGCCAATGCAGCAGATCTCGTTAAATCAGGCTCTGCAGACCTCGTAATAGCGGCTGGTGTGGAAAGTATGAGTAGTGTTCCAATGACTGGCTTTAAGCCTTCTGTTAACCCAAAAGTGTTAGAAGATGAAAATATAGCCATAGCCTATGGTATGGGCTTAACAGCTGAAAAGGTTGTGCAGAAATATAGCATCAGCAGGGATGAACAAGACGAGTTCGCCTTTAATAGCCATCAAAAAGCAATCTTGGCTAATCAAGAGGGTTTATTTACAAATGAAATTTCCCCAATAACAACAGTTGAAACTGGCTATTCTCTTGATTCTAAGGAATATACAACTTCAACTAATGTCGTGTCCAAGGATGAGGGACCTAGAGAAGATACCAGTATCGAGATTTTGGGAAAACTAAGGACTGTTTTTGCTCAGGATGGTACGGTGACTGCAGGCAATAGTTCACAAATGTCAGATGGTGCTGCGGCAGTTTTAATTGCAAGTGAAGAGGCGCTTAAAAAATATAACTTAAATCCAAAAGCTGAGTTTTTGGGCTTTTCTGTTGCTGGTGTGCCAGCAGAAATAATGGGTATCGGACCAGTAAAAGCAGTCCCTAAGGTTTTAACAGCTGTTGGTTTGGGTATTGATGATATCGGCTGGATAGAACTCAATGAAGCTTTTGCAGCACAATCTTTGGCCGTCATTAAAGAATTAGGACTTGATGCAGAAAAAGTCAATCCACTAGGTGGAGCGATTGCGCTTGGTCATCCCTTAGGCGCAACAGGTTCCATTAGGACAGCTACAATTTTGTCGGCGATGAAAAGAGACAATATTGATTATGGCATGATAACAATGTGTATAGGTACAGGAATGGGTGCCGCTGGAATTATAAAAAATATAAAAAACTAAATGGATAATAAAAATTTTATCCACAACTTAAGATTGCCAATTATTCAGGCACCTATGTTTATTGTGTCGAATGCGAGACTGGTTATTGCCTCTTCTCGTGCTGGCATTGTTGGCTCTTTTCCGACTGCAAATTGCAGAACCTTGGAAGCCCTAGATCAATCTTTTTCGGAAATAACTAGTGCCCTAGGTAGTGGCAAAAATTCACTACCTTGGGGAGTTAATATTATCGTTAGTAAGATGTATGCTCGCAGTAGCGATGACATAGAGTTAATCTTAAAACATAAGCCGCCTATTGTAATAACCTCTTTAGGAAATCCTAAAGAAGTTGTTGAGAAAGTGCATGAATATGGTGGCCTGGTTTTTTCGGACGTCATTAACTTATATCACTCACAAAAAGCAATCGATGCTGGTGTGGATGGTTTAATATTGGTCTGCAATGGAGCCGGAGGACATACAGGTGATTTGTCACCATTTGCGTTTGTATCAGAGGTAAAAGAAATATTTGATGGCATTATTATTGTCGGAGGCAGTATTAGCTCGGGAGATTCCATTCTAGCTATCCAAGCTTTGGGAGCGGATTTAGCATACATGGGTACACGCTTCATCGCAACAAAAGAAAGTGATGCTAGTGATGAATATAAAGAAATGATTATTAATGCATCTGCCAAGGAAATTATTAAATCTAACAAGATTACCGGGGTTAATGGAAATTGGCTTGAGCAGTCACTCAATAACGCAGGTATTGCCACTAATGAGGGGGGCGCCAAGAGTGCTCTGAGTAACTTAAAGAGGATGGTAATGCCAATCATCAAGCAAAAATTAAAGGTCGATTTTGATATAAGCAAGGTTACTGCTAAAAGATGGCGTGATATTTTTTCGGCAGGTCAAGGAGTAGGCTCTATTTCTAATATCCCTAGTGTGAAAGATTTGGTGTTAGAATTAGAGCAACAGCACATAAAGTCAAAAAATAGTATTTTATAAGGAACAACAAAATGTTAACTAAGCCAGTAAAAAGAGACTTAAAACATAACAGAACAATCAAGGGTAAGGGGTATAAAAGAGAGGATGGATTATGGGACATCGAGGTATTCCTATTAGACACTAAGACCTATTCATTTAAAAATATGCATAGAAGTTATATTAGTGCAGGAGAGCCGTTGCATGATATGGCCATTAGACTAACGCTCGATGATGACAGAAAGATTATTGATATAGAAGCTGTTATTGGCTCAGGCCCTTATAACGTATGCCCTCAAGCGGTAATAAATTGTGAAAAATTAAAAGGGGAATTTGTAGTATCAGGCTTTAATAGGAAGGTTTTAAAAATATTAGGCTCAGAAAAAGGTTGCCGGCATATAACAGATTTATTGGCTCATGCTGCTACGATAGCTTATCAAACCCTTTGGAAAGAAAAAACAGCAGAGGATAGGAAGAAAATTTCTTTGGAAGAGGCTAAATCTATTGGGAAAAAATTTGAAAATTCTTGTTATGCATTAAAAAAGGATGGAGAGGTTTATAATCAATATAAAGAAATATTGATAAATAAGGTTAAAGAGAGTTAATTTCAACTGGGAGGATATATGGCAAACAACATACCAAGCAATATCGAAGAGACTGACTTTTTTAAAGAGAATGCAAATCTAGTAGATTTTTTTAACAACTCTTGCGCTAAACATAGTGAAAAAATAGCTTTTGAAAGTTTTGATGTTGAGATGTCTTTTGACGAGCTTTCTGTGCAAGTTAATTCCTTTGCCTCATGGCTCAGTCAAAATTTCAAGCCTGGAGACAGGATTGCCGTTATGATGCCAAATATGCTGGCTTACCCAGTCATTGTTTATGGTGCACTAATGGCTGGAGTTATTGTCATCAACATAAACCCTCTATACACTCCAAGAGAATTAGAGCATGTATTAAGAGATAGTGAAGCCAAGTTACTACTAGTTTTTGAAGGTGTTGCTCATGTTGTCGAAAAATCAGACCTTGCTAGTGTAGATAAAGTGGTAGTTACTACCGTTGGAGATCTTCTTGGTTTTAAAGGAAAGATTATCAATTTTGTTGTCAGAAAGGTTAAAAAATTAGTACCAAAATTTAATATAAATGGCACACTAGCATTCACGAAAGTTTTAAATGAAGGTGCAAAAATCGATTTTGCTGGTGTTGATATATCGATAAATGACACCGCATTTTTGCAATATACTGGCGGCACAACTGGAGTGTCTAAAGGGGCAATACTGACACATCGAAATATTCTAGCAAACATTATTCAAGCTTTTTTTACTCTTGATCCAAAAATGTATGAAAACTCTGATAATGAGCAAAGAACTGCAATTTGTCCGCTACCGCTTTATCACATTTTTGCCCTAACAGTGCACAACTTTATGTTGTTCCATATTGGTGGTAAGAGTGTTCTCGTGACTAACCCAAGGGACCTCAAAACTTTTATCTCGATTCTGAAAAAACACAAGTTTCATATGATTTCTGGTGTTAACACACTTTATGAAGCGCTACTAAATAGTGACGGTTTTAAAGATTTAGATTTTAGTAATCTGATTATGTCCTTAAGTGGCGGGATGGCGGCGTTAGATACAACTGCAAAGAGATGGCACGAAGTGACAAATTCAATTTTTTGGCAAGCCTATGGTTTGACTGAGACGTCACCATTAGTCAGTGTGCCCGACTACAAACAAACTGAATTTACTGGGTCCGTTGGTTTTCCTGCGGCCTATACTGAAGTGGAAATCCGTGATGAAAATAACCAGGTAGTCACCGAACTAAACGAGCCTGGAGAATTATGTGTACGCGGTCCGCAAGTTATGAGTGGTTATTGGAAATCTGAAGATTCAGGTCTAGATGAGAATAACTGGTTTAAGACCGGTGATATTGCTCGAATAGATGAAACTGGTAATATTTTTATTGTTGATCGTAAAAAAGATATGATTCTCGTCTCTGGCTTTAATGTCTATCCTAACGAAGTAGAAGCGGTAGTCAATGAACACCCCGCTGTTCTGGAATGCGGTTGTGTTGGTGTGGAAGATGAAAAATCTCAAGAAAGTGTAAAAGTCTTTATAGTCTTGCATGATGGACAAAATGCTTCAGAAGAGGATATTATCACTTTTTGCCGTGAAAAATTGACAGCTTATAAAGTGCCAAAACAAGTCGAATTCATTAGTGAAATTCCAAAAACGAATGTCGGTAAAGTGTTAAGAAGAGAGCTCAAAACTAACGCTTAACTGAACACTTCTTCCTCTTGAAGTTTTGATTTTAAAGTATGTTATATAGTACATAAAGTATGATATATAATACATAATGTATGTTATACTTTACATATTAAATAACTTATAAATATAGATATGAATATAAAAATTAGAAATACTTTAACCGAAATAATCTCAGTAGCAATAGCAATTATCTGGATGTACTCTAAATTAAATGCAGCCGCTAATATGAGTATCGCTTCAATTACTCAAGTGCTTGTTCAAGGCATTGGAATATCCATACTTGCAGCTATCTTTTTTGCCATAGTTATCCACATAGTTTCAGCAATCATTACTGGGAGCAAAGAAAAAAATGTCGTAGATGAAAGGGATAATATAATTGAGTTCTATGCTTTGAGGTTAAGTAGTGTCATATTTGGTATCTCCCTTTTAATTATTCTTGCTCTATTAGGATGGTTTAACCTACATATAAACTTTGGAATAATTGCTATAACTTTGTCAGTGTTCTTAGCAAGCATCTGTAGTACTTTTTTGAAAATATATCTCTATAAATAGTTATTTACAATGGCTAAGAAAAAAATTCATATCGAGAATACTGTAAGAAGACTCAGATTTAATAATAACGAGATGACGCAACTAGAGCTTGCTGATTTAGTTGGTATATCCAGACAAACAGTCGTTGCAATTGAGAAATACAAGTACACACCATCCTTGAAGTTGGCATTCAAAATTGCATTGGCATTCAATAAAGAGATACAAGAAGTTTTTTATATTAATTAATAAGTTTTATTTTAGAAGGTGTAATTTGGAATATCCCGTTAACCTGAAAATTGAATACCCAGAAAAATCTAATAAATCAACGGCTCTTTTTAGATTAGTATTAATCATACCAATTATTCTTATTCTTGCTCTTATTTGTTCCTATGCTGAAGCGTTATCCATTGCAGTAGCTTTGATGATTATATTTAAAGAAAAATACCCAAAATGGTGGTTTGACTGGAATGTCGGTATTACTAAATTTATCTATAGAATTGCTGCCTACGGCCTACTACTGAGAGATGAATACCCTTCAACAGACGATGAACAGGCAATACAAGTTGATTTACCTTATCCAGACGTTAAGAAAGACCTAAATAGATGGAAGCCACTTGTCAAATGGATTCTAGTTATTCCACACTTCATCGTTTTAGTATTCATGTTTATTGCTGTTGTTTTTTGTACTGTTTTTGCTTGGTTTGCCATTCTATTCAAAGGGCGATACCCAAAAGTGATATTTGATTTTGTAGAAGGTTTCTTGCGTTGGTCATTAAGGGTTAATGCTTATGCGTTTATATTAATAACAGATGAATACCCTCCCTTTAGACTTAGAGAATGAATAAGTTACTTTGGAGTCCTAGTACAAACGAAATAAAAAATACCCAGGCATGGGGATTCATTCAAGAAGTCAATCAAGAGTTCAAAGCAAAGCTAACAAATTTTCATGAATTGTATCAATGGTCATGTGAATTTCCTGAATCTTTTTGGGATCTGTTTTGGAGATATGCTTCAATTATTGCCGAAAGAAACCCCACTGAGGTATTGAAAAATGGTGATGATTTTTTAGACTCTAAATGGTTTCCTGATGCAAAGCTTAATTTCGCAAAAAATCTTTTATCTGAAAGAAGCGATAACCCTGCTATCGTTTTTTGGGCGGAAGATAAACAAAAAAGCAGTTTAAGCCACCTAGAACTTTATAGACAGGTTGCTAGATTATCATTTTGGCTTAAGCAAAATGGCGTAAAGAAAGGAGATAGGGTCGCCGGTTTTTTGCCTAATATGCCGGAAACAGTTATATCTATGCTTGCTACTGCAAGTTTAGGAGCTGTATGGACTTCATGTTCACCAGATTTTGGAGTGCAAGGCGTACTAGATAGGTTTGGTCAGGTTAAACCTAAAATTTTTATTTGTGTAGATGGATATTACTACAACGGTAAAGAGTTTGATTGTCTCGAAAAAAATCAAAAAATTGTGTCTCAGCTGCCTACTGTTGAAAATACTCTATTGGTGCGATTTGTGAATAATAGTTCCGAATTTCTAGACTTAAGTCAGTCATTTTTCTTCGATGAAATCATCAGCGAACCTACAAATCCAGATATAGAGTTTGAATCTGTTGCGTTCAATGATCCTCTCTATATTTTGTTTTCATCTGGTACAACAGGTGTTCCCAAGTGTATTGTGCATGGTGTTGGAGGGACATTAATTCAACATAAAAAAGAGCACATGTTGCACTGTGACATTAAAGACGGCGATAGAGTATTCTTTTTTTCGACATGTGGCTGGATGATGTGGAATTGGCTTGTAAGCAGCCTGGCTTCTGGGGCTACTTTGATGCTTTATGATGGTTCACCATTTTTAAATAATAATGACAATATCCTATTTGATTTCGCTGAGCAAGAAAAATTCAATTTCATGGGTGTTTCGGCAAAATATTTGGACACAGCTAGAAAAAAAGAATTGTTTCCTAGAGAGACCCATAATTTGGAATCTTTGAAAATGATTTTATCGACGGGCTCAGCGTTAAGCGTAGATTGTTTTGATTATGTATATCAAAAAATAAAGCCTAAAGTTTGTTTATCTTCTATTTCTGGTGGTACTGATATTGTTTCGTGTTTTGTTTTGGGTTCCCCAATGCTCCCAGTCTATCGTGGTGAGCTTCAAACACGCGGACTTGGTTTGTCAGTTGAAGTATGGAATGATAAAGGAGAATCAGTGATTGATCAAAAGGGAGAGTTAGTCTGTACTAAAACTTTTCCGTCCAAACCTACAGGTTTTTGGAATGATGATGAAGGGAAAAAATATCGTCAGTCTTATTTCGATCGTTATTCTAATGTATGGTGTCACGGTGATTTTGTAAGTCTAAACTTGAATGGAGGTATGGTTTTTTATGGTCGTTCAGACACAACACTTAACAGAGGTGGTGTCAGAATAGGGACAGCAGAGATATATAGGCAAGTTGAAAAACTTACAGAAGTGTTAGAATCAATTGTAGTAGAACAAAACTGGCAAGACGATATCAGGGTTGTTTTGTTTGTTAAATTAAAAGATGGTTTGCAATTAGATGATGACTTAAAGCAAAGAATTGTGACACAAATTCGCAGTAATACGTCACCTCGACATGTGCCAGATGTAATTATTCAGGTGTCTGATATTCCAAAAACTAAGAGTGGGAAAATTGTTGAGCTAGCTGTTCAAAAGGCAATTCATAACTTGCCGATAGATAATAAAACAGCTCTAGACAACCCTGAAGTCATGCAGGAATATTATCAGCTTTGTTCTGGTCCAAATAGCCTACTTTAGCAAGGCATATTTAACACCTGAGACTGATGTCGTATAACTAATTGTTGTCCAAGGTTATAATATTGTATTGTTCAAATAAGGAGTTATATTTTGGCTAAACTTTATTTTTACTATTCTTCAATGAATGCTGGTAAATCGACATCTTTACTCCAATCTGCATACAATTATAAAGAACTAGGTATGAATTCTTTTTTATTAACTGCAGAAATTGATGACCGATACAATGTAGGAAAAGTAACTTCACGAATTGGTTTAGAGGCAGGAGCACATTTATTTAATCAAGACAACAACCTTTTTGAACTGGTCTCAGAGCGGAATGAAAATGAAAAAATTGATTGTGTTTTGATTGATGAAAGTCATTTTCTTAGCAAAGAACAAGTAAAGCAGCTAGGAAAAGTAGTTGATAATTTAGATATACCTGTTTTATGTTATGGAATTCGAACAGACTTTAGGGGTGAGCTTTTCCCTGGCAGTCAGTATTTGTTAGCATGGGCTGACAATCTGAATGAACTTAAAACCGTGTGCCACTGTGGACGTAAAGCTACCATGGTAGTGCGTCTAGACGCTGATGGCAAAGTTGTTAGTGATGGAGACCAGGTTGTGATAGGTGGTAATGACCAATATCAATCAATGTGTAGGCGTCATTTTGCTGAACATATCTGGCCTAAATAAAAGAAAATCTAAAAAAATGAAAACTAAAACCCGCATACTATCTATCGATGGAGGAGGTATTAAAGGTATTGTTCCTGCGGTTGTCTTAAACCATCTAGAAAAATACCTTAAGCAACTCAGTAATAATCCCAATGCAAGAATTATTGATTATTTTGATTTATTTTCAGGAGCTAGTACTGGTGCCATAATCATTGCTGGCTTACTTACGCCTGACAATCATGACCGTCCAAAATTTACTGCTGAAGAAATTATTGACCTTTACATTGAAAACGGTCATGTTATTTTTAATGCTTCTGTACTGCAGGAAATAAAATCAGTTTCTGGGTTGGTGAATGTTAAATATGATCCAAAAGGGATAGAGTCTGTTTTTGAAGAGTACTTTGGTAACACTCAGTTAAAAGATCTACTAAAACCAACACTTATCCCAGTATACGAACTATCAAGAGGGCAGAATTATTTTTTTCGCCAGCAAAAAGCACAAACAAGTTCACGGCATAATTATTATTTGAAGGATTTGCTTAGAAGCGCAACCTCCGCGATTACTTACTTTCCGCCTTCTCAAATTTCTACAGTTAATAATAAAGAGCATCGTTGTTTTATAGATGGAGGCATTTTTGCAAATAACCCAGCTCTCTCTGCTTACGCAGAATTTCGCTATCACAATCCAGAACTATATGCAAAAGATACTATGATGCTCTCACTTGGAACTGGAAGACAAAGTACACATCTTGATTGTGAAATAACCTCAAGTTGGGGTGCTGCAGAATGGCTTTACCAGGGAGGTTTCATGACATCAAATGCAATATCATCTGTTTCTGATTATCAACTCAAAGCAGTTTATGATAGTGCTTCAAATTATCTTCGACTAGATGGTTTATTTGACGAAAGCTATTCTAGCAGCATGGATAACACTAAGAAAGATTATCTAGATTATCTCGTTTCTTTGGGAGAGAGTATAGCGAATGAAAGGCAATCTGATATAGAGACTTTTGCACAAAAACTAGTTGAAAACTCGGACAAAATATCATGAATGAAACACTAATTCTTTTGTTACTTCTAGGTGCATTCTCTGGTTTCGTTGCTGGCCTTTTGGGAGTGGGTGGTGGCTTAATTATGGTTCCTGCATTGCTGTATCTATTAGCACCAACTATCAATCAATCGGCTTTAATGCACACTGCAATTGGTACCGCTTTAGCAGCGATTGTATTTACCTCTCTTTCAAGCGTCTATGCACACCATAAACACGGAGCCATACTTTGGCAAAACTTTTTAAAACTCACACCAACTATACTTTTGGGTGCATATAGTGGGGCGATAGTTGCGAAGTATATGAGTTTTGATTTTTTAAGAATATTTTTTGCTTTCTTTGAAATTAGTGTTGCACTAATTATGTGGTTTGGTGTCAGCGCTTCAGGTCACGTAGATAACCTTGCTCGTTGGGTTTGGTTAATTGTTGGCTATATTATTGGACTAGTTTCAGCTATTGTGGGAATAGGTGGTGGCACGATGACAACACCTTTTTTGGTTTATAACAATGTAGAAATAAAAAAAGCAATTGCGACTTCAGCAGCTGTCGGGATGCCTATTGCTCTTGCTGGTAGTTTTGGTTTTATTGTTGCTGGATTGAGTGTAGAGGGTGCTACTGGTGGTATCGGTTTTGTTCACTTAGAAGCGCTTGTAAGTATTGTTGTAACAAGTATCTTATTTGCACCATTAGGAGCCAAAGTAACACATATCGTAGATAGCAAAAAACTCAAGAAAGGTTTTTCAGTGTTTCTAGGTTTTTTGGGTGTGATGGTACTTTTGTTTCAGTAGAAGAGGTTTTATTTTTTTTCCGAAAAATTTAATGCAACGGAATTAATGCAGTAGCGCTTTCCAGTTGGCTGAGGACCATCAGGAAAAACATGACCTAAATGTGCATCACAAGATGAACACCTAACTTCTATTCTGATGTAGCCCAAAGAGTCATCTTCAATTTGTCGAACACAGTCGCTCTTAGCGAGCTCATAAAAACTTGGCCAACCACTCCTTGAATCAAACTTTGTGTTTGATTCAAACAATAGAGCATCGCAACAAACGCAGTGATAATGACCTGTTTCGTAGTGGTTATAGTATTCCCCAGTGAATGGTGGCTCAGTGCCACATTCTTGGGTGATATGATATGCTTCAGGTGATAACTTTTTCTTAATGTCCATTCGTGTATTATAAGAGAACTATAGAAGTTTCTTCAATATCTGCGAACAATAATTATGGAAATATATTTGGTTGGTGGTGCTGTTCGTGATGAACTATTAGGTATATCTAATAACAAATCTGTAAATGATTATGTTGTTGTCGGTTCCTCACCTCAAGAAATGAAATCTCTAGGATATCGTCAAGTGGGTAAAAATTTCCCTGTTTTTATTGATCCAAAATCCAACGATGAGTATGCCTTGGCTAGAATCGAAAGCAAGGTTGGTGCAGGCTATTCCGGCTTTGAATTCGATACATCAAAAACTGTAACCCTTGAACAAGATCTGTATCGTCGTGATTTAACTATTAATGCTATTGCTAGAAACCTAGAAGGTGAATTGATTGATCCTTATGGTGGATTAGAGGACATTAAAACAAAAACTATTCGACATGTTTCTGATGCATTTTCAGAAGATCCGGTCAGATTATTGAGGGTAGCAAGATTTGCCTCTCGTTTTCACAAAATAGGCTTTAGTATTGCTCCTGAAACTCGGAAATTAATGAAGCAGATGGTAGTCTCAGGTGAAGTGGATGCACTTGTACCAGAAAGAGTTTTTAAGGAACTCTCTCTGGCACTTTGCTCGGACAAACCTTCTATATTTTTTGATGTTTTGCTTGAATCTGGAGCATATCATCGCCTTTTCCCTATGTTGACTTCAACTGGGGGTCATATTTCTCAACTAGTTGATGCCTCAGTGGAGTATCTTGATGTTAAGTTTGCACTCTGGCTCCATCAAGAGAAGCTTGAAGATATTACTGCATTGTGTTCTCATCTTAAATGTCCTAAAGATTATCAACAAATAGCTGAACTTGTTTCTGAGTGGTATTTTTTTTCCAAAGATTTGATATCGCATACTGCACAAGAAGTGCTAGATTTTTATCTGAAAACTGATAGTTTGCGTCGTCAGAGTCGTTTTGAAAAGATACTTGTTGCTTTTAAAGAGTTGGGCATAGATGTTAAGCCTATTACGGAAATTTTAGTGGCTTTAAAAGCAATTAATGTTTCGAAGCTAGACAAGGCTCTAATTGTCGAGCAAATAGCTCAAAAAAGGCTCTCAGTGATTGGGAGATTTCTCAACCCGACAAAGTAAATCATAACTACAGAATTCACAGGCATTTTTTGTTGGAAGAACTTTTGCGATGCCATTTTGAAAATCATGGCTTGCAGAATTTAAGGTTGAATACCATTCCATTAATTGTATATCCCATTCTGGCATCTTGGATTTTGCTTGTGGCTTTAACGGCAAAGCGGACTTGTTTTTAGTAATCGCTTTGAATTGGCAGTCACTCGGATTGATTGCTGCAAATGCAACCCCATCTACAGTATTTGATATTGCATAGATTGGCAGTTGGGCCT
>Ga0257107_1000670_pt1 | contig 13004 bp, 32 predicted proteins | sample LP_taG_2_FD_190178 | JGI IMG/M metagenome (GOLD analysis project Ga0257107, IMG submission 190178) | Marine microbial communities from Northeast Subartic Pacific Ocean, Canada - LP_J_2011_P26_500m | ecosystem: Environmental > Aquatic > Marine > Oceanic | place: Canada: Northeast Subartic Pacific...
CCGTTGTCTCGGTGAATGATGACGTTCGTCATATTGGCTGTCCTCTCTCTGTTGCTTATGACTACATACTATAGACAGCAGTAACCATTTGCAAGTGACATGTGTCACCGAACGTCTGTTCGATCAAAGGTCATCCGGGTCTTGCCGATAACGGTAAACCCACTTCGCTCCGCCTGCACCGCAGAGCCAGCAACGCCCCCCGGCTTCCGTTGACCAAGTAACCTCGCACGCCCCGCATCCATAGGTTTCGTAATGCGGCGGAACAGCCCCGCTAGTTTCAAACATCCCCTGCACAGCGGGGCTTGATGAGTTGTCTGCCATGCGGGACTTACTAGCATGACGGATTGACTTGTGCTGTTACTCTCGGCTTATGTCTGAATGGGACGAAGATTTCATCAAAGCGTTGCTAATGAATACGGGCGCATCTATGCCCGCACGCGAGAAAGCGGCGCACCGAAGCACGCCGCACTCTCGTTTAGTAGACCCGGAGGATTACCAGTTGATTTCAGATTCCGTCTTGGGTGCTTGACCGTTCAACTTTGGGCTGCCGAACTGTAGTTTGGTTTGGGTTACCCAGTTTGTTCCTGTTCCGTGGAGTGGAACGATCTCTAGATCGACCCGTCCGAAGTGGGTCTTGACGTTCTGCACCGTGACTTCGATGCTGAAACCTTCCTTTGTGACGTATTTGGCTTTCCGACCGACGTACTCGTCAATCAGGTCTTCGGTAGTGCTTGGCATTAGAGGCTCCTCGCTCTTTGCTGTTGTTGATAGTAGTTGATTAGATGGTCGATGACAATGCCAGCAGTTCCCAGACCTCTTGCAACTTCTCGTCCGTATCAAACTGTTCTGCGTCCACAAAGCCCTGCGAGTCCTCAGTCAGAATGGCCTTTTCCTCTCGGAACAGACCAAACCAACCCAGTTCATCGACTGAGCCTGCTTGTTCATCTGGAGTTTCTTCAGAAAGCCGTTCGGCTAACTCCGTACTGTATTTCATTTAGTACCTCCTGCTACCTATTGTAGCAAATAGGAAAGCGGACCACAACTAAGCAGCCCGCTTCTGTTCCAAGAGGATGCTGACGGGAGGAGAAAGGACATAACTACTCCCGCCAGCAAACCGGTCAGCCGTTCAGTTGCGGCTCCACGCACCATCCCGGTTCGATCCACGACAGTCCTTCGCAGATCTTTTTGATGTTGTCCTTGCCGTATGTGGCGTTCATAATCATGGTTGCACCACGGCGTAGGATGTCGTCGGATGTATCCGCTGGCATCTGCGTGCAGTAAGACGCATCATCCATTGCGACCCATTCGTGATAGGTGGTCCGACCGAAGTTATGGTCAATGACCCCGTCATCGGTGTGTTCATGTTCGTGAACCTGTTGCAGTTCTAGAACGTCGAAACGCAGCATGGCTACGTCATTGGGATCGTTCGGATCGTAGTCGCCGGACAAACCTTCGCCCAGATCGACCCAATCGACTTTGCGATTGTGTTTGATTACGTTGCTCATGCCATCAACTCCTCAACGAAGTCCTGAATGGCCTTCGCCTGCTCGTCGTTCATGTCCGGTGTGCGGTACACAAGTACCGGGGGATAGTCGGTGACCAGTTCACCCTCGTAGTCCACATCGTCGGACTGACCGTATTTGTATGAGTTCATTGAATGTGCCCTCTCTTGTTTGGGAAAGTGGGAGCGGGGGCCGAAGCCCCCACCGATCACTTGACCCGAACTGAAGGCTTGCGATCCTTGAACGTGACCGCTGCTGCGATCTCGTTGTTGTCGATTCGACCGCCGTCGCACTCAACATCGAACGCTTTGGTGTCGATGGTCGGCACCGTGATCCGCTGCCAGACGCCGCGACCCACGATGTTCTTCACCATGTCGGTGTCGATCTGGCGAACCTGCGAATGGACGACGGTCAAGGTACGACCGTCTACCGTCCGGTACTCGTTGGTGCCCGTGGCAAGCCACTTCTTCTCAACGGCTGCGAAGATGTCCTTTGCTGCGTTGAGTTCGGCCTTCGCATCTGCGACCGAAACGGCCAGACGCTCCGTGTCGGCTGCGGTGATTGCCGCTCCGACTGCCTTGACGGTACCCATCTCCGTCGTTTGGGTGGTGGTGGTGTCCATTGGACCCTTTCCCTAGTCGTTACTACCTATTATAGCAACGTAGTGTGACAACCGAAACGTCAGTACCGAACCCGGCCCCGACATACGTTTCGGTTCGTTTCCTTCTTGCGATCAACGAATGTTGCGGCGCGAATCCTTCGACCCTCACGCATGGCGTTGACCTGTAGGTCGCGGCTCGCCCGTCGGATGGACTTCAAGTCCTCCTTGGAGATTCGCCGTTCGATCTGTTTGATGGGCTTTCTGTCCTTTTTCCTCATAGTTCCATTCTCTCATAGGAGTGTGACAGGGGCCGAAGCCCCCGTCGGTCACGCCTGTAGGAAGCCGTTGACGAAGATCGTGATGATCTTGTGAGCGGCTGGGTGGTAGGCCATTGCGAACCGTGGCCCTTGAACCTTCATCTGGTCCGGGTACCGATGCGAGGCATAGGTAACGCCCGCTGCCGCGTATTCGGTTTTGATGAACAGGATGGCTTCTGCCTCTGTCCGGCAGCCGCACCGTGACATCGCCATGTCAATGGCGTGCCGCGAGATGCGGAGGGTATCTGTTGGTCCCAATCTCATTGTTTGTCCTTTCTCTGGACTGGTACTACTGAGTGTAGCAGGTAGGTGTGACGAACGCAAGTCACCAGCGGCACTTACAGCCGATGGCGGCGTAGCGGCGCTCCCGCTCGGCCTCAACTGCTCGCACCCGTGCGACCCGTTCCCGCTCCAACCGCCGGGGAGTTCCCCAACGGGTGAAGTAGGTGACGCGTGCGGCGATGTAAGCGTGGTTCAGGCCCAGCGTGGCGAGAGTCATAACGACTTCGACCAGCGCTTCGTTGTCCTTGTTCTTCATACTACTGAGTGTAGTAGATAGGTGTGACAAGTCAAGGGATTCTTTTTATCGAACAAGTGTTCGATCCGTCGATGATAACGGTTATTATCGAAGCCGCCGCCGAAACGAACTGGCAACTCCGCCGAAACGAATCAGCAACTCCGCCGAAACGCACAATCGCGATCGTATGTGCGTGAGTCCCGGTAGTTTTCGCTTCCCGGCGGGGCTAACTGGGACAAGAAGAAACCCCCGACCGAAGCCGGGGGTTCTTTTGATCAAGCAGTTGCTCGTTGGAAGTCTTCTTCCGTGATGGTTGCCCATCCCGCAGGTTCGACTGCCCAGTTCCACGCATCCTCAACGAAAGTCAAACCTGCTTCGTTGGCAATCCGTGGGGTGACAGCAACTCGGACCAGATCGCCTACCGAAAGGCTGCGAGTTTCGTGAAGAACCGGCATCTCAAATGATTCACCGGTTACACAGTTGTTGATTCGGAAGCAATCCTTGTGAGGAAGTTCCTCTCGCATGGTCGCCGGATCTATCTCGTATGCGTAAGCAAACGTTAGTCGTGGATCTTTCGATCCTGACCAACCAATGAATCCGCCCACGGTGTCCGTGCGGTGCCAAACGGTAACGGTCGTAGTACGCACTTCCGTGTCGTTACTCATACGTTACCTCTCTATTAGGTTGTCAATGAAAGAAGCACCAAGTGGGGGCGATCGACCCGTTAGCACTCGCTTATTCCTTGATGTTCTCTCTACTACTGAGTATAGCAGGTAATAGTACCATTGACAACATTCGTTCGACCCCAGACGCGAACTAACCGGCCAGCGGAGAAAGGGAACGCCGACCGGTCAGTTCTGACGCTGGAGGGCCGCTTCCATACTCCGCCCGTAAATCAACGCTATTAGTATTCTAACCACTAGTTGTAGATGATGCAAGTAAGTCCCGCTAGTTTAGCGCTTCAGGCGGGGCTTGACAAGTAGGATCATCGCATGGAAGAAGACCGGCACGGCGTATTCGCTTGGCTCGTGCTTTGGGGATGGATCGTGGGTTGGGACATTTGGGCGCATCGTCATGGGAAACCCACGCTGACTGCGACTTGGAAGACTCTCACCTCAAACAAGTACGGGCGCATCATTCTGACTGCCTTCTGGGGAGTAGTGACTCTCCACCTGCTAACCGAACGGGGCGATCCACATCAGATTGCTCGCAAACTGGTAGCAGAACGTCGTAGACGCGATGACGACCCCCCACCGGAGTGAGGGGCCGTATTTGTCAGGCGGCGTATCAGCAGCCCATGGCGATCTCCTGCCGGTGCGCGGCCTCACACTCCCAAATCTCTTGGCAGTATGCGTCCCAGTCCGCGACCAACGCGGCGTTAGACGCCTCGCGGTCAAGTTCTAGGACGACGTTCGCGCCTCCACAGTCCGGGCAGGGAGCATCGAAGGTACCATCGCGGTACATCTCCTGAGTCTCCTCGCCCATCTCGTGCCATTCATCAGCCGTGTAGGACGCGTAGGCACCCCCGTAGCGGCCCCCGAATCCATGCACGGTGACGCCACGCCCGTTGCAGCAAGGGCAGACGACGCGGCGCTCAAAGACGCCGCGAACGTCCATGCCCTCGTCCGCGCGGTAGCGCAGCCATGAGGCAAAGTCGGTGTTCATAGTGATCACCTCCAATCGGAACCTAGTCGAATAGAACTAACTAAAGACTACGAATGGGGTGTGACAGTCCAAATCCGTTATTGATACCGGCCTTGACATCTTCAGCAACTTGGTCTATCAGGAACTCCTCCGCCGCACATGCACAACTACAGATCCGGGCGAGTCCCGCTTCAGCGGCGGCAATGCCGGGACTTGCTGGTAGCCTTTCCCGATGGCACGAGAAAAGTATCAACCAGATTTACTCTTGGACGCTTTGGCGAATCCCAACTTCTGGGTTCATTGGGTTGATGCGAATGGCGAACTTCATCACACGCCCAAGTCGTTGATGGCGATTGTGCCTGACGACGCCACTTTCGTGAACTGAACCTCAGACGCGCAGAACCCCCCGCGAGTTGTATCGACTCGGCAAAGCCCGCAGTCCGACGCGCGGGGGGCGCGTGAGGCAAGGTATCGGCCAAGGAGCAGGTCGCTGGGACCATCACTCACCTCACCCATAGACTAACAGGGGGGTGCGACAGTCTCAATCGAAACTACAGAAATCGCACGATCGCGATCGTACAAACTCATCGAACGTATGTTCGACATGAGGGAAAACCCAGATCGTGTTTCTAAAATCTTTGGTGAAAACTTGACAAGCGACTGACCTCGTGTAAATGAAAGAGTAAGTCGGCAAGCCCCGGCGGCGAAGCCGCACTTTCGGGACTGATTGGGGTGGGGACGCGAAAAACCCCCAGCACTTGGCCGGGGGTTCTTCGATCAGGCCAACGCCATCACTTTCTGAAGTTTGGCGTATCGGACCAGAATGTTTTGATCGGGGGTCCGATCCGCATCCTGCTTGTTGATGTATCGGCCATACTCTTGGACTGAAACGATTTGGAAATCCTTATCGGCGTTCCAATCGGCCAAGACTTCCTTCTGAGACTTGTAGTCTCGTCCGTAAGCCGGTACAACTTCCAATGTTTGTCGCATTGGTAGCCTTTCTCTATTCGGTTGTCAATACTAAGTGTACTAGGTAGGTGTGACAATCCCCCCGCCGAAGCGAGGGGACCGGTTCACGCTTGGTGAACGATGAGCATTACGGCCCCCATGATGGTGCCGATGCTCAGAAGTGGAAAGATCCACATCTTCGTATCACTTATCCCTTTCTGGGATCGAATCCGGACTGGGCGGGTATTTCTCTGAACTGTCCGTGCGGAATGTTCCGGCAGGATTCCCTGCACTCTCACTCACCACTACTAATAGTAGTAGACAGATGTGTCATTGTCAAGTCAGATCACTTCGCTGCTGTGAACTTCGCGTCGTAGGCAGACGACTTGACGATTGTGACGAGATCCGAAATGTAAAGATCGAATAGGATCTCGGCGGAACAATCCGGCGAGCCGTCCATCTCTTCCATCTGGAACGTAACGTCGATATGGTGGGTACTCATTACTCACCCCCTTCGGTAATAGTCGAATAGAACTAACTAGAGTATGACAGGGGGGTGTGACAGTCACTTTTATCGAACATACGTTCGATTCTGAAGTCAGAACACTAAAAAGTTATTAGCCACTTCAGCCGATTAGTGGCAAAACCCTTTGATATCAACGATTCGTCTGAAGCAATGAGAGGATCCTCTCATAGTGCTTTGCAAAACAAGCCACGAAATCGAAAGGCACTCGTGAACAGGCGGCCCGAACTTCAGATTTTTACTCAGGTAGCCCCGCCGATTGGTGCGGATCACGACGAAAGTCGGGACTTACTCGGTTCTCTTCACGGATTTCGGGGTTACTTCAGCCTTCTTCGGTGGCGCACTTCAGGCAAGTTCCGGGTGCAGTCATCCACTTCCCCTGACTTCGGGCACCCATCATCGAATACATTTCCTTTCGACGCAAAGGTTCGCCCTCACTTCCCCGGCCACAGTCGATGCAAATACCAAACCAAGCCTTTCGACGCATGAACCACATGTAGACGGGGGAGTTCATTAGCCACAAGTTCCTCCACAACCCACGCACTCCCTTCTTCTTGGAACGCTGGTCCTTCTCCATGCACTCTTGGAGCCACTTCGCTATCTGAACCTTGGAGATGTTCTTGCGATCACGACCGAATCCCCACTCGGAGTCATACAGTTCGTGGTCCTTGTCGCAATGATCCAACGTGATCTTGGTATACAGGTCGTCTAGCAGATGCAACTGCCCACGCACGGTACGAGGAAGTCGCATCGGTGTCGTCCAGAACTTCTCGCCTGTGGCGTAGTTCGTCAATCTTCGCATTCTGATCTCATCCTTTCGATCTCGTCAGTTATCTCGGCGTGGATGCGATCCCGTTCTTCTCGGGTGGCGGAATACATCGCTTTCGCTTTCAGCGTTCGCCAATGGTCGTAGTCACGCTTATCCAATCCCTCTAGTCGTTGAGGGTCTGGGTTATCGGCGCACGCCTCGTCAAACAAGCAGTCTGCTGGGGTATCGTGTAACAGGAAAGGCCAGTCGCGACCCATCTGCTCGCCATCCCGAATCTCGGTGCTGGTGCGTGTTCGCTGTTTCTTTCCCATGTCCCTCTCCTTGCTGGTGGATATTCATCTCTCCACCTATTACAAGGGGTGTTAACTCCTCAAAAGTGTAAATATTTCTTAGGATAAATAGAACAAGGACCATCCGGTTAGAGATGGCCCTTGCTCTGGGGGGGTTAGATGGACAGTCTCCATCTGTCAACAATAGTAGTCAGATCAGGCAACGCTGTCAAGCCAACCGGCTGGAAGCATGGGATCGACAAATCGACTCCTGCTACCCAACGCTGCGTTGAGCATGATTGTTGCTGTCCGACCGTTTCCATCATCGAACGGGTGGATACGCAGAAACTCGTTGATGAAGGTGTAGATGTCGTCTGAATAGACCCGCATCTCTGCGAGTTGCTTCATCAAACGAGGAATCTCTCGCCAGTTTGCCCCTTCGTTCCCGTTCTGAAAGACGACTGGCGTCCGTCGGTATTCACGAGACTCGGCTGGAACAACGTATCCGTGTACCTCACTAACGTAGTTCTCTGTGTTCTCAGATGCATAGACATCGTTGCGCTTTGCAAAGTCCCATGCGCTCAGGAAGTTGTCAACCTGATCGGCTGCTCCCTGACGCTGGCACTCCTGCTGCGCCCAATCTCTTTCGTGCTGTTCGTTCTTCATGCTACTAAGTATAGCAGACAGGTTATCGACAATCAACTTGTGGGTACGTTCTTACGCAGCCACTCCGTGCGAAGGAACCTGCGCTCGGTTGCGGTCGTTCCACCCCAGATGCCATAAAGTTCACAGTTCCGAATGGCATAATCCAAACAGTCCTCCCGAACCGGACAAGCCGAACAGACCGCTTTCGCAACTGTGGACTTCTTGGGTGCATCCGAATCAGCAAAAAACACATCGGTTGCTAAGTCCCGGCATATTGCATCATCCATCCAAGGTGCATCCTCAAATACGAGGAGTTCGGATAGATTCAGTCGATAGTTTACTTCAGTCATTGCTGTTCCCTTCTTTCTTTCAACGCTTTAACAATCGTGGAAGTTGACATTGCGAATGCCACGAACGGCCATTGTCCTTGGAAGTCCGTTCGGGTTTCCAACCACCACTCGTATAGTTCGCCTCGTTGGTCAAGTGACATCTGCTTCCACTCTGCAAACAGGTCGATTCGTTCCTGTAGTTCTTCTGGACTCATCGGTCTTGCATCTCCGTTCCGCAGTTGGCACACTCACCTCTGCTGCGAACGATCTTGCGTCCGATGTACCACCCGCACTCGGGGCACTTGATTACCCCACGGATTTCGGTCTTGCGTTCTTTGGGCGTATCAGAAGGCATTGAGGACAGGTTCATCCAACGCTCCCCATGCCTTGTCGTTCCATTCGCCTTCGCCAGCGGCCCGACGACGCATCTCTTCCATCTTGGACTGGAACTCAGCCAAGGTGCCTTTGTGTTCGACCATCAGGTCGTGTTCGACAACGATCATCGACCGTTCCCTCTCTCTAGGATAGTTAGTCTACTTATTGACTACAGCATACAGGCATTTGCAAGAAACGTCAAGGAGGGTTCCAAAGATGCGACTAACCGTGACGTAGTATTCAGACATGACCCTGACGCATGAAGATTGCCGCAAGATGTTCGGCAAGTTCATCTCGTTCAACAAGATGCTTTCAGATCAGATAGAAGAAGAGAACTACTACGGGATTTCATATCGAATGGACACTTATCAACTTTGGGCAGACTGTCCCGATGAACACCTTCCGACATCTCGGATGTTGTGCGATCATGCGGGACTGCACATGACCATCGTTGCTCATGAACATCATTTCGACAAGGCGGAGTTCGCAATAATGATGGGGCCATTCGATTTGATGCGTGGACCCGACCCAGAACTTTTGTATCGCCAGATGGTGAAGTCGGTCAAGGCAGTCATGGCAACATCACAGTTACACATCCATGCACTCGGTTATCCGTGTCACGATGATTGTGAATGTGAGCAGATACTTCAAGAAGAGAACTATTACGGTCCCTGATTAGAACAAAGATTCCGTCTGGGTGAAATGACCCTTTCGGGCACGTTCCTCAACCTCAACGCAAAGTCGATGTGCCCAACCTGCACCATTCGATATCAACTTGATCCCCGATCTCTTTCCCGGTTCTGCCCAGCAAACGACCTGCTTCATCGCTGAAGAAGAACCCGGATCTAGCAAAGCCCCGCAGAACTCGCAGTTGACTTTCATTCGTTGTCTTCCCAAAAGAACTCGTGGCGTTCATCGCTGTTTCTCAACTTAAGATGTTGTTTCACAGAAGTCAAGGCCCGGTTCAGATAAAGCGACATTACTGATGCGGCAGCGGAACCGATGTGATTGGGATAATCCAGCGTATTCCCGATTTCTTCCAGTTCTTCTTGGGCTTGCTGCACGGATTCGTTGATCTTCCGCTCAAAATGCTCGCCATCGAAGGCAACAACAATATTGGTGTCATCAACTTCGATGACTTCCGGCAAATACCTATTGCTCAAAGAACCCGGAGCGGCGGTGATGATCGTGACTTCGTAGTCGATTCCGTCAATATCAAAGCGGGACTTAGCAAGGATATCGGGTTCGGCTTGCATGAACTCAACGAAGAAGTTTTCCATCAGCCCAACTCCTTGTTTATCGGGGTTGAACTCTAGGTTACAAGCAAACAAGCGAGGGACGGGCCACTAAATGCCGCATCCCCCGCTCGTTGCGTTCAAGTCAGACGGAGTTGTCCGCCGTTTCGGGTATCAGTTTGGGCTGTACCGCTACCAACTTGGGTGTCAAGTTGGTCTTCAACTTGGGAGTAACGGACTTGACCGTCTTCTCCTTGTAGGCACGCACGACTACGCTCTTTCCGTCGATGTGCGTGTGGACCTTTAGCCCACGCCGCTTCGCCGTTCCATGAACGTGGGCAACGAAGGTCTTTGGCTCAGGTGAGAAATCCCCACCGTGATTCAGCGACCATGTCTTCCCGTTCAGGATGGTGTCCCAGTCGTACTTCGCCTTACTTCCACCCTTGTTAGGAAAGCGAAAGTGGTTCAGTTCCTTCATGGTTGGTTTCCTCGCTTCATTGGTGTTCAACCTGACGGATCTGATGAATCGTCTCCCTCAGGTTGATGTGATGATCGACAAAGAACTTGTCAATCTCGTTGATTCCATCGGCCAACTCCTCGTCGGAGATGTCCGCTTCCTCAGCGAATGTGAGCCATGCGCTCTGTGCGTAATAACAGGCTGCGATGGGACGATTGGTTCGGATGAGGTTCAACGCCTCTGCTGGCTCGTACCCCTCACGGATCATCAAGTAGAACACCATGCTCGGTGCCCTGTTGACGCCCATGTGGCAATGAACCATGACCTTGGCTTCCGGGTTGGCGTCCATGATGCGCTGGTAGTGATTCCAGCCTTCCTCATACCAGCACCCGTGCTGGTTGCCCCCACGGTCGTGAGTGCCCAACCAGACGTATTCGATGCCGCCGCCGTGTTCATCCACGATCTGCTTGTCGTTCCATTCGTCACGACAATCGATGATGTGAGTCACGCCTTCATTGTGCCATTCAACGAGTTGCTGCTTGGCCTCAACGAACTTGTGGCTCAGGTCGCCTGACAGAAGTATGTCATCGGTGATGTGGCATGGCTTACGCCACCACTTGGCACCGTGAGTTTGGAACTCAGTTGCGGTAGTCATCTTCCTCCATTGCCCAATCGTAAGGGCGTTCGGTTGTTGAGACAACCTCCATGTCGATAATCCTGACATGCGATAGTTCAGGTCCGAAGTCCCATTCGGGGAGTTCGATCCTGTCCGCCGAATCAAGGATGGTTAGACCCTTGACCCAGCCCCACAGTTTCGGTCCTCCGTATGCAACGATGGGGAGGATGAGACAAGTAAGTATGGTTGCTTCAACCATGAGGTGGAGCATCTCGTATGAGATAATCGGTTCGTAGTTGTTCGGATCCATTGCAAGCCCTTTCTCTGACTTACCTTCAGTCTATCATTGAACCAGTCATGAATCAACCTTTATTGCCCGTGCGCTCGCCATCATGTCAACGACGTATTGAACGGTGACTGGTGAAACATCCATTGTCCAAGGTGAAGATGCCGGATCATCGTCATCAAACCAAACGCCCTCGTTCTCGGTCATTTCCAACAAGTTCTGCCAACGACGAATGTCCGCCTTGGTAAGTCCCGTTGTTTCACCAAGTTCGTTCGATCTCGTGAAGACGGCTGGCCCGACCAAAGATATCCCAACTTCGTATGATGCGACAAAGTTTGAGTAGAAGTCCTCACGGAATCTACCTTCTTCGTTGAAGTAGACATCCTCGCCACGGGGTGAAACGGTACATTCGATCCAGCCTTCTACCATTGCTTGGAAGTCGGGCAATGTGTCGCCGTCAGTCTTGACGAAGCAGGCTGCTCCGATGTCAGATACGAACAGGTGGATCATTGTCATACTCTTGCCCTCGCTCCTGCTGCTTGGTCAACGGCGTCCTTGCCGTACAGGCCGTCAAGCAGATCACGGGCCTGTTGTGCCTCTCCCCGTGCGCCCATCTTGGGACCGCCATCAGAAATCCACTCCACGAAATGTCGGAGTTCGGTAACCTCTGTCTTCAGTTCCTTTATGATTTCTTTGCTGATGGCTTCGATGCGATTGTGTTCCGCCCACATTTCCGTTTTGGTCATGGTCATGCTGATACCACCGTGACTCCAAAGGCCGGATCCCATTTGAGATTCATTGCTTCCATCCGGCAGTCGTTCAGGTCGTCGGCGCTCGGGTCTTCCCATAGGTCGTCGTCGGTGCCTGCCAAGTCAACGAGGATGATCTCGTCAAGATCAAGGATTGTCCCGGTGCCGGGATGTGCAACGTAGATATCGCTGAAGCCAAGGCTGCTCAACACGTTCATGCTGTTTCCTCTAGTTCGTTAAGTAGTTCACGGGCAAGGCGTTGTCCTAGTTCAACCTCGCCAGCCCGCATGTCAGCAATCCATCCCACGAAGTCTCGTAGTTTGGCGTTCTCTGCTTTCAGTTCGTTGAGCCTCGCCTCTACACGGTCTGCGAGGTGCCCACCCGTAGATGACATCTGGATGGTCGGACGGGTCTGTGTCATGATCGCCCTCCGGGTCCGAAGCACTTGGGTAGGCCACCTTCAAGGTGTGCCTCTAGGAACTTGCCGATGTCGTCGCACATGTCGCTTTTGTGTTCAAGGTGTTCGATCCATGACCAACCTCTGGCGTTGCTCTCGTTCATGATGTCTTCTGTCTGGCCGTGGAGTTGCTTCCACTCCTGCATCCAGTAGCCAAGGCTGCTCAACACGTTGTCGAAATCTTCGATGATCTGGGTTTCCTTGTCGATGGTGATGAACTCATTCTTTAAGTTCTGCCAACGGCCCATCACCCAGTACGGGCGCTTGTCTTTGGTTCCATTCGGATACAACTTTGTCATGCGTTCATCCCCTCTGGAATGTGGGTTGCTCTGTGGTTGTAGTATTCGTTCCATTGCTTGCCACACTCGTGGCAGGTCATGAGAAGTCTGACCTCATGCTGGTCGGCGTCTTCGATCTCGTAGTCGAACAGGCCACAGACGGAACCCTCGCAGCCCTCATGGGGGCAATCTTCTGTTGCAAGGGTGAAACTCATGCGGTCACCTCTGCGTTGTGCCGAAGTATGGCGTCCAACTCGCTCGCCTCTCGGACGGCGAAATCGATGTCGATGTCGCACGCCTCGTAGAATCGCTGCTCATCGAAACGCTCGTTGTCTGCTGCGAATACCTTCGCCATCTTGACGGCGATGATGTGCCGGGAGCCGGGTTGTCCGTAATGCTGTAGTTCGTTGAGGACTTCGGCTAATGCGTTGTAATCTTTACGGCTTGCCATGTGGCTTGCCTTCCTCTCTCTGTTGTCTGTAGTAGG
>Ga0257107_1000671_pt1 | contig 12997 bp, 14 predicted proteins | sample LP_taG_2_FD_190178 | JGI IMG/M metagenome (GOLD analysis project Ga0257107, IMG submission 190178) | Marine microbial communities from Northeast Subartic Pacific Ocean, Canada - LP_J_2011_P26_500m | ecosystem: Environmental > Aquatic > Marine > Oceanic | place: Canada: Northeast Subartic Pacific...
TATTCAGTATGGTGGTATTGAAGGTTCAGTAGAAAATAGCAAATTTAAATTTCAATTTGCTCATTTTGAATGGCTACTTAAATTTGCAGAGCCACTAGGTCTAGAATTTAATGACATAGGAAAACGTTCACACGGTTCGCCATCTACATTATTCTTTTGTGATGAACTACTTCGTTTATATGGTACTGAAGATAATGTTGCTGGTGCAGGAGCCAGTTTCGCAGTAGAAAATTGGGCAGCCGCTGGATTTTGGAAACAACTAATACAAGGGTTGACAAATTTCAGTAATGACAATGAAGAAACGTTACAGTTAGCATTTTTCACTTGGCATGATAAAGTTGAAGAACAACACGCAAGTCATACGTGGCACGAATTAGAAGAATTGTACTTTGGTAGTAATGATTTTAATGAAGATACATTTATTGCATCTGGACTAGAAATGCTAGAGGGAGTTGAAGCATTTTGGAAAGGTCTAGATTTAAGAAGAATTGTGGCTCATCATGAACGTTAAAGCATTCAGTTTCCTGCAATGGGCGGCAGAATCTCACTCATATTACGATGAATTATTTTCTAGTTTGGGTCTCACTAAAGTAGGAACAAACTATAACAAAGATGTCATTTGGAATGCAAATGATGTATACTTTTTTGTTACTACACTAAGACACGATTTTGTAGCACAACATGGACCTGGTGTGTCGGGTATAGGACTACATTTTGATGATGCCAAAGAAGCATATCAAGAAAGTATTGAAAATGGTATGATTCCAGCACAAATGATGGGACATACTGGCGAGGGCATAGATGGAGTTATTTTATATTTTACTGATTCACTCGTATGTGATATATTGAACTTTTCTAATGCACCCAGAGTCATAGACCATATAACACATAATTGTCATATAGGTAATGTTGATGTATGGGCAAAAAACTATTCCGATTGGTTCGGAATGTATCAAAATATGTATTTTGACATCGATGGCAAGGAAACTGGTTTAATAAGTAGAGCAATGATGTCAAATAACGGAAATATGGCAATTCCTTTAAATGAAGATAAGAACGACAAAGGACAAATAGCACAGTATCTTAAAGATTTTAATGGTGAAGGAGTTCAACATATCGCATTACACACAGATGATATCTACTCAACAGTCAAAAGATTAAAAGAGAATGGAATGCAGTTTTTAGACACTCCAGACACATATTATGATATGATTGCTGACAGAATCGACTACCATGAAGAAGATATTGATACATTGCGTGAATCAGGCATTTTAATTGATGGTAGTAAAGAAGATGGAATATTGTTACAAATTTTTACCAAAGAATTGGTAGGACCAGTATTTTTTGAAATTATACAACGAAAGGGTAATACTGGTTTTGGTCATGGAAATTTTCAAGCATTGTTCGAAGCGATTGAACGAACACAACTAAATACTGTTTAACTATTGCACAATGTTATTATTTGTGTTATACTAATATACACTTAAAGAACTCTGGACAATATGAACTTAAAAATCTTAAACGAACTAGATAGAATTCTCAAACACAATCCCGCCTTAAAAACTGACAAACATGCTTTTTGTCAAGTGATTAATGGTATCTTTGATATTGACTTAAAAAAAATCGATTATAGTAGTAACAAACATGGTAGTATGCCTGATTTATGTGAGCAGATAGACAGAGCCTGTCTTCACAAATATTTTAGTAAAATTTGGCAACCAGAAACAAAGAAATTCAAATATAGTGGTCTGGCAATTATTGACGAAGTAAATAAAATGAATCCTGATAATGTAATTGATGTTGGGTGTGGTTATAACGAATTCAAAGGAAAGATTAAAAATCTAATTGGTATAGACCCATATAATGACAAATCAGACATTATGACTCATATACTAGATTATAAATCTGATATCGAATTTGACGTGGCTATCTGTTTAGGTAGTATCAATTTTGGTAGCAGTGATAAGATATTATCTGAACTTCAAGGAGTAGTAAACATAGTTAAGTCTGGTGGTTTTTTATATTTCAGAGTTAATCCAGGTATTCAACATACTAAGAAAGAAGCAAAGTGGATAAATTTCTATGACTGGGACCCAGTCTTCATTTCAAATGCCGCAAAATATCTCAACTGTGAGGTATTAATCTTACGCCAAGACGACCACGATAGACTCTATTTCGTACTTCGCAAAAATTAAAAAAAGATAAATATAACTAGTACAGAACTGTACTTCAATCATGTATTACAGAATTGTAAAGGCATGTCTTAAATAAATTTTTAAAGGACATTACCCTTGGCAGCAATTCTGACCCTACTCGCAGGAACATTTTACGGACTCATAATAGGACTTATACCTAGTGCAGGAGCCACAACAGGACTCGTAGCACTATTTGGTTTCATAAGTTTCTTTGGTTTCGACCCATATTTGGGCGTAATCTTCTGTATGGCAGTAGTTGCCTCGAGTACAACCGGTGATACTTACGCAGGAATACTATTAGGTATCCCAGGCGCAAACTCAGCCGCGGCTACAATGGTCGATGGATATCCACTAGCACAACAAGGTAGAGCCACAGAGGCACTAACAGCCGCAATCACAACAAGCACAATCAACGGACTATTTTGGGGTACATTAACTTTTGCCCTATTGCCTCAGTATGTGAAACTTATTATGTATTTTGGTATACCAGAATTATGGGCATTTATCTTACTGAGTTTAGCATGTGTAGGATTTGTCAGTAATAAGTTTTGGTTTAGAAGTATCATAGCAATTTGTGTAGGCCTCTTTATAGGATTAATAGGTATAGATCCAGAAACAAACATAGACAGATTTACTTTTGGATGGGAATATCTAGGTGACGGCGTACAACTTATGCCTTTTGTTGCTGGACTATTTGCTTTTCCTGAGATAATCGCTGGTTGGCGAAGAGGTAACTCAATCGCAACAATAGGTAAAGAAACGCATACGCATCAGACTTGGATAGGTATTAAAGCAGTTTGGAAATATAAATGGGATGCATTCCGTGGTGGAGCCATTGGAGCCTTTGTAGGATTTTTACCTGGTCTCGGTGGTGCTATGGGAGACTGGATGAGTTATGGTGCCACAGTAGCAAGTCATCCTGAAGAAGAATTTGGTAACGGTAATATAAGAGGTGTTATAGGACCAGAAGGTAGTAACAATGCCCAAAAGGCAACTAGTATGATTCCAACAGTATTGTTTGGAATACCAGGAGCAAGTTTTGCCGCAGTACTATTAGGATTGTTTGCGTATTTAGGTTTCGAATTAGGAACACAAGAATTAGCAAATGATATAAAGTTTTTTGACAGTTTAACATTTGGATTTATGTGGGCGACAATAATTACTGGTGTAGTTTGTGTACTATTCAATAAGCAAATTGCAAAGATAACTTATGTTCCTTACATTTATTACTTTCCATTCTTAGTAGCATTTATTATATGGGCTTGTGTTCAATACACAGGCGGTTGGCAGGATTATGCTATACTTGGACTCACTACATGTCTAGGATTATTTTGTAGAAAATACAAGTTTAGTAGACCTGCAATGTTGATGGCATTTATACTTGCCATAAAGATAGAAGCATTAACACTACAAATGACAACAATTTATTCAATAGATAAATTAATGACAAGACCGTTGTTTTTAGTGATAATGAGTTTAGTAATTATGCTGTTAGTATTCAGTATAGTTAAAAGAAGTAAACTAGAATATGCTTAATTTAAAAAGGAGAAAAAAATGAAGAAAATTCTAATGGTCTTAGTGTTATCACTAGGAATTGTAACATCAGCACTTGCTGAAACATTTACATTTGTTGTTCCGCAGAAACCAGGTTCTGGTACTACTGTGTGGACAGAAATTGTACTTAAAGAACTGGCAAGGTTTATGCCAGGACACACTCTAAAACTTAGGAACTTCCCAGGTGCTAGAGATATTCCAGCAGTAAACGCCTTTCAAAACGAGTTAAGATTTGACGATACTATTATTATGGTTTCACATGGTGGTAATGGTGTATCATTCTTACAAGAACAAGTTGATTACAACTATGCTGATTGGGAATCAATTGGTATGATGAACTTAAACATCATTGTTGGTAAAAGACTTAATGCAGATTTAGACAATATTATATTTGCCGCTAATTCAGGTCGTGTTCCAGATGCAATGGGTATGGCTCTACTATTATGTGGAAAACTAGATACTATTGCTGAATACTCAACTTGTTTCAAATCAAAAGTTAACTGGGTACCAGGTTTTAAAAAGGGTGGTGATAGACGTTTAGCATTTAAACGTGGTGAACTAACTGTTGATAGAGAAAATCCTGCGGCATATAAGAAGCATATTGCTCCTAATGAAGAAGCAGAACTTTGGTTCCATCATGGAATTCTACAAGCAGACGGTACTCACGCAGATGACCCTAACTATCCAGGTCTACAAATGGAAATTTTGTATGAGCAAAAATGGGGCGAAGCACCATCAGGTCCAATGTACGATGCTTATGTACTTGGTAAGTCATTCCGTGATGCTATGCAAAAAGCATTTTGGGTAAACGCTGGCAATCCTAATGCAGAGTTGTTACAAAAAGCATTGTTAGAAATGTCTAAAGACGAGCAGGCAATCAAAGCCATTCAAAAGAAAGTTGGTAAGTACGAATGGGTTATTGGTGAAGAAGGTAATGCTCGTAGAGATACGTTGATGACATTTGTTACAGAAGATGCATTACGTGGTTTAGTTGAGTTCTCAAACGATGCATTAAACATCAAAGCAGTCTATAAAGAAAGCATTCTAAATCCAGAATTATTTATTAAATCTGCTCCTGAAGAAGTTAAAGAAGATGGACTACTAAAGAGTATTACTGATTGGTTTAAGAAGATAACACAATGAAAACAAATTGGGAATTAGGTAAAGAATTGTCGAACTATCATTTCGACAAATCAATAAAAGACACTGACTCTTTTCGAAAATGTGGAAGATTTGTAGGTGATTGGAAAAATGAACTTGAAGAAGCCTACAAGACTATGGCTAGTGTCACTTGGAACAACAGGTGGCACAAACATGGGAAGAAAGACCCACGTGGTAATCTAGCAGAGAATGAGATAAAAGATATTATCGATGCTGGTGGTGACCCAGATATGACAATGTATCAAGGTTCTTACACTATTGGTCCTGTAATGCAACAGATGATTGATACATTAGGTATGGATAATTGTAGACACAAACTACATATTCAAGTAACTGGTGAAGTCGTTACTATGCACATGGACAAGCATTACGAACTAGAAGGTGGTGAAGCACGGCGCTTCTTAATTGCATTAGAAGATTGGGAACCAGGGCAATTTATGATGTTTGGTAACCAAGTATGTGAACGATGGACTGCCGGCGACATCATTACATGGGAATGGAAAGACATGCCCCACGGTACAGCAAATTGTAGTCTATACAAAAGACCGATGTTAGCAGTGACTGGCGTAGTCACAGAGAAGACTCAAGACTTACTTGATAATCCAAAACTAAGGTACAATTTAAACTAAATATACCTAGAAACTCTTTACTATACATACATAATATGTTATAATGAGTGTATGACGACCAAAGAAGGAACAGCATGGCAGTAGGAATAATTTCAGCAATACCAGAAGAATACACGAAATTAGAATGGGATAGTAAACCAAGAACAGAAATAATAGTAAATAAAATATTTAATTTTGGCAAAATGGACGGTATTGATGTCATTGCCGCAGAATCTGGTATAGGTAAAGTAAATGCCGCAATTACAACTGGTTTGCTTTTAGGTCATTTTGGATGCGACAGTATTGCATTCAGTGGATGTTGTGGTGGAATATCTCCAAAACATAACATCGGTGATATACTTATTGCTGATGAACTTATTCAACATGATTATGGTGCTATCGTAGATGGCAAAATGATTAGTTCTATTCCAGGAAGTTTCCCAGCATTAGATAAAACAGACGATGATATTGCATATGTCATGCCAGAAAGATTGAAAAATGCGATAACTAATGTAGTAGGTGATGAAGTTTCTTTTGGTCGTATTCTTACGAGTGATACGTATTTGGCTTGTGATAAAACAAGAAAAATGCTACATAAACAGTTTAAAGCAGATGGAGTGGATATGGAATGTGGTGCAATTGCTCAAGTATGTTGTTCTTGGCATGTACCATTTATTGTTGTTAAAGTATTAAGTGATTTAGCAGGTTCGAACTCTTCCCTAGAATTTGAAGAGTTTATAGAGGATAGCAGTATAAAAGCGGCAAGAACAGTGAAAATGATTCTTCCGATATTAGATGCTTGGAAATAGATGATTAGAGAGTTTAAAGATACACCATTCGAGTTAAAAGAACAAGAAATTCTCATAGATGGAGAATTTTTTAGGGTATATCCAGACATGTGGCCAGCATGTGATGGACACTTATTATTCGTTCCTAAAATAAATACAACTGAATGCATAACAAAAACATTAGGTGAAGCAATCATATATGGAGATAATCTAATAAAAAGTGGCAAGATTGACGGATATAATTTTGGTATGAATATAGGTGAGTCAGCAGGACAATCAGTTATGTGGCCGCATGTTCATTTTATTCCCAGACATAAGGGAGACGTAGAAGGTTTTCCAGGTAGCGTCAGACTAGCACACAAAGGACATAGAGGGCCAGAGTATTATGGATTTCATCCAGAATATAAAGACGAATATCGAAAAACACATCCACTTTTATGGAAAGATGAGGGAGAGACAGAATGAACAAATCATACGAATCAAAATCAGCAATCATACTTCTTTACGATTCAGCAGAATTCAAAAAATTTGACAAGAAATTAAATGGACAACTTAATAATATGTGTTTAGCAGGTGATATTGAGACCAAAGATGATTTTAATGCAGAAATGACATATCCATCTAAGGTTAATACACGAGCAATTTGTGTAGTTAAAACTGATAAAGACACTGACAATGATTGGAGAAACATTGGTGGAAAATATTACAACAAGTATAAAGAACAAGTAGACCATGTGTATTATGATGATGATATGCCAAAAGAGGTTTTTGATGGCGCAATGTTGGCCAAATATTCATTTTCTAAATATAAAACTAAAGATACTCCTAGTGTAGCAGAAATTTATGTTAGGAATTATAATACAGTAGACAACTTATATTACTCTATCTATTTTGCACGTGATTTAGTGTCAGAGCCTGGTAATGTCTTATATCCAGCAGAATACGCCAAACGTATTAATGATAATCTATCACCACTTGATGTTACAGTCAAAATCTATCATCAAGCACAACTAGAAGAAATGGGTCTCAACTTATTATTGAGTGTAGGACAAGGTTCGGAAAAAGACAGTTATGTAGTTGTGATGGAATACATGAAAGGAAAAGATAAAGACGATACTATCGCATTAGTAGGTAAAGGTGTTACATTTGATACAGGTGGCATTAGCATCAAGCCAGGACGTAATATGGGCGATATGAAGTATGATATGGGTGGTAGTGCCGCAGTAGTTGGAGCAATGCACGCCATAGCATCTCATAAATTAAAGAAAAATGTCGTTGGCATCGTAGGACTTGTTGAGAATATGCCAGATGGCACAGCAATTAAGCCAGGTGATGTTGTTACATCACTTAGTGGGCAAACAGTCGAAAATTTGAATACAGATGCAGAAGGTAGACTTGTATTGGGAGACATTTTAACTTATGTACAGAATGAGTATAAACCACATTGTATCGTTGATTTAGCAACTTTAACAGGAGCCATTGTTGCAACACTTGGACATGAAATGGCAGGATTGTTTACAAATAGCACTAATTGGGGCGAAGCGATTATATCGGCTGGTGAAGATGCAGGTGAGGGATTTTTTCGTATGCCAATGGGTGAAAATTGGAATAAGATGATTGACAGTAAGATTGCTGATATGCAGAATATTGGTGGGCCACATGGCGGTTCAACAACAGCGGCAGAATTTCTATACAGATTTGTCGATAAAAAAATAGCATGGGCACACTTAGACATTGCCGGAATGGCATGGAATCGCACAGCAAAAGATACTTGTTCAGTTGGAGCAGTTGGATTTGGTGTTGGAACTCTATTTAATCTAGTGAAACAGAATTCAAGTTATAAATTCACAATAGATAAATCTATGAAGTACTAATTGTATAAATACGTATATAATATACTATATTACAATAGGAACATAATATGACATTCATTATAGGTTTCACACTTAGATGGTTACTTAAATCTTATATTCTAGCCAAATTGGCAATCGTAGTACGAAGATGGCTAGTTAAAAAATATGCACTAGAGAAGAACTTCAAACAAACAGAATCTGACGAAAAAGTCAGATGGACTGATATCCACTGGTATGCCCATTTAGCGGCTAATGTCTACAAGTCTCCAGAAAAAATCAATGCCGCTTACAAAAAAGACTTTAAGATTTACACTAATGAAATAAATGAAATTAGATATATCGTATTGACTGACGCTTCTACAAAATCTCATTATGTATCAATACGAGGCACTTGCAATTCCCACAACGCAATGCAAGATATTAATTTCTTTAAAGATAAGAGTAAGAGATTAGGAATTTACATTCATACAGGATTTCATAGAACATCAGAAATGATTGCTGATGATTTGTTATCAAGACTTAATAAAAACTATAAAGTATGTGTAACAGGACATAGTCTTGGTGGGGCAGATGCTGTTATTGTTTCTTGGTATCTGGATTATGCGAATTTCAATATTGAAGAATGTATTACATTTGGTCAACCAAAAGTTACAGACTCACATGGCATTAGAGCAATGCGTGATAAGATTAAATTAACTCGTGTTGTAAACGAAACTGATGTTGTTCCTTTAGTACCACCCACTGGTACTCATCGTCACAGATATGCCCACAGTGGAACATTAGTTAAATTATTAGACAATGGCAAATTTTGTCATTTACAAGAACCAGATAGTTTGAACTTTGGTGTCAATAGTTTCTGGTTATTTGCGGCAAGAGAAAGTTTTTCTTTCTATGAAATAGGCAAAGAAATGCCAGACCATTTCATGACTCATTATATTGCTAATATGAAAGCATGTGCAAGTAGTAAAGATGAAGTACTATGGAAAGATAGATTACAACACATTAATCACGAAGGTATGCTTGGTGAATTTGGCAAGAAAAAAGACAAATGAAAATAAAAGACATACTACAACCGCCTAACATAGAAATCGATGACGAGATACTAGTAGGAAAGTTTAAAAATCGTAAAGCAACAGTAACAGGCTTTGACGTTGATGACAACAATCAACCAGTCTTAAAAACAACTAAGGGCGACCAAAAGTTGTTCAAACCTAGATTAGTTAAATTAATGAAGAAGGAAGGTATGCTTGGTGAATTTGGCAAAAAGAAATGAAAGTAATAGTTGGTGGATGCAGTGTAAGTGATTATTCTGGTGCTGATGTAGAAAGAGTATACGGTGAAATATTAGCAGAAAAAATTGGTGCTGATTATATTCATCATGGCGCAGGTTGTGGAAGTAATTACAGAATTTGGAGAGTCATTACTAAAATGGTAATGAACAATGAAATAGATAAAGATGATATTGTATTAATTCAGTACACAAATGTGAACAGACAAGAGTTTTGGAGTTCTCATGTTCCATTAAATGGAGATGGTGATCCAGCAATATGGTATCGATTTGACGAACGTAAAAAAATTGAAACAAGAGAACAGAAATATAATGGTGATATAATACGTTTTAAAACAAATCTGTCAATGCCTGATAAAAATGAACAAAAGTTTTTTGATTTAAAACAGACATATTTCACTTCAATTGGGTTTGATGAAGAAAGATTTGAATATAATCACTTTCTATTTCATAGTCTTATGATTAGTAAAAATATAAAAGTTGCTTATTTTGTTCCTGACTCTGGCGAAGGTGCCGGCATGGCTGGCTACAGTTTGGATAATATTCATCTTTTTAATAAAAATGGAGAGATACATATCACTGATGGCTTGACTTTTCAATATCCAGGCGCACACTTGCGGGACCCAGGACATTTTAATCAACGTGGACACGAATACGTTGCAAAAGTATTAGAGAAATTTATAAAGAAAAAACAATGGATATAAACAAGGAGAAGTAATGGCAGAACAACAACATATTCAAGACCCGTTTTTATATAACTGTACAATACAACGTATAGTTGATGGCGATACTATTGATGTTAATATTGACCTAGGATTTGGTATTTGGTTATATAAAGAAAGAATACGTATTGCAGGTATAGATACTCCTGAAAAGAGAACTAGAGATAAAGTCGAAAAGATATTTGGATTGGCAGCCACTGCCAAAGCACATGAATTAGTTCCAGAAGGTTCACACTGTATAATCAGAACTCGCAGAGATAAAGCAGGAAAATACGGCAGAACTATGGGTGATTTTGTAATGACAGATGGTAGACTGTATACAGAAGTTATGGTAGAAACTAACCACGCAGTTCCATATGAAGGTCAATCAAAAGATGATATCCAAGACGCACACTTAAAAAATAGAGAAATTTTAATAGAATCTGGCGAAATAACGGTTGACATTTAGTAGTTAATTGTGGTATAATAGTTGTAAGCAATAATAAACAGAGGAAATTAATGTCCGACACACCCGAAACTCCAAAACCACAAGTTACTGAATCTGGCGAATATGAGAACCTAATGGAACTCAATGAGCAGAATAAAGCAGAAGCAGAAGAAAATCCCGATGCTTTTCAAAGTCTATTTGATGTAGAAGAAACTGAAATTAACCCAGACCACTGGACACAACACTGGAAAGGTATGCCAGAGTATAAGCAAGAAGACAATGGACCATGGAAAACAGTTAGAATTCATTTCAGAAACGAAGAAGACTATAAAGAATTTGCTAAGTTAACTGGCAATACACATCTAACAAAGAAAACAAAAAGTGCTTGGTATCCGAAATTAGAAATTACTAAAAATGCGTTGCTACGTTGGATAGAAGATGACGACGGAGACGAAGACGATGCACATACAGACGAAGACGAAAACAACGAAGGTTGGTAAATGAGAACCGCACCAAAATATCCAGTATACATAATCTCTAAAACAAGGCATGAGTCTATGTTCACGTCAAGGTCTTTATCACGTATGCGAATTAAACATTATATCGCAATTGAACCACAAGACTATGATAATTACGATAAGTGTTTAGATACTTTTAATATTAGACCCTATGTAACATTATTAACATTGCCATTTAGTAATCATGGTGACGGACCAGGTAGAGCAAGAAATTGGTGTTGGGACCATTCTATGGAAGTGTTGAATGCAAAACGTCATTGGGTATTAGATGATAATATTCAAGATTTCTATCGATTACACAATAATCTTCGTGTACGAGTAGAATCTGGTCTTCTGTTTAAAATAATGGAAGACTTTTGTGATAGATATGATAATATAAAGATTGCTGGACCACAGTATCGTTTCTTCTGTGCGGCAGACCAATCATATCCACCTTATGTAAAGAACACAAGAATATACTCTACACTTTTAATTGAAAATGATTGTAAGTTTAGATGGAGAGGCAGATACAACGAAGATACTGATATTTGTCTACGAGTTATGAAAGACGGTGATTGTACTATACAATTTAATGCGTTCTTACAAGGTAAGTGTGCAACTCAAACAGTTAAAGGTGGAAACACAGAAGAATTCTATCATTCTGAAAGAACTGACAACGAACAGTTCCAAAAGACAAAATACAATACTGATGGTACTATCAACAAATCACAGATGTTAGCAGATATGCATCCAGATGTTGCTAAAGTAGTTTGGAAATATGGAAGATGGCATCATTGGGTAGATTACTTACCATTCAAAAAGAATATGTTAAAGATATCTGATGGTGTAGAATTGCCAACTGAAACAAACAATTATGGTCTACGACTTAGAACATATCCGAGTGTAAAAGCATTCGAGATAGAGCAGAAAGTCACCACAAAATAAATGATATTACCCCCAAAAATTTTAATAATTGTAGTAATTACTTTGATAATTCTTTGGACAGTCTTAAACATGAAAGTCGATATCATATAAAAAGAGAATTCCTAAATAATCATATGCCGGTGTGGCTCAACGGTAGAGCAACTGATTTGTAATCAGTAGGTTGTTAGTTCGATTCTATCCACCGGCACCATTTTTATATTATAAATAATATTATGCCGCATCTTCATATATATCCCGCCCATGAGATTTTATTCTTCGGAATATTAGGAATAGTTGGTATAATAATGGGTTATAAAACTTTAAAGAGAATTTTAATTAAGCGGGTATGATGTAAGGGTAGCCTCTCTCGTTGCCAACGAGATAGTACGAGTTCGAATCTCGTTACCCGCTCCAGTTTGTTCCTTGGTAACTCAGTTGGTAGAGTGGTTGACTGTTAATCAATATGTCGCTGGTTCGAGCCCAGCCCAAGGAGCCACTTTTTGGAGGGTTGGCAGAGCGGTTGAATGCACTGGTCTTGAAAACCAGCAAGCCTGAATAGGGCTTCGTGAGTTCGAATCTCACATCCTCCACCAGTTTATGCTAAATATTTGACAGAATGACGAAAATGGTGTATAATGTCTACATTAACAATTGAGAAACAAAATGATTACATTAACAATTAAAAATTTAATAACAAATTCACAGGTAGTTACATTTACTTCTTGGTGCTTTGCACATCTCAAATTGAGGAGTTTAATGTAAGTATAATAATATACAAGAATAATAACATTGAACCCCTCTTTATGAGGGGTTTTTTATGGTGGAGTTCGTATAACGGTTAATACTCTGGATTGTGATTCCAGCAATATGAGTTCAATTCTCATACTTCACCCCAAATTGGCAACATAGTTCAGTTGGTAGAACAAAGGACTGAAAATCCTTGTGTCCCTGGTTCAAGTCCGGGTGTTGCCACCAATGTT
>Ga0257107_1000672_pt1 | contig 12982 bp, 17 predicted proteins | sample LP_taG_2_FD_190178 | JGI IMG/M metagenome (GOLD analysis project Ga0257107, IMG submission 190178) | Marine microbial communities from Northeast Subartic Pacific Ocean, Canada - LP_J_2011_P26_500m | ecosystem: Environmental > Aquatic > Marine > Oceanic | place: Canada: Northeast Subartic Pacific...
TACTAAACCTAATCCATGGCTAAGATACATATAGGTAGGATTATCATACGCTAAGGTTAATTGTGGTAATTGGCTCCATCGTTGCGGTCTTTTATCGTTTGCTGGGCGTTCTATGAATGCTAAAACACCACCATTATCCATTACGCTTTGAGTTATCTCAGGTACTTTAAAAGCTTGATTACCATATGATGAATCATCTGAAACATAGTTCATATCACCCAATGTTAGGAATACCACTGTTTGATCTTTTGCATAGATTGAACTTGTGACAGCATAACCAAGAATTAAAAATAATTGTAAAAACAGTTTATAGTTTTTCATAATTGTATTCCTCTCTTGTATCCCCAAATCTACAAAAAATTACCCTACAATGTGGGTGGGGCTATCATATTAATGAATATCATTTTAGAATCATATCATACTTATCTAGTCCTTCTCCATATCCATTTTTTGATATTTGTTTAACATTAAAACCAAACTTTTCAAAAAACCTATAGGTGTGTTGACTTGTGTCTAAATGAATTCCAGTATCTGGATAATTATTTTTTATGTGATTTAATCGATATTTAAGTAATTCACTTCCATATCCTTTATTATGTTGTTGACTATGTACCAACCCCCAACATAGTACTATTTTTGCTCCTGACTTATTTAAACCATAACCACCACAAGCAACAAGATTAAAATCATTGAATAAAACAAAATATGTTTCGTCATTTCTTAATAAATAATCTTTATAATCTGAGTGCTCACTAGGGTCAATATATTTTGGAGTATTACTTTGAATTATTTCTATACAGTTTTCAAAGTGCTTTGAGTCATATGGTTCTATTTTCATATAGATGAAATCTACAAAAAATTACCCTACAATGTGTGTAGGCTATAAACAAAAGACGCATTGGAATGAGTTGTAATAAGTTAATAGTAAACTCGTATTAGAGTTTCAGCAATACAACCAAATCGTTTTCTTCCCTCTACCTCAATACTGACTTCGTTAACTAGTTCTACACTATTTTTCAATGGAACAACATTAATTATTTTAACTCGCCCCCTTATTCTTGAACCTGATTTTACAGGAAATGGAAACCTAACTTGGTTTAAGCCATAATTGACAACCATTTTCACATCTGGATGTATTTCGTTGAAATTAAACTTATCTGTCAATTTAGGAATTAGTGCCAATGTCAAAAAGCCATGGGCAATGGTAGTTTTGAATGGCGACTCAATTTTTGCTTTTTTTGTATCTGTATGTATCCATTGTTTATCTCCAGTTAAATCCGCAAACCCATCTATGCAATTTTGGTCAATCGTTTCCCACTCACCTACGAATATTTCTTTGCCCAAAATATTATTTATCTTCTCATATACGATTTTAATAGTTGTATTGGGTATAGAATATTTTTGACCAAAAAAATATGAACTGTCTATAGACTTAAAATTTGACATCCAAGGATTATTCAAGGTGTTCTTAATCCTGTGATTTATCTTATTCGATAAGGATTTAAATTTGGGCTCTAACATAATACGATACTGTTCTGTATTATATTTAAAGTCAGCTCTTTTTTCTTTTATAAACTCAAATACATCCATTGTTAAGATAAATATTTATAACTAATTATTGTTAAAAATTAAATAGACCTGATTAATATATAATAGTCAAAATGTATACCTACAAAAAATTACCCTACAATCTGTGTGTGCTATAAACAAAAAACCCCACGAATGTGGGGCTTGATGTTGTAGGAAGAGTCTGTTCATTTCAAAAATAATATTTTCTTTGTATCTCTATATTCTCCTGCTTGGATTGTATAGATATACATTCCAGCAGATACAGACTGACCTAAGTCATTCGTGGCGTTCCACTGATATGATTTAGTTCCCGCATTCTGAGTTTGATTAACCAAAGTGCGCACCTTGTTCCCTAGCATATCATAAATATTTATAGAGATATATTCTGTTTCCAGTAGCCTATAACTAATGCTCGTTACAGGATTAAATGGGTTAGGTGAAGTCTTAATTAGATCAACTTTCTTAGGGAATACTTTAAATAACCCATGAGATATGGTACCACGCTCACCTGTGTAGATATATTCGTTTCGTTTGTGTGGTATCCAGCCTTCATTCTGCCATTTGTATTTAACTGATTCCATAAGTACATTGTCTTCTGAAAAAGTATTTTCCCTTAATGATATATTAACCCAAGTATCGGTACTATCTTTTTTCTCTAATAATATCTGTAAGGGATTCAGGTTATTACCATATGCGATTGATGCTCTGCCCTTATTGGCCCAGGTTGAATCTATCCATTTATAAATAAGTTTTTCTGATAGATCAAAATTGCTGTTATAACTATAAGCTATTTTATGTTTCGGTGTCCATATGCTGTCTCGCCATTTGTAGTTGACTTTTTCATCTCTGTCTCCATTCTCATTATAAGACAGCTCTTTTATTATTCTATCTACCCAGGTGCTGTCCCGCCATTTCCATTTAGATATAGTTTTGGTTACACATAGATCACCTTCATATGTCAGCGTAGTTGCTACTTTGTTTTTCCATTCATCATGACGCCACTTTAATTCCAATTTTAACATTTTTAGCCCTTCATCATTATAATTGAAATCAGTTCTATGTCGATTGATCCAGGTACCATTTCTGTGAATCTGCTTGGTTCTGACAAGAGGATTACCATTTTCATTATTCTCAAATGAAAGCATACCTTTTAATTCCCATTCATCATTCCTGTATTTATAGAGGTCCATTTGATATAAGTATCCATTCTCATCATAGTTTTTCATTGCCTTGGCTTTATTTGTCCAAGTACTATCATGCCAAACCTGTACAACTTTTGTATAATAATCTATGGAGGTACGATCGGAAATATTTTCATATTCATCATTTATCAGATTATTCAACTTATCATCGGCAATACTGGTACTTATTAAAAAGAGACAAATAATAATGAGCTTATTATTTTTCATGGGTTTACACATAATAAATCACCTTTTATTTCAAATTTTTACAATTCTAATTTGCTTAAAAATACTATATAAATTTAACTATAATTAAAAGTTAACCTATTAATTTTAATCCTTCTATATATACCTATCTACCTGGTTATGAGTCCTAATTATCTACAAAAAATCACCCTACTATGTGTGGGGGGCTATAAACAAAAAACCTCACGAATGTGGGGTTATAATATGATGATGATTCTTATTCTTCGCCAGCTTTGAGATCATTGATTTCTCTAATGTTATTTATACTGCTTCTATTTGCTGGATACCTGTCTAATGATTTTTGATAATAGGATAATGCATTTTCATAATCCTTTTCGTTAGAATAATAGTCTCCCATTGAATCATATGGATTATAACCATCATGGTATGCTTTAATATATTGGTCAAAATAATTTTTTGCTTTGGCTTTATTGCCCAAATTGTAGTTGAAATACCCAAGTCGATTTAAGATATGACCAACTCCGAGAAAATTGTTGTCATTTTTCTGTTTTTCTAAAAGAATTTCTAATTCAGATATTCTATCTTTTAGATCAGGTTTCGTTATAGCATAATAGTAGTGAATGAACCTCCCGTCAGGTTCAATTTCATACATTTTTGACCATATTTTATGCCTTCCAGCTAATTCATCATCCCCTGGAAGCACATCAAAAAATGATACAAGTAGGTTCGAATTTTTATTTTTTCCTTTTACCAGTTCCCTCGCTTTTTTCTGATGCATATCTCTTACTTCACTTGGAGACGACATCCAAGCAAGCATTACATGTGATCCAAACAGTGTTGAATCAAAATCAAGAGAACTTTTGAAATAAGTATATGCCATTTCTTGTTCAACATTCATATAAAGGAACATTCCTTTTAGTACCAATGCATCTGCAGTTTCATTTTCACTGCGCCATTGAATATATTTGCCTTCAGGGACTTGACTGGCATTATCTGATTGAGTGCATGAAACCGCGAATATTGATATTATAAATAATGAAAAAAATGTTTTTCTCATGATTATTTCCTTATTAATTAGGTTAATTACACCCAAATCTACCCATCATCCCACAAACAAAAAACACCACGAATGTGGAACTGATTTATAGAAATGAAGGTATGAGAATATAGATGTTATATTTTCTGTTTAATATGATGATGAGAATCTTGCCTACAGTTGGTCTCTTACTTTTGATTCCCTTAATTGCAATGCAGTTGACCGATGAAGTAAAATGGTCTTTATTAGATTTTATAATTATGGGTGCAATGCTCTCAATAACAGGTTTGTTTGGAGAAGTAATATTAAAAAAAGTTAAAAAATCTAAACATAGATTAATACTTTATATAACTATTGTAATAATATTCTTTCTGATATGGGCTGAACTTGCAGTGGGAATCTTTGGAACACCTTTTGCAGGTGGTTAAATATCTACCCATCATCCCACAAACAAAAAACACCACGAATGTTGGGCTTGATGTTGTTAATCATATAAATATTATTAAGGATAATATTCATCAGTAGTATAATCACTTATTATGAGCCAATTATTTTCAATTTTTTTGAAGACATAACTAAAACTTCCTTTAGGATTATCGTTTTTTCTGATGAGTTCCCATTTTCCATTCAAAACTGCAGTTGTATCTGATGTTAGTTTTACATCTAATATTTCAAAACTAAATTCTCCCATACTTTCCTTTGTAGGATAGGATATTTTATATTTTTCCAAGAGATTTTTCCATCCATATTCTATTCCATTTACCCAAGAAAACTTTAACTTATTGGAATTCCAATATCCAAACATAAATCCATCAATGTCGCCATTGTTCCAACATATTTGTTGAGTTTCTAACACCTTTTTTATTGCATCAATTTCGATAATATTTGATTGTGGTGATTTGGCACAAGAATTGAAAATAAATAATAGTAATGCGATATATCTAAGCATATACAAATCTACAAAAAATTACCCTACAATGTATGTAAGGCTATAAACAAAAAACCCAACAAATGTGGGGCTCTTGCTTAAATCCTTTGAGTGGGGATGTTATTAATAGGTCAGATGTTATTCCCCCACTGCTTTGAGGTAGTCGAGCAGCACACTGCTCATGGCCCGAATCCCGATTTCCAGGCAGGCGTCGTCCGCCCGGAACGTGGGTGTGTGCAACCAGCCGGAAGTAGTTCCGGTCTTAACCACACCGAGGCGGTAATACATACCGGGGACTTCATTTGCGAAATATGCAAAATCTTCGCCGCCCATTACGGGGTCCATCATGAGCACATTGTCATCACCGACCACACGTTTCAGGGTAGGAATCATTTGTTCCGCTAAAGCCGGATCGTTAATGGTCGCGGGCGTTCCACGATCGTATTTGAGCTCAAAGGAACCGCCGTAAGCTTGCGTAATCCCTGCCAGGATCTCATTCATGCGTTGTTCCACCTTATCCCGCGTGTCCGGGTTATACGTGCGCACCGTTCCTTCCATGTAAACTTCAGCCGGGATAATATTGAAGCGCTCTCCACCCTTGATTATGCCTACCGTAATTACGCTGGGCTCCAGCGGAGAAAGAGATCGGGAACGGATTGTTTGGAACGCGTCCACAACTTCTGTCGCCATAATAATGGGATCCACGGATTCGTGGGGATACGCGCCATGGGATTGTTTACCCCTGATCGTTATAATGAAATGATCCACCGCGGCCATGGCCGGGCCGATAGTAATGCCTATCTGCCCGACTTCCAAACCGGGATGTGTGTGCAACCCAAACACGGCGCTGGGTGTCGGGTCATCAAAAGCGCCCTCTTTTAGCATTAGGTCGGCGCCCCCTTCTTCGCCTGGAGGTGGTCCTTCCTCGGCCGGCTGGAAAATGAATTTTACTGTACCGGGAATTTCATACCGTATTGATGCAAGGACCGCAGCCACTCCCAGCTGCACAGAGGTGTGAATATCGTGCCCGCAGGCATGCATCACACCGACCTCTTTGTCAAGATAGGTTGTGCGGGCATTGGATTTGAAAGGCAGGTCCGTGTCTTCCGTGACCGGAAGGCCGTCCATGTCCGCCCGGACAGCAACAACTCCCCCAGGTTTTCCACCCTTCAGGATGCCGATAACGCCGGTATACGCGACGGCGGTTTTTACTTCATCAAAACCGAGGCTCCGTAAATGATCGGCGACCAGTTCAGCTGTTTTGAATTCACGGTTGCCCAGTTCGGGGTTTTGGTGAATCTGGTGCCGCATATCAATGATCTTTTCCAAATGCGCGGTAGTGGCATTGTCAATAGCGCTTTGGCCGGAGAGCAGTAAGGGTAATAATAGCACGTGATTAATCAATGTTTTCATAACTGTCCTTTGTTTTTTCTTATTCTTTTTTTGTAGTCTTTTTCCAAAACACCTGATATTCTAAGAGTTTTTGTAAGTTTCTCAACTCTTGCAAATACTGGTACAAAAAAATGTTTATTCATTCCTAAATCTACAAAAATTCACCCTACAATAGGTTAGACTTCACACTCTAATACATCGCCAAACGTACTGACGTTGCAGTAACGTTTTCCCTATATAAAAGATAGACACCAAGCTAAAAAACATACACTTTAATTAGTTTATATTTAAGATATAACTAAGATTGGTTAAGTTCATTATATGGACATGAGAAACTTACAGTATTCAGATTTTGATTTTTGGTCAACTATTCATAGCCGTTGGAGAGATATGGATGCTTTAAGTCATATTAACCATACATCATATCTATCATATATGGAGTCAGCAAGAGTAGAAGTTTATCTTGAACTTGGATTTTCTGGTATTAGACGAGAAATGGATGAGAGTACAATTCTTGCAAGTATGGATGTACACTACATAGAACAGGCATCCCATCCATCTACGTTTGAAATAGGTCACAGGATATGTCGGGTTGGGAACAAAAGCTTTGATTTTATTTCAGTAGTTTTTAATAAAAAGAATAAGAAACTCTTGTGTTCTGCATTATTTAAGCTTGTGGCATATAATTATAAAATATATAAAACCATACCTGTACCTGATGTTATAAGGCAACGGTGTCGACCATTTGAATGAACAAAGTTCCTTTTCTATTAAATAATGAAGGGGTGTTACTTTAGCAGCACCATTTTTCTGGTCTGTCTAAACTCACCTTCTTGTATCGTATAAAGATATAATCCTGCTGATACTGGCTCATTTCTATCATTAGTTGCATTCCATTGAATATATTTTTTCCAGGACCAGACCTACTCTATTTTTCATCCCGAATTATTATTTTATTCTTGATAATGCGAGTATTTCTATCTTTTTTATGTTTTCCATCATAATCATCATCAATATCAATAACTATTACTTCACCGTCCTCTGAAACCCACTTGAGGGTTCCTTTTTTATTACTAAAGCTGGATGCATCCACTTCTTCGCCATTTACCATCACTTTCATAATGGTATCCCCATCAACAATTTCCTGTTCAACATTTACATCCATAGCATGGTTGTCATCATCCAAAAACATCATTTTATGGACACCATCAGAACCATGATGCCTAAAAGGTGAAGGATATCTATTTGTGAATCGAATAATACCTACTGCTACCACAAACAGAAACAGGTATTTCCATAATAATTCTAACTTATCTTTTGTGCTCATTTTTTGATTCCTTAATAATTATAATATACAACTGCATAGATAAATATAAGTTCCTCTTGTCATAAAAAAAGCTACGAATGTGGGGCTACTCTTCTTCTTCGCTTGAAGAATCATCTTCCTTCTTCTCTGCTTCATTAAGTGCAACATAAAAAATAATTCCAAACATAATTCCAAGTAGCCAACTCTTTAAAGCCAATCCCAAACCAACACCAAACACAAGTCCAACTGCTATAGGTTTACTATTCATTTTCTCTCCAAGAATAAGTTTAAATCTACAAATAATTACCCTACTATATGTGGGGGGGGTTATAAACAAAAAACCCCTGTGAGGCGGCTATTTGAACCAGAGGAGTTTCATAGAGCTATAGCGAACCCTGGCGTCCCATCGTTGCCAAGTGCACAGCATCTCTGAGCATCGACGCTGCTGTCGGCACGGGTTCACGCTCCCACAATTTGTGAAACGATTTTCCGTAAATATCACTCTGGATTTCGATTGCCATCTCCCAACCGCTACAACTGCCCAAAAAGCTTGCGATTGGCATAGGCGTAGGCTCAACATGGAAACGCCATTTGGTATCAATACGTTCGGCAGTAGCCACGAGTTTAAGAACTGAGCCTTCCCTTCGGCATTGCTCCAGCCAATCAGGCTGCACGTCTTCAATACCACTCACGCTCACGTCAGCGAGCGTTATCATTGCATCCACGATACTGTTCGCAGCGATGACGAGCTTGGCGGCAGTATCCCAGCCACCAACGTCGATGCTCGGATCAGATTCAGCAATCCCTCGTTCTTGAGTTTCGCTGAGCGCGTCTGCATAGCTGCGCCCCTTGAGCATTTCTTCCAGAATGAAATTCGTCGTGGAGTTGAAGATACCTCGGAAGCCTAAAATTTTTCCGCAAACCATGTCACGCCTGACAATGTTGAGCACAGGAAGCCCGCCACAAAACGTTGCGCTGTAGAGGATACCCACGTCGGTGTCCGCCGCGAGACGATCAAGCTCTGCTTGAGCAAGCGCCAATGGAGCCTTGTTGGCCAATACGAGGTGCAGCCCGTGCTCCAGCGCTGTCCTACAATAAGAGAGGCCTGGATTCCCCGTGTTGAGGTCAACCGGTGACGCTTCCAGAAGAATCTCGCATTGGACTCTGTCAAGCGCTACCGCCAGGGTTAGACCTTTGTCAAACTCGCGTAATTCACGAAGCTTCAATTCACGCACTTTATGTTCCAGTAAGCTGGGGAGATCGAACCCATCATCACTGACCGCGACCCCACTGCTGTCAACAACACAATGAACGCTGAAGGAAAGTCCATATTTTTCTCTAAGTGTGTCGTCGCACTCAATGAGAAGCCTAAGGAAACGGCACCCTACGTTACCCAATCCGACCAAGGCTAACCCAACTCGCTTCATCTGGAACTCACTTTTGGGAATTGATTCATTAAGACAATATTACACCCCATCATTCCTAAATGTCTATAAACAAAACTCCACTACAGGAGAAATACCCACCCATCGGGCTATGAGCTCGACCTATCTACAAAAAATAGCCCTACAATGTGTGGGGCTACAAACAAAAAACCCCGCTACTGGGCGGGGCTTGATTGTTATCTATCAAATTATTCAATAGAAATTATTCAAATAGAATCCTATCTATTGCGCATAGAAAATAGATTATTTCGGGATTACGTTTTTTGCACAGGGGCCCTTATCGCTAACACCATCTTCAAAATCAACTTCTTGGCTTTCCTTTAGGGTTTTAAACCCATCCATTTTAATCTCACTCATGTGAACAAATAAGTCTTTACCACCTTCAGATGGTGTTAAAAACCCAAATCCTTTCGAATCATTAAACCACTTAACTGTTGCTTGTTTTACATTACTCATTTATAGTTTTCCTATTTTTTTTACATTATTCATTTTTTATTTCCCCTTATTTGAAAGAAACAGGCATAAAAAGTTTAGAAGATTATAAATAAATACTACTATAATAACTGTCTAAATATGTTAGTCTCATTAAAATAAAAGGTGCGAAAAATACATATAAAATGACCCTTTACAATCAATTATTTTATTACAAGCTAATTCCCAAATGCACCCATCATCCCACAAACAAAAAACCCCACGAATGTGGGGCTTGCTCTTTAAAATACAATTTGGATATTTAAAATTAGTATTCTTTGACTTCGTATACTGTACCATCTTCTTTATAAAATGTCCATTCCCCATTTCTTTCGTTATTCTTATACGAACCTTCAATCGACTTTTCTCCATTCTGATACCAAGTATTCCAATTACCTACTTGCAACCCATCCTTATAATTTCCTTCAATCCATTTCTGTCCATTATCATACCAATAAATCCATTTTCCATTTGCAACCTTGTTTTCGTAAGGTCTTTGATCCTTTTTCAACCCACTCTCGTAATAGGAGATACCTTCTTCAACTTGTCCCCAACTAAAACTAACCAATAAAACTATAAACAGATATTTTTTCATAATATATACTTCTTTTGTTATGCAATAATATATAACGACTTATATGAACTAAAAGTTTCAATGTAAAATTAAAAAATTAACTTAGAATGTATCTCAACCTTTTTCTATCCACCTACCCCTACCTTAATGACCCCTACCCAGTACTTTTTAGTTGAATCTAAATGAACAGTGACAGTACCAGTTATTTTTGTGATTTTTTGGGCATTTCTTAGGAAATCAGACTAAATAAGGGTACAAAGTAAAAATCCTCATTTCTTCTCGAGAAACAAGGCTTTAAGGTGTCGGGGTGGAGAGATTCGAACTCCCGACCGCCTCCTCCCAAAACAGGCTCAGAATCGTCGGTAAGTAAAACTTTAACAGTGTATCTGTAGTGGAAATTGAACCATTTTCTTATAAATAAAAAACCCCACAAATGTGGGGCTTGATATTTCGCATTTGGTTGAGAGGGTGAAGTTTTTGTTTAGTGATAATTAAGTTTTATTCTTTTCCCTCTCTTTTCATTCTTTTGGCTAACTTCTTTTCTTTAGCTGTTTTTAGAGGTTTTTTCTTTTCACTTTTTTTAGCATCTTTTCCTTTTCCCATTATATTTCCTTTTATTTAATTAACGATAAATCTCATTTCACAAATAAACTATTATATCCAATATATAGTTGGTTCTTCATCATAGACATTACATTTTTACTCCCAATCTTTTAAGAAACTTTCAATCGCATCTTAATCTAAATCTACCCATTATCCCACAAACAAAAAACCCCACGAATGCGGGGCTTAATGAATAGATATTTTTTCATTCAATATATGCGATGCAGTCGATTGATATATGAAGTGTATCTAATGGTAGCCCAACTATTGGTGTAGAACGAGCAGGCGGATTTGTTGGAAAAAATTCTGTATATAACTCATTAAGTTTTGCAAAGTTTTTTGCATCACATAATAATACAGTAGTTTTTAAAACCTTGTCCATCCCGCTTCCACACTCGATAAGTAAATTTGAAATGTTTTCAAAAGATTTTCTAGCTTGTGATTCAAAATCAATGCCTGCTAATTCACCCTTCTCATAATCCATACCTGGGATTCCTGATACATAGAGCATATTCCCCTGCTGTACAACATAGGAATATGGAGCAGACATTTTGAATATTTTTGAGACATCTGGAATTTTATGTTTCATATTATTTTTTCCTTTTTTAAATAATAAATCCAATAAAATCTACAAATAATTTCCCTACAATGTGTGTGAGGCTATAAACAAAAAACCCCACGAATGTGGGGCTATTCTTCTTCTTCGCTTGAAGTCTGATTATCTATTTTGTTTTCACTAACAGGATGTTTGAATGCCACAATTCCAAATAATATTGCAAAAATTGAATAAATAATTGCGATTGACCAAATTATGTATGAGAGACTTGGATTAGATAATATTCCTTTAATTAAGGCAAGTCCAGCAATTACAAAATGTGTCAAATTAGCCATAGCTATCGGACGACCATAAATTCCACCAATCAAACTTCCTTTAGACATCCAATTAAGCATTGCAAAAGCAAAGTAGAGAGACCCAATAATTTGCATTAATAATTCAAGAGTGTCTGATACACTCAATTCAAGATAATCTAATATTTCTTTTGGAAGAAAAATTAGACTAATTCCTATCAGAGCTAATATTATCGCGCTTAAGGTCATTAATGATTTTGTATTCATTTATTCTATATAATTATTATGATTTATATCGTTTCCATGGAACTCATATCCAAATCTACCCATCATCCCACAAACAAAAAACCCCACGAGTGTGGGGATTTTTCTTTAATCCTATCCCTTTGGGTAGGGGTTATCAACGGGATTAGCATTTACGCAGCAAAAACGTTCGATAAGCCATCGTTCCATCAGCAAAAAGCTCATAACGTTTTGACCCAACAATACCGGCGAATTCATTCCCGGTAGATTCTAAAAAACCAGGCAATTTGTTGACGATTAGATTTTTTCTACGTTCATTATCAATTTCAAGAGCCGCAACAACATTCGGTAGTATATCCCTCTCCTCTAGTATTTCCAAACCCGCATTCACAAACTGGTTTCTTAATAGAGGTAAATCAGAATTATAGCGCATATCGGTAAAACAAAAATATCCACCGGTGCATAATACGCGAACAACATGATTGAGAAAGGCATTCATATTATTATAACAACGGGATGATTCCACATTGACCACAAAATCAAATGTATTATCAGGAAAAGGTAGCATTTCAGCATTGGCAACACAGAAAGATAATTCGGGAATCTTGTAATATTCGTTGCAAAACAAAATGACCTTTGGGGATATGTCTGCAGCCAAATAAGACTTGGGGTGCTTGTACTTGGTCAAATATTCGGCACCGCCGCCTCGTCCACACCCTACTTCCAGAACTGTTTTTCCATTTAAATCAATACCTCGAATCACCTGATTGTACATCTGAATGCAAGTTCGTTCTGCTTCATCTTCTGATTGTAGGTCAAGCAGTTGTTTCGAGTAATCAAGTTCGACATAACCATAGTTCAGAAATTTAATACCAAGCGTTTTATCTTTTGAATGGATGTACCGATGCCAAATTTTCCATAGCGGTCCTCTCAATAAGAGAGGGAGTTCGGCATAACGTTCAATAATATTGCGCATTTTATTATAAAAGTACTAATAGTGGTAGAAACCGCCTCATTAAGACAATATTACACCTCACCAGTCCTAAATGTCTATAAACAAAAAACCCCACGAATGTGGGGCTTTAATCAAATACTAACGCAGAGAGTGAGTTATTGTCTTATAAATGTTACTACCATAGTCATTGGCATATCATCCTCACCTACTTCAACGGTAAGAG
>Ga0257107_1000677_pt1 | contig 12944 bp, 16 predicted proteins | sample LP_taG_2_FD_190178 | JGI IMG/M metagenome (GOLD analysis project Ga0257107, IMG submission 190178) | Marine microbial communities from Northeast Subartic Pacific Ocean, Canada - LP_J_2011_P26_500m | ecosystem: Environmental > Aquatic > Marine > Oceanic | place: Canada: Northeast Subartic Pacific...
TTGTATATAGTTTGCGGATATTACTTACTAACCCTTTTACCACTGCTTCATTACCCGGACGAAAACCCAGCAGCACGTAATCTTCTCCATAGGTAAGTCCATATTCCTCTTCAGCTATTTCGGTTAAGGCATCTTCGGCCATAAACTGACCATCGGGCCATAAACAGGTGACATAAACCTTCTGACTATTGGTAAATAGATGCCTTAGAATAGCTATAGCCATCGGATGAATTTCCGGTTTGGTACTGGGACCATATTCAAAAGAAACCAGTACTTTGGAATTGGGCTCTAACGCTTCCATTACATCGTAAACCCGCTGGGTAGCATTTGTCGCACGAATTGGTAATCCCAATGGAAAGAACAATGGTAGAAGGACCGCCAAGCCTATAACAAGAAAGATCCAGCGACGGTCTACTTTGCCAATACTTAGTATTAATTCAATTATATACTTCATCATTCACCAATATATGACTTCTCTACTCCCAGAATATAGCGGATGGATGTAGCAAAGATTCCCAACCCAATGCCAATCATTATCGCCCGTGCGCCGGCTACATTGGGATTATTGTATATCCAATCTTGCAGCATAGGCAGATAAAATATGCTGGGCTGATCAATCGGCCAGCCAGCCAATGATCCCCAAATTGTTACGATCACAACACCGCCTAAAAGAACACCAAACGTAATTATCTTATCTTGCAATTTGATATTTGCTGCAATACTGCCTACCAATACGAGCAGATACATAATAAACCAGCTCGAAATACTACTACCCAAAGGTACGCGGCCTACCATGATAATAATTCCTGACACAAGTAATAGTGTCGCCTCCAAATTTCTCACTCGAAAGGCACGATAGGATGCAGATGCTACAAAGAAAGCCAAAAGGGCAAACATAGTAGCTGAAAGTGGGGTGAAAATAAAATCAAACATCCACTTGAATAATGTTCCTTTACTCGTTACATGGACTCCCCATGCAACAGCATCGTTACCTTTGTATATAAAGCCAGCAACTATAGCGAAAATAAACCCGCCAATTGCAAAAAGGCTGTATTGCCAGCCACTGTGTTGTTTGAGAACTTTTCTACCTTGAAGTTTCATCAAATTCAAGGCACCTAGAAATATGGCAAAACTAGCTAATATATCAAACCATTGTGTGGCGTCATCATTAACAAATGATTCAATGCCCGGATTATCGATGAACCAACCGAATAATGTTAGCAGACCAACAACCGTTGCGATCAAAATTGGTATTTGTCGTTTCCAGAGCATTCGTTTATTTTATTGAACCGTTAAAAAGTCAATAACATTCCAGCCAATCCAACCCAAATCATTGAACAAACGCAGGAATAATGCTAATAGAATAACTGCGGTTACAAAAGCCTTAAGCATATCCTGCCCTTTCAATCCACCTAACAATTCTGGTTTTTGCGATAAATAAGCACTAGCAGCAAAAAATTCTTCCCCGATGAGTGTATAATCACAGGCCGTAACAAAAAATGGAATCTGGGCCTGGGAAGCTGTTCCAGCGATCTGGATCGCACCAATGGAATTCCCTGTTTCAGCAAGGATTAATGATTCTGCATAAAATTTACCCATATAAAGACAGGCCGCGGGTTTTTCCCTTACCATAATTCCATTAACGCCAGCGGCATAAGCAAACTGATCATCGGTCAGATAATGCACCATATCATCCTGAAAGAGATCAGGTCTGCCTTCCATCGTATAAGATTCCCGCACTATTTCCCGGCCAGCTTTCATTACGATCGAACGTGAAACGGGCACATTTAAACTCGTTTCATAACGGGCCGTCATTTTGGATACGTGACCCAGTATAATAACACCAGCGACTGTTTCCACCTGATCCATATCCATGATCCCGGGAACATATAACACTGGTTTCCCCATTTCAGTTGATCTGCCCACTGCTTCTTCCACTGCTTTTAAACCAGGTATGGATCGCAGGTAAAAATCTTCACCGCGTTGAGCCATACGTATAAAATATATCAGCGTGCCAGACATAATGGTTATAGCAAGAAACATTACTACACGCTCATCTCTAAATCCGGGATGACCTGCCAACCAAAATACGATGAATGCCAGGGCGAGACCGCCAGCAACCATCCAGAATTGTCTATCCTTCAGCATGTGTTAAATCATCTTCAAGTTTTTCAATTTCCCTGATCAGCAATTCCACATTTGCCGGTTCTTCGAATAATTCAGCTGCTTTATAATATCCCTCCGTATTGATAAATGCATTAATTATAGGCCCAAAAAATATCATAACATGACTTCCAATCAAAGCTAATGGTTTGGTTAGTTCCAAAAATAATACAGCTGGTGTTACCAGCCCGGATCGATGAATTCTATCCGCAACTCGTCGGATAAAAATAATGTCCCGCTCTGATTGATTATTATATACGTCGGAGTTCAAAATAGTAGGCAATGTCAGTTAGAGTGTCTCCACCATTTCTAGATTAGCTCTAGGGATCACCAGTGTTTCGCCTCCGCTTTCCACTTCGGCGACGCGGACCATGGTCTCCGACTCCATTTGCTGAAGTTCAGACGGTAAAGAAACAACAGTGCCTATATCGCCGAAATATGGCGCCCTGATCACGCGCACCAGACTGCCTGCGCTGATTCCAGAAGTTGTATCCTTATCTGATCTGGCTTCCTTGGAATCATCTGCTGTTAAAGGGATTACTATTTCTGGTCTAATCACACCGGCACGGATCTGCGTTGATCCATTTACTGATGTAAATTTTCCATTGTGTTGTTGCAGTAGTTCAAAACATCGATTACCCATAGGGATTTGCCCAAATCCTTCGGTGAGAATCAATGATGTACCCAGATTTTCTGAGCCGGTTATTGCGACACCCAATGTATAGCCAAGAACGTCTTTTAGATCATGATAATTGAAACCCCCAGAAACTACAGCCGCAGCACCTACGCTAATTGCTTTCTTGTAGGCTTCCAGACTGATAAATGAACCGCCCACGATTACTGCACCTTTTACATCACCTGGTATCATTTCCGGCGTTAGTTCATCTTCCCTATTATCAACCAACACTCGCAATTCACCACGATTTTCACCACCCATACCAAAAATTCCCTGAATGAAAACTGCATTTGCGGTAACAACAACTCCCTCTTCTTCCAAAACAGAGGCTACTTTGCCATTCATGTAGGCATCAATTTCTACGGGTATCGGAACTTCTCTTAACACTACCTGTCCAGTAACATCAGAAATCGATTCCAGCACACCGTCAACCGGTGAAACAGCACTGGATTTAAAAAACCCGAATACCCCTTTTGTTTCTGCTAGTAATTCGCCCTCTTTAATTTTGGAACCAATATTCACCCGCATCACATCAGCTATATCCTGTGCATCAATATTTAGTAGATTCGCAATGTTCACCATTTGAACATTACCAGGCAAATATGTCCTGGCCACAATATCGTCTGGCGCTACTGTTTTTCCTGCTGCAACGAGAACATCCCCCTTAAGGGGCAAACGCCGCTCTTTATCTACGGTTGTTCTTTGTAATACTTTTAATCCTGGCGTATAGGCATGAGCCATGATCAGGCAGCGCTTTCCAGTGGATATTCTTTTATGGCATTGCTCCAGGCAGTAAGGTCTTCAATTCGCTTATCTTTTTCAACGGGTAGATTAAATGGGCGGCCACGACCGTCAAACACCAGCCCCACAACACCGCCGTATATTGTAGTGGATATTTCTTCACTTTTACCAGCGCCAATATCAAATCCTTTGGCCGGCCGTAACGTAGCATTAATTGCCTCATAGTCAGCTGGTATGGATAATAGTTGACCCTGGTGAAGTTCTACTTGTTGATTTGATCCATCAGGCATTGTCAATTCCCCAGTTAACATTAAAGCACCGGGTTTTGCATTTCCAACCGGTGCTATGCAAGTACCTAAACGAACAAGGCAATCTTTATTGAAAACCTCCAGCGCAGCTTTATGGGCATTCTCAGCAAGATCTTGCTGATCAATATTTACCAAAACACCGAGCTGGGGCATCATAAATATCGAATCAACAGCTAATTGTGTGATCCCTTCCGGCATAAATGCATCAATTAACATACGGGTTGATTGTTCTCTGCGCGGCGCATGCGATAAAACACCGCCTGATCCAACGAGTAAATCAAGATCCATCATATCTACGAGGGATAAACCAGAATCAGATTGTTCAAATGCGTCTGAAATTGTACGCTCTTTCTGCACACCTTTGAGGTTTACGGCGAAGGATTTATGCTGAATGAAAGATAACCGTAACGCTTCTCTAGCAATGGCTTGTTCAATTTTTAATTCATCCATGGATTGCGGTACGGTGGTAGGACGAATCATTTTATTACCAATACGGTTGGTTAATTCTTTTTCATCGATTTCAAATGGCACCCAACGTAATACATTTTCCAGGGTAGCTTCTGCGAGTACATTACAAATAGAATAGCTCATGCCCAGATTGGCACTAACTGTCCGGTTGAATTGACCTTGAAATACGGAAAATATATCTGTAGTTGCGCCGCCAATATCTACTCCAACAACAGCAATATTTTCTTTTGCGGCGATCATTTCAATCAATGACCCTACAGCGCCCGGTGTAGGCATGATCGGTGCATCAGTCCAAGTCATTAATTTCTTGTACCCGGGAGCTTGCTGCATGACGTGTTCCATGAACAGATCATGGATCTTGTCACGACTGGGATTGAGGTTTTCCCTTTCCAGAACTGGACGAATATTTTCTACAAGTGTAAGATCCGTCTGCTTTTCTATAGTTTTCTTGATCTCGTCGCTTGCTTTATTATTTCCAGCGTAAATAACGGGTAATTTATAATCCCTTCCTAACCGTGGTTGAGGATTAGCGGCTTTTAGTATTTCTGCTAGTTCAACAACATGTTTTATCGTACCACCATCAATACCACCAGAAAGCAATATCATGTCCGGACGAAGTTGACGTATTCGCGTAATTTTTTCATGAGGTTTTCGTCCATCGTTGGAGGCCAGTACATCCATAACAATTGATCCGGCGCCAAGCGCTGCTCGTTCAGCACTTTCTCCACTCATTGATTTGACAACACCAGCAACCATCATCTGCAATCCTCCTCCGGCTGAACTCGTCGAAACATAAATATCCACACCTTTATCGCCCTGTTGGGGAGTGATGATCTCATCACCATCAAGAAGAATACGATTCGATAGCTCTTCCACTTCCATCACAGCGTTCAATACACCTCGGGTAACATCCTCAAATGGAGCTTCAACTGTAGTAGGCGCTTCCCCGCGGAAGCGTAGTCGATATTCACCGTTTACCAGTTCAATCAAAATCGCTTTGGTCGTAGTACTGCCGCAATCTGTTGCCAAGATCGATTGTAACGACATGGTTAGAACAATCTTGGGTAATAAATTAAGGTAATATAGGCATAGGTTAAGGGACTGGCAAATGTGATTGAATCAAAACGATCAAGAACGCCACCGTGCCCCAGTAATAGTTTCCCAGAATCCTTCACCCCAACATCCCGTTTAAGTAATGATTCTGCAAAGTCGCCGACCTGGCCAAAAAATCCGGTAATTATGCTGAAGACAGCCACATCTAATAGTGTTAGACCAGGCAATATGCCCTGCACACGTAAGCCATGGAAAACTATGAAAGTAGATACGAGTCCTGCTATGGAACCCACCCAGGATTTATTGGGGCTAACCCGGGGAAAAATCTTTTTCTGACCCCATTTCATACCAAATATATATGCTGCCGAATCGCAGATCCATATTGCGACAACCATGCTGACAGTAAAATATGTACTATATACCGTATCCAGATTTCTTAAGGCAATTACTGAACCCAGCAAAACAGGAACGTACATTATACCCAAAAATGTGATCCCCATATTTCTTGTCGGGTTTAGTTTATCCCGACCCATTTCTATAAATAGAGTAATAATAATGAAACAGGCCAACAATGATAGTCCCTGCAATAACGTGATTCCCGGAAGCCAGAAATAATAAGCCGCCATAAGCCCAGTGAATATAAAGCCAGTTAGCTTTACCGGAGATTGCCGTTCATTGGTGTTCATCCGATAAAACTCATCAAGTCCGATTATCATCACGAGAAAAATAAACAAGGCAAACCCTAGTCCTCCTCGCCAAAGCAAGTAAAGAATAGCAGGTATACCAATGACGTTAATTAATGTGCGATTAGTTGAAAGCTGATTCATGAAAAGAATAAATTACTAATATAATAATACACTTAATTAGTCCTTTTAACAATAATGATTGGCCGATGACTAACTTAGTATTTCAGGATCAGGATTTGTGTTTCATATATTTGTCATCACCGACCTCGATGATCTCAATCCTGACTTTTGTTGTGCCCTGCAAAAGAAAATCTAGTTTCTTGGCCGCACCATAGGAACAATCCAATATCCTGCCCTTGACGTAGGGACCACGATCATTGATACGCAAGATCAGGGATTTATTATTGGCAAGATTGGTCACGCGAACCGTTGTATTAAGCGGCAATGTTTTATGTGCAGCTGTAAGACCGTACATATCGTACACTTCCCCATTTGCCGTAAGTTTTCCATGAAAATCTGAACCATAAAATGAACTAATACCGGTAATTACCTTGGGTACATGTTTCGCTGTCTTAAGACTTCTTGGATTCGATTTTTTCCTCGTGCCAGCGGAATTCCCATAGCGCGGCGAATTCGTACAATCAGCGAATAATATACACATAACCAATAGGAAGCACCTACTCATGAGCCCAATTCTACTTTACCGACAAGTTCAGGAACAGATCCAATATCATTTTGATCAAGTAATGTATCCAGTTCTACGATAATACTGTTACTTACATTCGGATCCCTGTAATTCGCTGTGCCAACCTCTACAGCGGCTGCGCCAGCTAAAACGTATTCAAGCACATCGTTCGCAGAGGTGATCCCACCAATACCAATCAGGGGAATGTCCACCGCTTGGTAAATCTTATGCACACAGGCCAATCCAACCGGCTTAATAGCTGGACCGGATAGGCCACCGTAACCATAATGAATATTACTTTTCTTATTAGTGGTATTAATGCTCATTCCCACTAATGTATTTATTGCTGAAAGCGCATCAGCGCCACCCTTTTCCGCCGCAACGCCAATAGCAGCAATATCCGTAACATTCGGACTCAATTTCATGATCAATAGACGATCTGTTAGTTTTCGAAGTCGAGTTGTAAGCTGTTCCGTAAGATCACAATCCACACCGAACTCCATCCCGCCTGCATTTACATTTGGGCATGAGATATTTATTTCATATCCAGCAATATTTGAAGATATAAGTTCCATCATTTCTAATATTTCACAATATTCATCCTCTGTACTCCCCGCAATATTCATGATGATCGGTGTCTTAAGTTCTTCATATAAGGGAATCATTTTTTTAATGTAAGCCTCCACACCAATATTTGCCAATCCGATCGAGTTGAGCATGCCAGATGGTGTTTCAACAATCCGCGGGGGTGGATTTCCTTCCCGGGGATAGCGGGTGACCGATTTTGTTACAATCGCACCCAGAACAGTAATATCCGCCAGTTCAGATACTTCTGTACCATAGCCATAGGTACCCGACGCTACAAATATGGGATTATTGAAATCTACTGAACCTATCTTAATCCGTAAGTCAGCCAATGATAACGTCCTTTGATTGATATACTGGTCCATCAATACATACTAATGAATACTTCTCGTGATAACTGTGCTCAGCGATATTTCCGTTTACTCTTTTCACAACACAGCCTTGACAGATACCTACGCCGCAACCCATGTAGCTTTCTACACTAATTTGGGCTGGTATTTGATGAGCAGCGGCAAACTCTTGCACCGCTTTTAGCATCGGTTCTGGACCACAGGCGAGTATTTCCGGCTTACTTGTATTTTCCAGACTTTTTACAATGGCTGGAATGACCGTACCAGCAATACCTACCGTCCCGTCATCCGTCGCCAGGAAAACGTTATTTTGCGGTTTGTGATCTATGAAATGCTCGACACTAGTACGAGCACCGAGGACCAGGACCGCTTCCTGACCTGCGGCTGTACATTCTCCATACATGTTCAATACGGGTGCCAAACCAACACCGCCGCCCACAAGAACCGCTCTGAATTCATTATCGCCCCATCTAAATGTGTTTCCTAGCGGGCCTAGGATATCCAGCGCAGTGCCTGCTTTCAATTCAGTTAATATCTGGGTCATTCTGCCAAATACTTTGTAAATAATCGCTATTTTATCTCCATCTACAGAAGCGATACTCATGGGTCGGCGCAGAGGACTTTCCCACGACGATTGTACCAAAATCTGGATAAATTGCCCCGCACCCTTGTACTGTTCAGCAACGCCAGGGGCAGTCATTTTCATTTTCCAGAGATTGCTGGCGATCAGCTTATTTTCTATAACGGTAGCAATTTCAATTTTCAATAGTAGTGTCCTCAACTGCTTCCTGGTTATCCACTTCCATTGGATCCTCAGGAACTGCAATGATTTCAGCACCATTATCAGGCACATCCTTTATGTCTACCTGATTTATCATGGATATCATTTGTTGCAATTCCTCATAACGATTTATTGTGGACAGGGCCTGCTCACTTTCGGGCTTATGGCTTTGTAGCCAGTCATAATAATATATAGCACTATCCGCCTGGGAAAAATGACGATCATACATTACTGCCAGGAACATGGCTGAACGGGCAGCCACATCACTACTCTCATCCTGGTACAGAATTTGTTTGAAAATTTCCAGTGCACCATCCGGGTCAGATTGCCACTCCAATTCACCCTGCCGAAATAGTTGATTTGATGAACCGTCCAGATTATCCATACCGTAACGCGCGCGCATATATTCAGCAAATTCAGAGCGTGGATATTTATTCAATAGTTTATCACGCAATGTAATTGCCATTGTGGTATCATCTTGTTGTGCGGCTAGATAGGCAGCGGTGAACAATGCTTTTGCGTACTGTCCAGTTGTCGGTAAACTATCTATAATATTCATAAAATAAGTAATAGCTTCAGTGGGACGATTAAAGTGAAAGGCTACCAGTTCGCCCATATTGTAATAATGATTAGCGAGTGATTCATAATTGGGTGATAAATCGGTTGTCTGGACCTCATTTACGGCGCTTGAATCATTGTTAATAGAATCAGTCTGTGTATTTACAAAAGTTTCCAATAGAGTGGCTATAGAAATCTGTGATTCCTTGTAGGACTTAATTTGCTTCACGCGGAGGTTTCCGGTAGGTGTGTATTGAGATTTTCGGTATTCTCTGGTGACCTGGCTAAACTGTTTTTCCGCATCATTCAGATCCCAATCTTCATTCAAAGCAATTTCTCCAAGCATATAATATGCTTCAGCTGAATTCCCAGATCGGGGATAATCCTTTATAATTGATTCTAAGCGGTTCTTGGCCATGTCATTCTTTCCTTGCATCTGATATAAACGAACCAATTCAAGTTCCAAGTTGCCATGAATTCTGGTGAAGCGATCATCCACCAGTATTGATTTTATTTCCGACATCACCACATCCCAATTACCCAATAAACGGTGGATACGTACAATTTGTAGGTTGGCTTCTTCGATCCGTTTTTTTGACACCGAATAACGGATCACATTTTTATTTGCACTCAGCGCCAATTCATAATCTTTTTTATCAAAAGCCAAAATGGAAATGCGGTAAAAGATCTGACCTCGTTGGTCCGCGTCGCTGGTGAGTTCTGCTCCCTTGAGCAGGTTTTCTAAGGCTAACTTATCTTCATTTAATTCCAACTGTACCTCAGCGATGGATAAATGCATCTCCGCTTTTTGGTCCTTACTCAGCGATTCGTCCAGGTTAGTGGTCAGTGTTTCGAGGGCTGCCTGAGATTTTCCCTGTTTCCACTTTACCATAGCCTGCCAGTACCCTCTTTCAAATGGATAGGTTTCACCAAACTCATCCGCAAACTGCTGAAAAGTTGCTTCAGCCAGGCGGTATTCTTGACGATAAAAATGTGCCTTCCCAATCAATAATAGTGCATCTTTACGGTATCGGGTGTCAGGATATTCTTCAAGAACTAGCCTGGATTTGTCGATCACTTTGGAATAAGAATCAATTGCGGATACAGGAATTGTTTCACCTGCTTTTTCCAGTCGTATTTTCTCTGCTTTCTTGAAGTACTGCTCAGCGTTATAGAACGTATTGAAATACGCACAGGATAAAAGGCAAAAACCTAGAGGAAAGGCAACAAAATGTCTGTATTTCAAATTAATACCAGCAAAATTCGATCGAAAATTCTATTCTACTGATGGGAATTCCAACCAATTAACTTGTTGAATCACGGACTAACTCAGGATAATTTGGGCCATGCCCATCGCAAAATTATGTGCCATTATTTTATCATTTTCTTTTGCTATTGCGCAGGATCTCGATTCAATAGGCCCTGATCTGGGCATCTATACTGGTTTCCTAGACATCAAAGCAGACAGTATGGGAGTACCCCTGTTTTTAGATGGTATTTTTATTGGTGAAACCCCGTTGGTGAATCCAATCCCCGTTTTACCCGGTTTTCACGAGGTTAGTTATCTGCCGCCTGAAGAGACAGGACGGGTCAGGGACCATGTCATGTTTTCCGATGCTGTGAAGCGCATCTATGTTCCGCCGGGCGCTGTAAAACAGGTATTTCTATATTATCAAAACCAATATAGTTATCTAAGGGCGGCACGAGTCCAAGCGAGAGTCGTACGCTATGTTGGCATCGCCTTTATCATGATCTTCATGAATTTAATCTGGCTAGCGATATAAACCGCCAAATTAGACTGTTGTCGCACCAGATTATCTCAGTAAATTTGCAATATGGAAGATCATCATACGCCCGATCCAGCGCTTAAATTCAAACCTGATTACAAATGGCCTGAACCAAGCACTGAACGAAATTGTCCTGCAGATCCGATTATTCCCTGGCAACTCAATGAAGATGATCCTGCCTATTATGGTAAACCCTGGTGGTGTTTTAAATGCCAGTTTCAGTTCTCTGAAGAAGATCTAACGCAAGGGGTCACTTGCCCGAACGGCACCCCCAGAAAAGAACCATAACAGTAATTCTGACCACCAGAATTGCCTACCTTACATTCCAGTATTACGCCTGTATTATTTCTCTATTATCATCGATAATATCATCTACGATCCAGCGCACCACTGCCGCATCATCCAGGAAACCTAGTTTAGGTATACTATCAGGTATGTCATCATCCGGATCGATAAAATACTGCAACGCAAAGAGAATCTTTTGCCGCAATTCAATGCTTTCTATAGGGTAGGTGGAAAGGAACTGATATAATTTTGCCACATCCTGAACTAGTTGCAGCTGAGCATTATCCAGGTGCGATGAGCCCATCAGCAGATCCAGCTTATCCGGTACACGTTTCATTACTTCCTGTTCAATTTCAAGATCTACTTGCTTGATCTCTTTTCGATAACGGGCTTTATCTTTTTCAGTAAGTTGTATTTGATTTGGGGTTTCCATTGCTGTATAATTTACATAGCGAATTAAATCGATATTAAATTAAATGAATCTATTGCATGAAATAAAATCCCGTCTGAAAAAAACCATGGTCATTGATCACCTGACCATAATGGATGATACGGGTAAGCATCTACGGCATCAGCATTATGATGGCGGCAGACATTTTAAATTAAAAATTGTTTCGAGCGCTTTTGAGGGAGTATCGTTATTAGATCGACACAAACTTGTTTATCAAGCCTTAGATGGTATGATCAAAAATGAGATCCATGCCATAGGATTGAAAACTATTGCCACTAGCGAGTATTTAAATGAAAAGGATGCAGAATCATGTCAGTAAACAATCTCACCCCACTGGAACTGGTAACCCACTTATTTTCCTGCATGCAGATCGCTGATAATCAGATTGACTGGGAAGAAAAAGAGGTTTGGGCGGATACCTTGACCGAATTATTCCCAGATCATACACCGGATCGGGCCCAGGAAATCCTGCAAGCTGCCTACCAGACTATTCTTCCTTTGGATAACTATGGGCGAAAAAACCATCTGATCGCAGTATGTAAAGAGATCAAGAACCATTACGACCAACAAACACTGCAAAATGACCTAGCACCAAAAATCACGGAACTCATCGACGCGGATGGCATGGTACTTTCAGCGGAAGTTGATCTAGCAGCAGTTATTGAGAATGAACTAGGGATACAGATCGAGATTTCAGACGATTAATTTGCACCAAAATCACTATGATTTGGTGTGTACTTTTCACCATTTATGATCGCGGCCATGTCTTCTTCCAACGATTGTATAGGCGACTCGATCACCCGCCCGATTTCACTGCTATTCTTGTAAAGTATTAATGTCGGGACATGGTGAATATTCAGCCCTGTTTCTTCACCGTCGGGGCTTTTCTTTTCCCGATCCACATTGATCAAGGTCAAGCGGGACTCATCGAAATCTGCCGCGTCCAAGATCCGGTAAATACGTGGTACTTCCCGTCTGCTGTCTCCGCACCAGGTACCCATGAATAGCATAATAGACAGATTTTCACTATCATTGTTTATCACCTGTACTGATTCCTTATTTATTGCATAAGCACCATATTCCTTATTAAACCATACAGCGAAGGGATCTTGCTGTAGTGCGCCCCTATTGCTCAAGCCGACCAGCATTTTAGTTTTTGATTGTTTATCATACGCTGCTTGATTCATCGTTGTGCTGCAGGAAGTGAAGAAATGACTAACCATTATGACAATAATAAAATTTTTCATATCCTGAAACTAAAAAGATAAAATTATTTCAGCAAAAGCATCTTGCGCGTCTGGATAAATCCGTTTGACTGGATCTGGTAGTTCTCTACCTAGTAGATCATAGATAAGCAACTATGTGTG
>Ga0257107_1000680_pt1 | contig 12932 bp, 15 predicted proteins | sample LP_taG_2_FD_190178 | JGI IMG/M metagenome (GOLD analysis project Ga0257107, IMG submission 190178) | Marine microbial communities from Northeast Subartic Pacific Ocean, Canada - LP_J_2011_P26_500m | ecosystem: Environmental > Aquatic > Marine > Oceanic | place: Canada: Northeast Subartic Pacific...
TCATGACCTCTGCATTTGCCCTATCATGAGCAATCCAGCCAGGTCCTGTATCCATGAATGCGGCGTCAATATGTCCAAATTTTAGTCCCTCAATGATTATTTCATAATTTGTTGGTACAACAATTTTTACATCCACTTTTCCATTAAATTCAGATTCCAAAAATCCTGCAAGAGATTCAGCCTTTGGTGATAGTTCATCTGCTTTTTCAGATGGTATGAAACCAATCGTGAGTTCAGTGATGCCAAAGTTTTGTGATGATACATCAATAATTCCAGAATCAATTAGATATTCCATCGAGTTAACAAATTCTGTCTCGGAAATCTGATCATTTGCCCACCAACCTGCAGTATTTTTAATCCAAGCTGGAACAGCATCACTTTGTGCTGAAGCCGCCAATGGGAAAGCAGTGACTCCAGCAACTAGTGCAAAAAGCAGAATGGTCTTCCTAGTCATGATTTTTGATTTTACCCTCAAAGTATTTTGTTAGGATTAGCTAAGTTATTTAAACGATCTAGTTATTCCAATTTCTTATTCTAAGAATATAGAATGAGTAAGGGGGAAAAAATTTACCTAATCAAATTAGGATGGTTCCTGTAACTTTGTCTTGTATTTTTGCCACAGTAATCCAAGTATTATTGCCTCAGCAATCCAGAATGTTGTAACAGCCATAACAGACATTGTTCTAAAACCGTTCACTAAATCCATCGGAGCAGTAACTTCGTCAGGACTTGGTGGCATTATAAAAAATACAGCTGTGATAAAAACCGCATAACCAACAAATGCAAGATATTTTTTGTTTTCAAGTTTCTTGTACAATCTAGAAAAACCAACAGCTGAAAAACCAGAGATTGCAATGAATGTGAGATACAGTATTCCTCTCAGTACAACAGTATCTGCATCTCCAACTGTTGGAGGGTTTGCAGGATATTTCAAAAATGGTATTAAGAAAATGGTAAACCACATGATTGCAGCGAGAACAAATGTTTTCTTTACAGTGTGTCCCTTGGGTAAGGAGTTTCTTGAATAGGCAAAGACAATACCAAATAATGCACCTATTGACATTCCCAGGATTCCACCTGCCAGCAGCTGACCACTTTTTTGCCAATCACGGTACGAGTTGTATTCAACCCAAAACTGAGGAGTATCTTCAGCTCCCCCAGATGTAAAGAGATTTCGGTTTTCAATACTAATCGCCTCATCCAGATATGGCTCTACAATTGCCAGATTTACCGCCCCATGTATTGTACCTGCAACAAATCCAGAAACTAGGACAATCGCTATGAAATATCCAGCATTCATTTCTTCAAATAGTCTTTCAGGTTTGTTTTAGTTTTTGGAATCTTGCCTAGCTTAAACCCATCCACTCTCTTTGAGGCTGGTATTGTGGCATCTATTCCCATTTTTGCTGTCCGCAGCTTCTTCTGGTCACTAGAGGGATCAAGGCTAGAACCCCTCACGTTTTTAATTATTACCAGATCTTTGTCAGCCTGAAACCTAGTCGCCATAGCAAATTCTACAGCTACAGCATCAGTAGGATCAATATCGTCATCTACCACAGTAACCATTTTCAACGATCTGTGACTTGCGAACGTTTCGTTAATGATTTTCTTAACATTGGTTGATCTAGTTTTGTAGATTTGGACCACAGCATGAAGCCAGTTGGCTCCACCGCTTGTCAGAATCACCTGTCTTGTCTGTGGGAATTTCTTTTTCATTATACCATTAAGTTTGGCCTCAATAGGCATACCCATGAGTAATCTGGCTTCACTGTATCCAGATAGTATATCATGGTAAATTGGATTGTTTCTGAAATACATTTTTTCAATTTGAATTACCGGTGCTGGTCTTGGCATATCATATGTTCGAAGCATTTCAACCATCCATTCCTTGTGAGTCTTGTCTCGCAAAATTTTTCCTTCCATAACAATTTCTGCAGTTGACGGTACCATTAGCCCAGTGATGGGACATTTTGTCAGAGTGAGTTTATTGTTTAAAAGTGAGTTAGCTATTTCAAGTTCATTTTTTCCCCATTTTGCTTGAAATGCACACGCAATTGTAATGGCAGGATGTACTCCAACAGTAATTGCAATTGGTAGATCTTCTCTACGGTTTTTTGCAAACATAAATGTTCTATGAAGATCTCTTCCCTCTACCATTCTAATTGAGAATTGGTTTTTTCCAATTGGCATTAACCTGTGGATAGAAGAGTTTTGGGATTTTGTTTCTAGGTTTTTTGTGTAAAGTATAGATGACGTGATAAAAGGGCCTGATTCATTCTGAAAATGGGTTACTATTGGAAGAATGGAAATATTATTGGAACTGTTTTCAAAAAACTTTGCAGTTGCAGAAATTTTTGGTTTTTTTGCAGAAGAAATTGCTTTGATAATTTTTTGATTAATATTAGACTTTTTGGAGCCTATTGCCTGTGCAAACCTATCTCTGCTTCCAACCAAGTTTGAAACCAATTTGAATTTACTTCCTTTGATATTTTCAAATAAGGCAGCCTTTGATTCGTCAAGCTTTTCAGTTACTGCCGCAATTTCATATTTTGTGGAAACGCTCTTCTTCACTGTGAACAAATCATTAGTTTTTTTGATTTGCTGTAGGAAGCTTCTCATATCAACTGTCATTTTTCAACAATCTTCTTTATCTTAGATATTAGAGTATTAGCAGTTTTACTATCTAGTTCTTGTGGAATAAAGGTAGAGACTATATTGATGCCCTTTATACTCGAAGATATTCGTTCAGATATTAATTTCAAAAAAAGAGATTCAGTTTTTGCTGGAATGATCGTACTGCTAACTGGTATAGAATCCGTTCCGATTGATGCTAATAGTCCACCAATCTTGTCTTGGTGTTCGGTTATAGAAACAAAACTACCGTTATCAAACCGTAATATCTGAAACATAAAATTTCGTTTATCGACGTCTATAACATACCTTGAGTAAGGTGATTCTATTGTCAACAACCTTACGATTGATTTTATGCCTTTATTGCTATCGATTCTTTTTCAGCGTCTTCCTGAATACGTGCGCGCAGTTTTGCTTTGTATTTCAAATTTCGTGGTTTGGTTCTAAGTCTGTATCCACAGCATGGACACCACAAACCTTCCCACTTAATGAAAATCTCACAAATCTGACACCTTCGTTGACCAGAAGCGTATCTTCCAGTTCCTACAGGTTTTTGTGCCTTGTATCTTGTGCAAATTCCTTTACATGTCATTTTTACTACATATGTTATAGGATTAATACATATTTAAGCATAGATCCATAAAAAATTATGTTTTTATCGGAATTTTTTGAAAAAATTATAATGATTTATATTTACTGTCCAAGTATTTTCAAAAAAAATGGTTAAAAACCACATAAATAAAGGTGTTTTTCAGAAATTTTCTTAGAAATTACAATAAAAATTTGGATTTTAGATGTTTCTTTAACTACAACGAAATCATTGAGGACAAGTTAGTTTTTTGTACTTCAACTAGAAACCCTGCCTTTTTCTACGTATTACTGCAAAAACCACAACTGCAATAATCAAAACGGTTCCGACAAGAAAGTAGGATAAGATCGAGGATTCAGCCATGTTGAACTAGTGTAATTTTCAGAATTTATGGTTTGTTATTTTTAACTGCTGGTTAGCTTTAGTATAGCTTGGGCGATGTCACCCTTACTTTCAGCCAAGGCTTCTTTAGCTCGCTCTTCATCACAATTTGCCTGTTGGCATACTAAGGTTATATCATCCTCAGAAAAAATCTGTACTTCAAGTTCTTTTTCCTCAAAGCTTTCTGCTATTACTTGAAAGATTGAGTTTTCTTTTGACTTCATCTCAGTAACAGATGGTTTTGGAATGATAATCTCTTTTTTATCAGTTTTAATTATTACCTCCTGAACATTTGGAATTTCCTCCATGTCAAGACCCATCTTATCCATCATTCTTCGCATCTGACGGTTACCACCACGCATCATGCTGATCTGTCACTCCAGCTGACTTTTTAAACTATCTCTGATTTTAACTGCGACTCCAATAGTTTGTCCCCTAATCATCTTAGAAGACAAGATGGCCTTTCCTACGGCAATTACCTTGTTTCTGTATAGAACTGGAACTTCGCCCTGAATTCTAATATTTTTCCCACACCAAACTACATGACCGCAAAAGACAGATCGACCATCTTCTACAAATGGCTTTGAATCATCATCTATCTCAACACAGTTTTCACTGAATTTTTTACTTTTCATAAGAATTTGTGCAAAATATGGTGAAATTGCCAGTCCACCGTCAATTCTTGATGTGCAGAGAAGTTTCTGTTTATGATACACTTCACGAATTCGTCCAGTTCTCTTTGAAAAGAAAATCTCAATATTCTTGGGGAGATGTTTGGAAACTCCCTGGCCAAATAATGCATCAATATTATGTCTAATCTTTACAATAGGATCCATCAAAAACATGTATTTGTTATCTAAATATTAATTTAAATTTTGTATAGAAATCCAATAATCTATATAGATGCTTAAGATGAATATAGTTATGACAAATAATGAAGAAACTCGGAAAATCCAGTTTACTGGTAAATCTACTTACATTGTTTCTCTTCCAAAACAATGGGTTAATGAACTTGGTCTAAAACAGGGCGATCAGGTATCAGTTGGACGAAATGGAACTACAACTTTACAAATAATGCCGTATCATACGAGAAAAGAAGAATCTGAAGTTGCTACAATAGAAATTGAACCAGAAGAGGAAAAATCTTCTGTTGTAAGAAAGCTTGTGTCACTATACTTTTTTCGTTTTAAGATAATCAACATTAAACCAAAGACGGGAAGGATCACACCATCACAAAGAGTTGGAATTAGGGATGCAGTAAAGAAAATTTTAATGGGTTGTGAAATTACTGCTGATTCTTCAAATGGTATAACAATTCAAGTTCTAATAAATTTGGTAGAACTCTCAGTTAATGGTGCTTTCAAAAGAATGGTACTACTAGCTAAATCAATGCAAGACGATGCCCTTATTGCAATAAAAGAAGGAAATGTGGAACTTGCAAAAGAAGTTATCAATAGTGATGATGATGTAGACAGATTTGCATTTTATATTACTAGACAGCTCGTGATCGCAATTGAAAATGACCACATGTTAAAGGAAATGGGATTTCAAAATTCCCGTGATTGTCTTGGTTACAGAGTTATTATAAAAAATATTGAAAGACTAGCAGATCATGCAGTCAGAATATCAAAGGATGTTTTAGATTATAAAAAACCTATCACTGGAAAATTATTTGATAAGATACAAGAAATGAGTGATTTTGCAATATCTGTAATGGATGATGCATGCTTAGCCTTATTCAAAAAAGATTATCAGGAAGCTGAAAATGCAATTAAAAGGGCAAATAACATAGAAAAATATGAAAAAAAGATAATTGAAGGTCTTAGATCAAGTAGGGACGACGAAGAGGTTTTTAGAATTAGAAGAATTTCTGAAAACGTAAAAAGAATTGCTGAGTATGCAAGTGATATTGGCGAAATTGTTTTAAACATGAATATAGAAAAAATTATCAAAAAATAAATAAAATTTTGCGATGAATTCAGCAGTTTTGATAACATATGACGAGGATGATATAATAAAAGAGGCACTAGCTCTGTGTGACTCTGCAGGATACAGAATTGAGCATATTATAAAACAGAATTTTTTACATAAACCAAAATATGGTATAAGCACCGGAAAAATTCAAGAGCTCAAGGACATTACTGCTACTGTAAAACCAGATGTCATAATCTTTGATGATGTATTAAAACCAAGTCAGAATTATAACCTAGCTACAGAGCTCAAAATTGAAATACTTGATAGGGAGGCTTTGATTTTAAAAATATTTGAGAGTAGAGCTAACAATGCAGAATCAAAGTTTCAGGTAGAACTAGCACATCTTCGATATGAAATGTCAAGAGCAAAATCAAAAGTCATGCTATCAAGAGGTGGTGAACAACCTGGATTTATGGGTCTAGGAACGTTTGAGGTTGATGTATACTATAACGAAATTAAAAAAAGAATGATTAACATTAGAGCGAAATTAGTAAAGGTAGGTAAACAACGTAAATTACACAGAGAGGGAAGGAAGCGTCTTGGTTTTAAAATAATATCACTAGCGGGATATACCTCAGCAGGGAAGACAACATTGTTTAATCTTTTAACTGGTGAACAGAGAGAAAAAAGTGATAAGCTTTTTACTACGCTTACAACTACTGTTAGAAAAATTATGATAAATCATGAAGTTGCATTGATTTCAGATACTGTTGGATTTATCAGTAAGATCCCCGCATATATGGTTGAGGCATTTAATTCAACATTAGAAGAGTTGGTGCATGCAGATATTGTATTAGTTATAATTGATGCAAGTGATGATTTGTATGAACTACAAAAAAAATTTAAAAGTTGTTATAGAACTTTAATTGAAATTGGTGTGGAGCCAGATAAGATGATTTATGTTTTAAACAAGTCGGAATTACTGACTAATGATGAGGTTTTAGATAGGGTAGATTATCTAATGCTAAAAGAAAATAAAAAATGGATAGCCATATCTGCTCTTACAGGAAAAAACATAGATAAACTTAAAAAAATAATTGGAAAAATTTTCCAAAATAATGAATTGCAAAATAATACGAATATTGGTGTAAAAACATATGGAAATTGAAGTACTGAGAATCGGTCAACGAATTGTAAGAGATGATAGAGTTACAACACATGTTGCCCTAGTTGCAAGATCATTTGGTGCTAAACGAATTTACATGAATGAAATAAACCCTGAAATTATCAATACGGTTTCTAAGATTAATAAAACCTGGGGTGGAAATTTTGCAATTGAAAATATTACAGAATGGAAAAAAATAATCAGGGAAAAGAAAAATAAATCTGTAAAAATTGTTCATCTTACAATGTATGGTCTAAACATTAACGACGTTGAAAGTAAATTACGAAATGAAGATAAAATCTTAATAGTAGTTGGAGCTGAGAAGGTCCCAAGGGATGTTTTTGAGATGGCAGATTATAATGTAGCAATAGGTAATCAACCACATTCAGAAGTAAGCGCTCTCGGAGTATTATTAGATAGAATTCAGTGTGGAAACCAGTTCGAATCCAAGTTTGAAAATTCAGAAAGAGTGATAATCCCTCAGGGACAGGGAAAAAATGTCAGTGTGAATAAAACAACTGTTAATAATAGAATATGAGTGTGAACGTAGTTGATTGATAAATATGAACATCCATTTGTAAAAATCTCACAAATGATTGGTGGTGACGAATATCTTAAAGTTGCTAGATCACTGATAAAAGCACAAGATGCAACTGATGAGGAAATTGCTAGTTATACTGGTTTAAGAATAAACATGGTTAGAAAAGTACTCTATGATCTTTTTGGTAAGGCACTCATTACAGGAGTTAGGGTGAAAGATGAGAGAAAAGGTTGGTTTGTCTACCGCTGGCGCTCTAGAAGAGATGAAGTTGAAAATTTTATTGAGAATCAGAAAAAGAAGATTACTGAGAGACTTCAGCAAAGATTAGATTATGAAAATTCATCGCAATTCTATCATTGTGGAAATGATGACTGCCAAAGGCAGACATTTGAAAGTTCACTTGAAGAGTCTTTCAAATGTCCTTCATGTGGTAAGATCTTGGATCTCAAGAAAAATGAGAAGTCGAAAAAGGCATTTACGAAGAAAATTGATGAAATAAAAAAAGATATGTCATCTTAATTTTCATAGTGTAATACAACCTCGTTTTTCATTCTTGTAATATTTTTTAGCCTTAATCTTGATGATTTTGCAATGACAGAAAAACCGTTGCCATCTACTAATGTTGCAGAAGAATTTCCTCCTATAATGTAAGGAGTAATTGTGATTATTGCCTCGTCAACCAAGTTTTCTTTTACAAATGACCAATTTGTAATTCCACCTCCCTCAACTAAAAGATTTTTTATCTTTTTTTCTTTGAGAAATTTAAGTAATTTTTTTATGTTTATTTTATTATTCCCACAAACTTTGACTACCACTGGAAATTTTTTTAATTTTTCTAAATTTTTTTTATTCGCCATTTTTGATACTGCTATAATTGTTGGAATTTTTGAGCATGTTCTTAAGATTTTGGAGCTTGCGTGGATCGTTGCTCTGGAATCAAGAATAACACGGACTGGATTTTTCCCTTTTATGCCTTGTACAGCTAAAAGTGGGTCATCAATTTCAACAGTGTTTTTTCCAACAAGAATTGCATCAAATCTACTTCTGAGTTTATGAACTCTAGTTTTGTCTCTTTGTGAAGAAAGTTTTGAGTCTCCAGTTCGCGTTGCTAACTTTCCATCCAAACTTACTGCGGCACTCAATATTACACGTGGTCTATATTTTTCCATGAACTATCTTACCTCCAATCATGACTGCCTTAATCGAGTTTTCGCTTGCCCTATGAACAATAGATGCGTGTGAATTTTGTAAGGGATCAAGATCCAAGTTGCTCTTTTTGATAAAAACTCCATCTGCCAAATATCCTTTTTTGATACATCCGATTTTTCTACCTAATAATTTTCCCGCATTAACAGTGACCATTTTTAGAATTTTTTTTGGTTCAATGCGTTTTTGATGAATACCCATGGTTACTTTCCATAAAAAATCCATTTCTCTGAACATGTCAGGCGAATTGATCATTATGTTATCAGTTCCAATTGCAACATTACAATTCATCTTTAACATTTGCACTATATCCGGAATTCCTTCTGCTAAAGCTGCATTTGCACGAGGACAAACAACTATACCACTTACTTTTTTAGATACAAGCCTCAGATCACTTTTTGAAGCGTATGTCATATGCACAAGAAAATTTGGTTTTAGCAACATACAACGTTGTGGTTCCGTTTTTTTTGTTATTTGTTTTGATTTCAAATAACTTTGTTTTGTTTCCGCACAGTGAATTGCCCGAATTTTTTTTGTTTTAGATAGCTGTTTAAGTACAGAATCATTATTTTCGTTTGAACCACTAATTCCTAATCCATCACAATTTTTTAACACTGATTCTAGTTGATTTAGATATGATTTTGGGATTTGAGTGTTTTTTTTGATATCACTTATTGACTGATAAAATTCTATTCTACCTAATATCACCGCACGAATTGGTATATCAGACAATGCTTTCTGTATAAGTAAGATACCCTCCAAACCACTTTCTCGAAAATCAACAAATGTTGTAATTCCTTTTTTTAACATCGACTTTGCTGACTTTCTCATAAACAGAATCAATTTTTTTGGTTCTGTTTCTCTTAGAATTTTTTGCTTAATTCCAAACATAGGATGAATTTTGGAATCAGTGCTTCTGTTTAATGCAATATCTTTTGCAATAGAATCACCAATATGAGTATGAGAGTTAATCAATCCGGGTATAAGCAGCAGACCTTTACAATTTACAACTTTATTTTTAGTCGGTTTAATTTTTGAAGAAATTTTTTGGAATGTATTGCCAGTGATTTGTACACTTGTATTTTCTATAAATTTTAAATCGTTTCCATAAAGTACACTAATATTTTTTAATATCATGCAATCTCATAAATTTCTGGTTTCTCCTTTCCAGAATCACGAATCTCTCTAATGGTGTCAAGTGACTTTGTTGCGAGCTTTACTGCCTCCCTAGCAGTATTTCCTGTTCCTATGCCACAGTTTAGAACTATACTGAATTCATTTTTTATTATGGCGATAAATTCTTCAACACTTTCCTTGTAATTTGAATTTGCAACAACCATGAAATTATCACCGCCCATAAAAAATGAAAGTGATTTTCTTATTAAGAAATAGTCAGACATCTTTGCATATAGTTTGAACATCAATGATGAAATTTCATATGGTGATGCAGTTTTTCGCTTTGAAGTTAGGTTATCAACATCTAGATGCATGATTGTAACTTTTGACTTATCTACTCCATCTATGAAACCGTAGATGTTGTGCTTGTCATTGAGTTTTGTTTCAGATTTTTTCCCATCATATGCACATACATTTGCATCAAACGGTGAATCACCAAAACCTATTGACATTGACAGTTTAAGATCAAATGATGATTCAAGTTTTGTTTGAATTTCTACATGATCCTCTAGCGTAATGCCATTAGTTATTGCAAAAAATTCGTCGGACCTATTTGAAAAAACCAGACCATTTTTTTGAGAAAATAATTTCTGTATTTGGAGGTACAATGATGCTTGAAGCATCTGTATTTCATGTTCTCGGTCACTTCCTAATGTCAGAGTCCAAGGCCCATACCCTGTAATCTTGATAATTGTAATCTGAATCATTTTATCTAATCCGCCCCAATTCCTTTGCTGTCTTAGAAACAGCCTCAACTGCCCTTTCGGATACTGGACGAACTCTTGCAAAAGCCTGCCTTTCTGACATTCCGGGACCCGAGATTCCAAGCGAAATTGGTTTTTGATATTTTATTGATAATTTGGAAATTCTTGCCGCAACAACACTTGCAATTACTTCATCATGTTTTGTTTGTCCCTTGATAATTGCACCTAATGTAACAACCGCATCAATGTCTTTTTTTTGCAGTAATGTATCAATGACTAAAGGCATGTCAAAAACGCCAGGAACTTTACATTCGTATTTTACATTTAGTTTCAGTTCCCTAGCCTTTTCAAGCGCAACTTTGTGCATTCTAGAAGTCACATTGTCATTAAATTCAGAAACTACTATTGCAATATTCAAAATTAACGCACCTTTGAAAATTCATAGAGTTTTTTGCCATCAATAAAAGGAATGGCGTTCTCTTTTGCATACTTTTTTGCTTTTTCAACAGATAGCGCAGCATAAGTTTCTGCATCCATCATCTCACAGATGGCAGAAACAGGATGTAACTTTGCTAGCTTTGTTAGGTAAATTGACATCTCCGTATGACCCTTTCTGGAAGAAAGAAGACCATCTGAAGCAAGTAATAATGGAACATGACCCGGCGTCTTAAACGAAGAAACAAACTGTTTTTTTGGATTATCTGAATTGCATATGTTTGCCATTTCTTTGATAGTTAAAGCTCTATCACTGTCAGTGATTCCAGTGTATGTACGCTTGTGGTTTACAGATATGGAAAAAGTTGGATGATCCCCATATGGCGCTGTTCCCATTACCATATTTTTTGAGTCCGAATCAAGATCGTTAGAATTTGCAAGTATGTTGTGCATATATTTGAGTTCTAATTTTTTTGCTAAATCATTTGAAATTGCAAGACAAAGCAAACCGCCTGCATGTTGTCTCATTCTTGCAACATGTTCAGGAGTGATGGATTGTGCAGCAACCATCATGTCAACTTCGCTTTCTCGTCCGTCCGAATCATAAATCATAACAAACTCACCTTGTTTTAGAGAAGCAATTGCCGTATCTAATGTCATAGTAAAAATTGATTTTGAAGATATTATAAAACTTACTAAAAATATGGTAATTACCAGCTTTTTGGTAATAGATTAGCCTTATTTTTTAATGTATTTTCCAAGAATGTCTGTCTCAATGTTGAGTTTGTCTCCAACCTTTTTTGATTTAAAGTTAGTAACCTTGATTGTATGCGGTATAAGACAAATAGATGCAATATCTTTTTTTGCATCAACTACTGTTAAACTAATTCCATCAAGTGCAATAGAACCTTTCTTGACAACATACTTTGTTAATTTTTTTGGAATCTTAAACCAAAACTTTATCTCCTTTGGTTTTTTTTCAATTTTTGTTATTGTAGCTACTCCATCTATGTGTCCCAAAACAAAGTGACCTTCTAACCTGTCGCCAATTTTTAAGCTACGTTCAATGTTGACTGTACTTCCTGCCTTTACATTACCTAAATCAGTTTTTTTTGTTGTTTCATCAATCATTTCAAAAATACATTGATTTTTTGAAATTTTTGTAGCGCTAAGGCATACACCATTGATTGCAACACTTTGACCAATCTTCAAACCTTTTGCATACTTTCCTAAGTCAACGGTCATTTGTATGGCGCTTCTGTTCTTTGTTTTTTGATTAAGTTTTATAACTTTGCCTTCGCCAACAATTATGCCTGTAAACATGATTTTATTGATTTGGTGAGATCATTATAAATCAAATTTCCAAAAGTGTCTTTGCCCGTTTGTAGTGTACTTCATCTATCATTTTCCCCTCAACAACGGTTGCACCTTTTCCTTTCTTTGTTGATTTTTTATATACACTACAAACTTTTTTTGCCCAAGCAATTTCAGGTTTGCTTGGATGAAAAATTTTATGAACTGTCTTGATTTGATCTGGATGAATGACACTTTTTCCAGCATAGCCTAGGCTTCTGCCAACTTGACAATCCTTAACAAATCCACTCTTATCCTTCAAGTCCTGCCATATACCATCAATGGCTGCAACACCTGCAGCAGTTGCCGCTACTGGAACCTTATATCGAGAATATTTTGCACCGGATGGGTTTCCCTTGGTGTATTCTATTCCCATATCGTTTAACAAATCAAATATACCAAATACCAAAGCGTCAATTCTCTTGCTTGATGAAGCTATCTCATAACAATTCATCACTCCAAGTGCAGATTCTATGGAAGGCATCAAACTAATTCCTTTGATCTTTCTTTTTTTCTCGAGAGATGAGATTATTTTTTCAATTTTCTTGAGTTCTTTTACTGAATTTACCTTTGGAATTACAATTCCATCAATTCCTTTTTGTACAATCTCCTTAAGATCTGCTTCAACCATGCCTGATTCTGGTGAGTTTGTTCTAACAAAAACATCTGGCGAATACTTTTTTCTTTGCTTGAGCGTGTTTTTTATCAGTGCTCTAGCTTTTTTCTTCTCTTTATCTGGTACAGAATCTTCAAGATCAAAGCAAACGATGTCAGCTGGAAGTGATTTTGCCTTTTCTAAAAATCTTGGATTATTTCCTGGAACAAAAACTAGACTAC
>Ga0257107_1000683_pt1 | contig 12901 bp, 13 predicted proteins | sample LP_taG_2_FD_190178 | JGI IMG/M metagenome (GOLD analysis project Ga0257107, IMG submission 190178) | Marine microbial communities from Northeast Subartic Pacific Ocean, Canada - LP_J_2011_P26_500m | ecosystem: Environmental > Aquatic > Marine > Oceanic | place: Canada: Northeast Subartic Pacific...
TACTTCATTTATGATATTTCCTTAACATTTTTATAAACTTACTTATATTATTAACCCTCGATATTTCATAATATTTTGGATTAGGATAATTAATTGCAAACTCACTCCAAACTGAATCTGGATGTATCACTACAGAATCACAAAATGAAAGTCCAAATAAATCTGTTATGTCTTTTAAAGTATTCTGTCTTATTAAATCAATTCTATAACGTTTAATTTTATTTGCCAACTCTGGATACTTATTTCTCCATCTCTCTTTATCTGGCCCACGAGCTCTCTCCAGGCCTGGTTGACCTTGATCTAACCCTAACAACATATCACGTTTTCTCATATTACGACCAACTTCTAACTTATCAGGATTTAAATTATAATCCTTTAGAATATCTTTATAAGTAAGCATATCATAATTATCTAACAAAAATCTCACCTTTTTCAAAGGTAAATCAGTACTTAAATAAAATTTTTGTTTTGGGTTAAATTTTAATATTTTTTCAATAAATTTAACATAAACATCATCATCAATATTTTCATATCCCCCCTCAAACCCATTTGGATCGAACACACCTTTTACTCCAATTGATTTTCTTACATGAACACCAACCGCACCTCTAACTGTACTTTCAATCAAAGACTTTAACTTAACATCTTTAATTTTTATTAAACGTATAGGTCTTGATATTTTATCATCTTTATAATACATATCCCACCAATGTCTATTAAACGACCATCCTTCAATTGGAAACCAACTTTTAGTATTATCTAACTTAAAATTATAATGTCTTAATATATTTGTATCAAATGGATATACATCATCAACAAATTCAGTATTAGTTTTATCCACACATTCCGTTAATGGTAAATTAAGAAATTCCATCTCTGGCCACCATTGTTTTTGAACTTCAATTTTCATACTATTAATTTTTGCAATATTGTAACCAAGTTCCCAATGAAAAATTCTATTACATAACCCAGTATCTTTATTAGTAACATATCCACCACCACCAAAATGTGGTTCTACCCATTTTAAAATACCACTCATATTTTAAATTATCTCATCTATCAGTCCTAAAGATTTACACGTTTCTGCATCCCACATCAAATCATGTTTTAAGATTTCATCAAGTGTATCTTCAGGAACTTTTGTATATTCCTTATACACTCTTTTAATCGTTTCCATCATTAAATCAAGATTCTGTTTCTCATCCTCAAACTCTGAATATTTACCCCAAAAATTTGTGGATAATTGATGAATCAACATATAAGAATTTCTACTCATGTATCTTTTGTTACCTACTACTGAAAGGAAAGTAGCTGCACTTGCTGCAAATCCATCTACGTAAGTATGGATTGGAACTTTACTTCTCAATATTGTATCCATAGATGAAATACCCGCAGTGATTGAACCACCACCTGAATTTATGAGTAATTTAAGTGTTGGTGGTTCTATATCCAAATTATGTCCAAGAGTTAAACTCTTAGATTCTAACTCACCTATCTTCTTATTTAATTCTGCTGCACTTTCCCTATTCACACCAGCATAATAATAAATCTTATTTTCATGAACTGCTATATGTTTTTCTGGTTTAATACCATTAGGCTGTGCACCTTTTTTAGCAGGTGGTTTCTTTTCACCCCAATATTTTTCATTCATTATTTTATGACTCCTAATAATTCTATTATCATAGCCATAGCATTGATCTCTTTATCAACTACCTGACTATCACTTAATTCATACTTTCCTAATACCAAAATACATTCGGCGATATGTCCCTTACCATAACTATCTACTTCATCATATAGTAGTCTAAATAAGTCTGCATAATCCTTAACTTGACTATCCGCCATCAACTGACGAATGTTCCCAAATGCACTTTTTCTATCTTGTGTCTTTAATATTTCTAATAACTTTAACTTATAATCATTCTCTACAATACTCTGTTTATCTATTACCAATTCACCTTCTACTGATTGTCGTTGTGCAGAATTGATAACTCGTCTTATATCTGGATATGCACTGTTTATTAAAAGTGCTAAATCTGATAGTTCATGTCCTACTTCTTCATTCTCCAATATCTTTGATAAATGAACTGCCACTTCCTTTTTGGATGGTGGTGTAGTTTGGTATGTCTGACACCGAGATTGTATCGGGTCAATTATCCTCTCTACGAAATTACAAGTTAGAATGAACCTACAATGTTTACTAAATGTTTCCATCAAGTTTCTTAGGGCGGCCTGTGCGTTTGGTGTAATATAATCACACTCATCAAGTATGATGACCTTGTAATCCTTAAACCCTAATGTAGATGCAAACATCTTTACCTTGTTCCGAACTGTATCCACATTATTTTCATCACTTGCATTAATATAGATATAATCACACTCTATGTGATTTACGAGTATCTTTGCAAGTGTAGTTTTACCTGTACCTGCTTTTCCATATAAAAGTAAATGTGGTATATCTCCACTTTCAAGATAAAGAGATACTTTACTCTTTAAGTGTTCGTTTCCCAAATACGTATCTAACGAAATGGGCCTATATTTTTCTACCCATAGGGTATGTTCATTTTGCATTTTTTAATTCCTGTAAATAACTATTAAATTCTTCTTCGAAATCTTTTGATGACATTTTGTTTTCTGAAAATCCACCTTTTAGATGAGTTAAAAATGGCTCATCTTTGTAATCATATGTATGTGAAGTTCTGCTCCATTCTTCCCCTTCTTCAAATGAAGATTCTGTTTCCCAATTTGGATTATCATGATAGGGACCCAAATGAAGATATTTTAAATCATTAAAAAGACAATAAATAGTAGCACCATGATTGGTGTCACCATAATACCAGTCTACATTATAATTATCAAAGAACTTTCTCTTACACAAGAAAAAATACGCATCTGCAAATCCAATCTTTTTAGTTTTTACATATCCACCATTTTGTGGACTCATTGTGACTGGCTGTTGTGAATATTCTTTTATATATTTATCCAAAAAATCTTTATTCAATAAATAAGTTGAAATCCATATCTTCTTATTATCAACTGAAATATATTGTAATTTTTCTTCTTTCATATGTTCAATCATCTCATCAATACAATCTTGATGATAAAATGTATCATTATGTTGTAATACAACATATTCACCTTTTGCTTCTTGTGTTCCCAAATGGAATGCCATGGATACCCACATAGTCAAACAACCAAGATTATCCAAACTTGCCTGTATATCTCTATGATTCATATATTCAGGAATCTTTTCAAGTTCCTCTACTGGTAATGCTTGCCATCCTTTGATTACTCTAACATTCGGTAAATCTACTTCGGGCCAAGTATGACTATTGTCTACTAACAAAATCTCCTTTTCACATTTAAGTGAATTGATATTTTTAATTGTTTTTATAGTAGAATATACTATATTTGCAGAATTATTTTCTTCCCACAAATCTTCTTTCTCGTTTAAGTTTAAAAACTTATCTTTTTCTATCGTAGAAAAAGGTATAATAAAACTAATCATAATATATCTCCAATTTATTATTTTTAAATAGTTCTAAAACAGGATCATCATCCCACCAAGGTCCCCTAAGTGGTCTTTTATTAGTGAAAACTTTTGATAATTTATTTTTAACGATTAACTCTGCACAATCCCAACATGGAAACAGTGTAGTTATAATTATATTATTATCTACTGGTAAACCATATTTTTTCGCTCTTTCTATTGCCATATATTCAGCGTGTGATATTAAATTATATTTATTCGGTGATTTATTAAATTTCTTTATCAAATTTTCATCATCAATATCAGAAAATCTATTATATCCAATAGATAATATATCAAAATTCTTCCTATTTAAAATAACTGCACCAACTTTAAACTTTTCATCGTGTGAAAAAATATTTGCTATATTTTGTGCCAATTCAAAGTATTTTTTCATATTCTTTTTCTCCTTGGATCATAATTCTTCCGTATTGATATTTTTCCAATCCTATTATTTTAAGATTTGCATTTACAAATGAATTAGTTAAATTTTCTAATGATAATTTAGAAAAAAAATGTTCTCCCAAATCACAAACATCTATTATAGATGAATGTACCTCTATATCATTATCAGATTCACTTATCACTTTTTTGATTTGATTCCAATTATTAATTTCATCTGGATTTCTCGTATATATAAGAAAATGAGAATTATTTTTTAACACACGACTTAATTCTTTAGCTGCTTTATTGACATCTTTTATATAAGACCATGTTTCAATTGAAATCATAAAATCAAAACTGTTATCTTCAAATGGTAAATTTTCTACCGAACAATTATAAAACTCTGTATTATTATTTTTATTATGTTTATTTGCATAATTAAAAAACTCTTTTGATGGTTCTACTCCAACATACTCTTTAAATCTTTTTATTGATTCATGATTACTAATATTTCCAGTTCCACATCCTATATCTAACAAAGACCATTTTTCTAATTCTCCATCCCAACTACTTAAAACATCAACCACATCTTGTACTGAAAAAGTTATTCCACCATTAATAAACTCAATGTAATTTCTACTGACGGAGTTTTTTAAATATGGATTGTATATTTTTTTCATTTTAATATCCTGAATATTCTTGGAACTTATTCAAAAAATCTTCTATATCTCTTTCCTTATCATTATCATAATACTTTATAATTCTTCTCAAATCTACCATTCTTGCATAATTTGCATCTAAATCAACCCACCTCTCTACCAAACTTGACGGTTCTACACCACGTATTGTAAAACTACCAGTATAAGAACAATTTAACAATCCATATCTTCTATATTTACAAACCATTTCTTTATCTTCATGTTTTGTTATAGTAATGAATAACTGTTTCATCTCTACTGACTTCAAAAATTCTTTATTTCTCGGATAATTACCAATCCATTGTGGTTTTCTCATATAACAAGTATCGAGAAAGAATCCATGAGTGTCATAAGCTAAATTAAACATATCTACCATCAATTCTTCAAGTTCTTTTAATGTAGCATATTGACCATTTCGTTTTGTTATTAATACATCAATATCCTTAGTCTCATCTGGTCGTGATATAAATCCACCCCACAAATAAACATTGAACTTTTCTAAATTTGGATGAGATTTAATATCCATTAACCAATTGACAAATACATCAATATTAGGAACAATCGGATAAACTTCTTCATTCCTTAACCAACTCGTTTTTACTACTCTCTGATTAAACTCATCGGTTACTGTAGATTTATTTCTAATTTTATTCAATAAATCACTTTCAATTTTAAATCCCAACTTCTTAAATTTTTCTATTCTAAAAAGTAGCTCTTCAGTAGTATGATTATTGTGATTACTAAAGGGCCAATAATTAGGAATCAATTTTTTATTTTCTATATCATCAAAATATGTTTTTGAATATCTGAATATTTCATTTTTAAACTCAAAACCACCAGTAGTTATAGTGAAATCAAAAGTTGAAACTACATCATCATAACTTCCCTTCCCCCACTCCGCGTTTTTATTCCATATAAGCTGTACAACTAAATCATTACATTTATAATTTCTCCACCAATCTGATTTATTAAGAAATTTAAAATTCTTTCTAAAATAATCATCTACATTTTTATAACTTTCGTAGTCTATAAAATAAAAATCCAAATCTGTATCTAATGGTATTCCCATAAATAATCTTAAAATTGATCCACCCATTAAACATACATTATTATTTTTTAATACTTCTATATCAATATTATTTGATTTCAGTATTTTCAATAATTTATTTTTCAAAAACTTACTCTTTCTTTTAATATACCATTATCATGATATATTTTTGCACTACCAACTGGATTTCCAAAATCTAAATTAAACTCTAATTCTTTTTTCCCATTGTGATACCAAAATATCCACTTACCATCCATCATACCATATAACATATTACCTTCTGACCTCTTTTGTCCACCTACATACCACTCTATCCACTTTCCTACTCTTTTTCCGTCTTTATATGTTATATATAATTTTTTATCTCCACTACTATACCAAATAATATGTTCACCCTCTATTCTTCCTTCATTATAGTTTTTTTGTTCCAGATTCAAACCTTCTCTATTCCAATAAGTCCATTTACCATCTTTTTTTCCATTCTTGTAAGTTTCTTCTGAAAACTTCTGCCCATTCTCATGCCAAATAATACACAACCCTTCTTCTTTACCATTCCTTAAAATTCTCTCTGACTTTTTCTCTCCACTTTCATAATATTCAATAAATAATCCATTTTTTGGCACCTCTCCAGTTGTTCCTTCAAATAAACCATCTACTTCTTGTATTTCTTCCTCATCTGGAGATATTTTAGATCTTAAAATCAACTGTCCTTTTTCATTATACCACTTCCAAGTACCATATTCTTTATGTGGAGCACCAAGATTATACAATCTTTTATTTTCTATTTCTTGTTCTAAATTATCTATTAATTTTTCCTCTAACTCAGGATTTTTATCTCTCCATTTCAAATATTTTTTATACCTTGGATCGAATGACAGTACTACCTTTCCACCAATTTCTATTGCATTTTCATTATTTGATATTTTTTTATATTTCATCTTCAAAGGTCATAGGATCCAGGGGATACCACTGGGTCCAGGTCCCGTTTGCTTTTTCTTTAATACACCATTATCATACCATACTTTTGCACCAGTATATGGTACTTCTTGTGCAAATTCACACTCACATTCTTTTTTTCCATTAGGCCACCAAAATGTCCATTTACCTTCCATTTTTCTATATTTCATATTACCTTCTACTCTTTTTCTGCCATTAATATACCATCCTGTCCATTTACCATTTAATTGATGTCTTTTATAAATTCTATGCTCTTTTTTATTTCCATTCTTATACCAAACAATATAATTACCATGATTTAATGCACCATCGTGTTCTACTTCACTTGCTCTTTGTCCATTTTCATACCAATGTATAACTTTTTTTAATGATGCCTTTTCATAAAATTCTTCTTTCAACTTTTTTCCAGATGGCCAATACCAAGTCCATACTCCATTACGATAATTATACTCATAATTTCCTTCATGTTCTACTTGTCCATTTATATAAAAATGTTTATATGGTCCAGATTTTACTCCAAATGCATAATTTTGAATTAATTGAATATTTCCACCAATATAATAAGTTTTTGTTTCTCCGTCTTTATGACCTGATTTAAAATAACCACTTTTTCCTAATATATTATCTTCCAAATAATACTCATATTTTCCTTCTAAAGTCCCATCTATAAAATTTTCTTTTGACTCTAAAGTTCCATCTTCTCTATATTGAATTAATTCACCACAAACAATATCACCTTTGTAATTACCTTCCCATTTTTTGTTACCATTTTTATAATGAAATATCCATTTTCCATCTCTTTTTCCATTTCTATAAATTCCTTCTCTATCCTTTATACCATCAAGATTGTAATATTTAGACAATCCATTTCGTTTGCCATTTTTAAAAATCTCAGAAAAATGAACTTTACCCTCAAAATAAGTTATTTTTTCTCCATTTTCTTTACCATCTTTTAAATGACCATCAGTAAGTATTTGTCCATCCTCATCATAGTAACAATAATAACCTTGTTTATCACCCTTTACAAAAATTTCTTTTGACTTTAATTTTCCATCTTTACCATATTGTAATACTTCTCCTTCTAAAACACCATCTTCATAATACCCTTCCCATTTTTTATTTTTATTATCATGATAATGTATCCATTTACCTTCATGTTCACCGTTCTTAAAATTTCCTTCCCTTTCTAATTCACCATTCTCATGCCAACTTTTTGATTGACCATGAGTTACACCATTTAGATAGTTAAATACAAACCTTTTACTGCCATTCTTTCTATAAAAAGTCCACCATCCTACGTTTTTACCGTTCTTAAAATTTCCTTCCCTTTCTAATTCACCGCTCTCGTACCAACTTTTCCATAATCCATTTGGTTTATCATTTTTATACATTAATTCTAATTTCTTTGGTTCACCATCGGATTGAAATCGTTCAACCCACAATCCTTCTTTTTTACCATCTTTATAATTTCCTTCTCGATCTTTTTTACCATCAAGAGTATTATATGTAGCCAATCCATTTCGTTTGCCATTTTTATAATTTTCTATAAAATAAATTTTACCGTTCCTATAACCTCTTTTTCGCCCATCGTTTTTACCATTTAAAAGATATCCATCCAGTTCCTTATTTCCATTACTCTCCCATTGATAATATCTACCATTTTTTATACCATTTATAAATGTTATTTTAGTGAATATATTACCATTTTTATGATAATTCCATTGTATCCCATGTGTCTTATCATTTTTCATTTCTGATTTAGTTGTTAAACAGCCATCTATGTCATACCATTTATAAATGTTATTTTCTTTATGGGGTTCTCCACCATTCCACAGTCGTTCTTTGTCTAATTCTTGTTCCAATTCATCCAATATATGTTGTTCTAAATTAGGATTTCTATCTCTCCATTTCAAGTATTCTTTGTATTTGGGATCGAATGATAATACAACCTGTCCATCAATTTCTATTGCATTTTCATTATGTGGAACTTTTTTGTATTTTATTATTTCAAATATCTTGGGTTTCATTAGATCCTTCCCAAGTTAAATTAAATCTTAAACCTTCTTTTTCATTACCATCATCGTCCCAAACTGTACCATCAATAAGATTACCATTTTTACAAATAACTTCACATTCTTTTTGACCATTGTGATACCAAAATGTCCATTTACCTTGCATCTTATCATTTTTCATTATTCCATGACTAAATTTTTTACCACTGTGATGATACTCTGTATAACTTCCGTCAAGCTTACCACTATTATACACCAAGTCTAACTTTGGTTTACCATTTTTATACCAATAAGTTGATTTTTTATCTAATTTGCCATTTCTGTAATTTAATTCATAAACCAAATGTTCCGTATCATCCCATTTTTTATCACTAACTAATTTATCATTTTTATAAACTATTTTTCTTCTTTTTGTTCCATTTATATGTGATGTATTCCATTCTCCTACCCTTTTATCATTTTTATATTGACCTTCTTCATTTACTTGCCCCATATAAAACCACGACTTAAACTTTCCATCTAATTTTTCATTTTTATAAAGCTTTTCAAAACTCATATAACCATTATCATGCCAATAAATCCACTTTCCACTTTGTTTATCATTTATATATTTACCATTTTTCCAACGCTTTCCATCTTCAAAATAATATTTCCACTCACCTATTTTTTTTCCTAATTTATATAAAGCACTTAAAAACTTCACACCATTTTTATGGTATTCTATATAACTACCATCTAATTTATCATTTTTATAATTATTAATTTTCCATTTCTTCCCATCTGGATGCCATTCTTTATAACTTCCATCCAATACTCCATTTTTATAATTTTCTTCTTTTCCTACCCCTCTATTCTCATTTGTATAAATCCATTTACCCACTTTTTTGTCATTTTTATATTGACCCTGTAGAACTATTAATCCCATTTCATTAAATTCAATACATTTACCATCTAACTTTCCATTCACATAACTTAACTCACCTGATATCTTTTCAGTATCACGATCAAAAATAGTCCACTTACCTACTCGTTTATTATTTTCATAGTTCCCTTGATATTGTTTTTTTCCATTATCATAACAATATATCCACTTACCAACTTTATTATTATCTTGATATTGTCCTATATATTCTGGTACTTCATCATATCTCCACCTTTTAGACTTACCATCCATCTTATTATTTACATAGGTTTGTTCATCCCATTGACTTCCATCATCATGCCAGGATTTCCAAATTCCTTCTTTTGAACCATTTTTATGATTCCTATAAATACTCATCTGTCCATTAGAATGATATAAAATCCATTCACCATCTGGTTTACCATTTATCAAAGTATATTTTTGCCAAAGTTGTCCATCAACATGATTATAAGAATGTTCTCCATCTGTAACATCTAATTCACAATCAAAATTTCCATGTGTATACCATTCTATTCTTACAAGTCTACCATCATCATCATCGTGTATATATTCACCGTGTTTTTCTTTAGAATTTGTCATTATACTCCTTCCATATTGGATAAAATCTTAAATTATTTTTATCCCATTGTGCAGAAAATCTACCAAAATGAACACTAATAATTCCTTCTTCAGTATAATCTCTATCATCATGAAAATCCCCCTTCAATAAATTAGAATCCCAATTAAGTTCTTCATGTCTATCATAAAAATTAATAAATTCCTTCCCTAAATCATACCAATCAAATGGCATATTTAAAATACTCTGTGCTAAAGTAAGTTCATTAGTAATACCATGAAATACGTGGTACTCATAATAACAATTCATTAATTTATCAAACACATTATCTTTAACCACATCTTTGGAATTAATTAACATATAACACGCCTGAAACGATTTCTCTTTATTAAACTTTTTAAGAAGTTTCTTATTCACTCCACTAAACTGTTTTTCAAACGGTAAACCATCTTCTTTCGCGTAAAATGATTTATCTCTTTCTTCCAACTTCAAGTCAATTTCATTAAAAAATAATACATCTAAATCAGAATAAAAAACCCAATCCCAATTAGTAAAATATTCAGTAAATAAATAAAACTTATAAAAGTCTGGATGTTCACATCCAAGTATTGTTGGTGCAAAAAATACATCAATTCCTTTATCAGTAAATTCTGTAAAATCATATGAATCTTTATCTTCTTCTGGAACCATTAAAAGAAAATCTCCATCCCATTTATCTTTTACATTATAAAACAGACTCTTTGAATAAGAAATATACTCTTTATTTGCTAATGCTACAAAAACCTTTTTCATTAAAATAACTCTGTTAAATAACCTACCATTAAATCTTCAACTCCTGGCATATTCCTTGCCATGTCTTTGGCGAACTTTTCTTGTTCCCCTATAAATATACTTAAATCTCGTGATACCATAAAATACTTGCCTTCATACCATTGAATATCAGTTTTAATAAAATTTAAATTATAATCTATTTTATTTTTACCATAATGTCCATCAAAATATATTTTCCATACTTCATCTGAATGTGGCCCTATATAATTTATTCCCCAATAGTCATCATTATTATCTTCACAAACTTTTGACCAACTTTGATCTCCCCACCTATCACAAGTATAAGAAAATCCATCTCTACCTTTTACAAAAATATTCTCATATGTAAATCGTGGTCTATAAAATTTCCAAGTATCATTAAAGATAGTATCATCACATTTTATTAAATAATCATACTCTTTATTTTCACTACACCACTTCATCATTTCTTGGGTCTTTATTGGTAAATCTCTGTAATCTGTATGGAAATCTGCACCCCATTCTATAACCTCAATGTTGGAATCATCACAAATTTGTTCATAGAACCTTTGTTTCTTAAAATAACCTAAGTGTTTTTTGTATTCAATATCAGTATAAATACAAAATAAATATTTCATTTTATAATACCTAAATGTTTTAATACAGTTTTAGCCTGTATCCGTTTCCAATGTGATAACTTACCTTTCTCTTTTTCTTCAAATGAATTAAATTCTGAATTATAAACAGTATATAAATTGTTCTTTAAAGTAGATATCATGCACATAGTCTCGGCATATAAATAACTAAATTCAAAAACTTTTCCATTTATCATATCAAATTTTAAATTGGGAGTATTTAATTCATTTTTAATATTTAATATAAATTGAATCAAATCAGGATTCAATTCTTTTTCATCTAATACTATATGTTCTGGATCATACGGTTCTCCCCAAGAACGGCCGTCATCTACTGGTTTTAAATACTTAAATTGATCCCAAGCCCCTTCAATCGGAAAGTTATAGGGAAATGAATTAGGTGAACTATACTTTTTCAATATATTTTTTTTATAACCATAAATCTCATCACCCGTACTAAATATAATATATTCCCAATCATAATCAATATATTCTTGAATAATACATGGAAAAAATTTTTCACTATTATAAGAATTAGAAATATATTCTTCTATATGATTTAAATGTTCTTTTTCCCATATATAAAAACAGCTGGATCCACCTGCTCCATACGTAGATTTAACTACAGTTCCAACTGATACATCATTTAATAATTCATCTAAATTATTACAAATAACACTTGGAATATGCCTATCATATTTTTTTAAAAGTTCATATTGTCTAACTTTATCATCATAATAATAATATGTCTGTTTATTGGGCCACATATTTTCACCATAATAATCATATATAACATCATAATTCTTAGAATGATACTCTTTATCTGATAGTTCATGACCAAAACGTGCTACAAAATAATCACCTTTCCAATCATCATAATCTTTAAAATTATCGCTAACTCCAAAGGGTGGGTGTCTATAATCTATTATTCGATATGGAATATTTTCTTTATTTAAAAGAAATTCAAATTTCGAACTATAAGATCCAAGAATTCGTTCATATTGAAGTGGTGTATAAGCAGAACTGTCTTTGTAAATTATAACCATTTATCATTTTTAGTGTATTAAAAATACGTAGTGCCAGTATTCCATGCTATATATATCTTTCCTACTCCGGCATCCCCATCAGATCCGACACAATAATAATCAGAACTCATCAATTGTGGTTGATAGTAAGTTACAGATACAGTTGCAGCGGAAACTAGTGTGCAGGATTTTACTGCGTTTGTCCTTGCTTTTATTTCTGTATCGTTGGCCATAATAAAACTATCACCTCCGACAACGTTGCTAGCCGCAACATCATCCCACATCCCTGCGCTGTTATCGTAAATAGGTACAAAGGTCTGTGCAAGTAACCGTACCGTCTGAGTAG
>Ga0257107_1000686_pt1 | contig 12869 bp, 6 predicted proteins | sample LP_taG_2_FD_190178 | JGI IMG/M metagenome (GOLD analysis project Ga0257107, IMG submission 190178) | Marine microbial communities from Northeast Subartic Pacific Ocean, Canada - LP_J_2011_P26_500m | ecosystem: Environmental > Aquatic > Marine > Oceanic | place: Canada: Northeast Subartic Pacific...
AGTTCATAACTAGTATATCGGTTGTTTCATTTTGGGCACGAATGGATGTTTCTTGATTTGGCCATATATCCTTTGTTCGCCATTGAACGTAGGGATTATACCAATACATTTTCGCCCGGTTACGATGACTAAGTGTTTTGTTTGAATGATAAATAAGTGGCGGTGAAGACGCTTTCCAGAACCGCCGCTGGATTGGAAAAGAAGTAGTACGTTTCGCTCCTTCAAAGTCATCAATATATGCTACGCCGCTTGGATCCCCAGTTTCAGGATTGTTTATGGAATTTGGATTTGGCATGACTTGTGCCACTTCACCTTCAATTGAGAATGATGATGCTTTTTCAGTATTTATAATTGGTAATCGATCGATCAATCTGGTTAATCCTTCCAACGGTTGCTCATAACGGCCATTAACACCCCATATGAAATTGCGAGTCGGCTCATAACCAACCTCAATCTTTTCATTGATCACTGACTGGTTGAAATATAAAGCAGTGGCACCAATAAATGATCGATCCCCAAGATCTATTTGTGCCCGTGTACCTAAAATCGTCTTTTTATCAAATGATACTATTTCATGTTTATCGAACAATATATCTAATATTGCATTCGGATTTAAATCTTCATTCATAACAAGCGTACCTGAGAAATAATCTATTTGATAATCAACACCGCGTTTTAACTCTAACCCATCTACAAATACCTGTTCGCTACCTTCAACAATCATAAATCCCAGATTAATATTAGAACTTTGGTTTGTGTATTCTACCTGCATTTCAAAACGACTATCATTATTTATCTCTGTCTGCGTCGTTGTGGTATACATTTTACCCTGACCCAAAACACTTTGTAGATCAGGGTTTTGATTACCACCTGTTAGTGAATCATAAGCAAATGGATGGTATGTGGGGAACACCAATTCACCGCTTACCATATTGACTATACTGCCATTTTCAATGTCAATTAATTCATCTGCTTGTCGAACACCAGCTTCGTTCAAACTGTCCAACCCAAACTGTGTGATATATGGTTTACCACCTAGATCATATTCAGACGGTGGATTCTGGCGCTGATTAACAATTCGAACTGCGAACCCTTCCTTATTAATGTTGGATGCTCCCATATAGTAAACATTCTTAAACATGAGATCCCATGTCGAATGACTGGGAGTAAGTGATATAGGTTTGATCATTTTCAGTATCAAGGTCGATGTTGAATCGGTTGTAATAATTCCGCTACCAACGGTTAATAGGGTATCTCCGGTTTGTCTATTGGCTAATACAAATGTACAGCCAAAAGCTTCATTAGTTGATCTATTCCGTAAGCGAATAAAACCCAGATCATTACTAATGGAGTAATCCTGCCCCGGATCCAGCCGTTTGTAGTTACCCTCTTGACTTTCTGTATTTTCTTTATCATTCAAATCTGCGTAGGCAATACCTGGGTCCGTGCTCGCATCATTTGCCGATTCCAGTTTATAGAGATCAAAATCTCTTATAATTACATTACCAACTAGGTGTGCCCCTTCGTATAAGGGATAAAACGGTGGTATGCCAATATAGGAACCATTAAAGGTGGTATCTATACCATCTCGAAACCATTTATGGATATAAAAATATTGGTTCTTTATGTAGTCACTATCCTTGACTTTTACAACGGCTGATTCATTGCTGCCCTTATATTTCAATTGTTCCTTTTTCGTTTTCTCTATAGAGGCAATTGTAGTCACGTCTACTGGCCCAATTTTTGATATAGCTTTCAAACCAAACAGGCCACTATTTTGTCCAGAAAAAGTAACAAACTGGGTTGCTGGCAGGGACAAAGAAATATTTCCAGCTTCTACTTTTTGAACAATATCATCTTCCTCTCCTTCATATGATATACGGATATTATTCTCCCAATCAAAGTCTCGTTCTGAATCTCTATCCATTTTAACCGTTATACGATCACCAATTTTCCCTTCAATATTAACCGCCTGTTTCTGGTCAAATTCTAGATGTGTATTTTGCGTTTCCCGTATACTGGAACGGACAAGTTCTTGATCCTGAAATACCATTTTTCCATTGATATTGATATTGCCGTTAACGCGGAGTGATACCCGACCAAAGTCACCCATATCCATGCCAACCATTTCCAAGTACCGTCCTCCACGACGCTCAGTGTAGCGCTGAGATCCTTGATCTTGCTTATTAAATGAATCAATAAAATTCAATACCCGTTTCACTTGAATCATATGATTGAAATACCACTCTACCGTACTAGTGAAAGGGATTCGTAAAATTTCATCATCTATATATTCGGTAAATGATATGTAGCGCCAGCTACTATCTATGGCTACATCAAGAATTCGCTCGCCATAGGTCACATCTAAAAGATACAGTGGTTGGTCTAGCGTATCTTTCATGAGACTAAGTGGTACTGGTATTTCCGGAAATGCAGTTACTACATATGCAGATCGTAGGTGGTAACTGGGGGGTAAGGTCAAGGTGGAACTATCCTGCTGGCCGTATAGAGAGAAAACAGTACCTACGGTCAGGAAAAACGCAGTAATGACATGCCACCCTTTTTTCAAAGGGGTTCTCCTGTGTTGTTATTTATGTCGGCTGGTTCCTCGCGGAACCATCATTCCGATAGCGGTAGGTCTATAGAGGATTCTCCTATTTTTTGGTTACTTCACTTATTTTAGCACATTTATTAGTATTTTACGAAGTTTTTGTAAAGCAAGCCCACGATGACTGATTTTATTCTTCTCCGCAGTGGAAAGTTCCGCAAACGTTTTTTCTAACCGAGGAACATAAAAAACAGGATCATACCCAAAACCCATATTTCCTCGAGGATCTTCAATAATTCTACCCTCTATAAATCCCTCAGTCCATAATTCTTGGATTTCATCTACGAAGGATATTACTGTTCTGAATCTAGCAGAACGCATATCATCAGGTACATCTTCCATCACAGATAAAAGTTTATTTACATTATCCTCATAGGTTCCATCCACACCAGCAAATCGAGCTGAGTAAACTCCGGGTGCACCATCAAGAGCGTCAACTTCTAATCCCGTATCATCGGCAATTGCAGGTAGCCCAGTCCGACCATGAACCGTATGTGCTTTCAATAAACTGTTTTCCAATAGAGTAGTGCCTGTTTCTTCAATCTCGCCAATATCAGGATATTCCGATAATGAGCAAATTTCTACACCTAGACCCCGCAGTGAATACTGCAATTCTATTTCCTTATCATGATTGTGTGTGGCCAGAACTATTTTCATTAGTATAATTCCATTAAAAACGGGGGAAAGTAGGCAAATACAAAAAAACCTAAAAGCTTAATAAAACAGCGGGTTAATCAGTTGCAAAAGGAACATCCTGCTACTAATTTTCACGGCATTTTATGGAGGCTCGGTAGCTCAGACGGTAGAGCAGAGGACTGAAAATCCTTGTGTCGGCGGTTCGATTCCGTCCCGAGCCACAAAAAAAGCCTTACTTGGGGCTTTTTTTATTATCGTTAAAATCAAAGTTAATAACTCATGTCCATCCCGCCACCGTCAAATCCTTCTCGATCTCCTTTAAAACGTCTTTTCTGTTCCATTTTTCCGAAACTATAGCTGAACGATAATGATACAGAACGTCTGTCGCGACGGCGATTAGCTTCCATGCTACGGATATATTCTTCTCCACTAATAAGATCTTCTAAAACTTCACTGGTCTCTATTCCGAAACCGCTGTTATCAAAAAGATCTCTTACTTTTAAGGTCATAGTAAGCTTGTTATCCAAAAATTTTCGCTGGAAAGATAGGTCTGCTGTTAGGGAAGGCTTTATTTTACCTGTTGTTATTACCATCGGCCCCCTATAGCGACCTGATAGATCAAACCTTCCGACCACAGGTATAGTTATCATTGTACTGCCGAATGCGAAATATCCTTTTGAGTTTCCATTGAGATCAGATTCACCGGAAGCATAGGTACGCGAATTCCAGCTATTTAAACTTATCATAAACATTATTAGTGGTATGGGTCGATAATTCACAAAAAATTCAACACCATGTCGTTCTGATTGCCCGGCATTATCAGAACTCATGACTTCGTAGGTAGTGTCCTGGAAAACAATATAATCTCTATCCCACCAGCTGATATTGTCTGTAAGGTGAGAATAGTACACACCCGTATTAAAGGTAAGTTTTCTGGAATTACTTGAAAAATTCAAATCCATAACATCACTAAACTCAGGTTTTATATACGGATTACCGGTTCTGATAAAGGAAGTATTATTCGTGCTTCGCGGAAATGGACTTAAACTCCATCTGCGGGGACGATTCACGCGCTTACTAAAACCAAACTGGATGCGCTGTGTCTGATTCAGATTAAAAAGCATATTTACACTGGGATAAACCTTGAAATAATCGTTTTCAAATGGTGATTGATTAATAGCAGCATCCATAATAGCTGTGAAAATATTTAACGTATCCTCGTCATGTACACTATCTCCAGATTCCACACTTGCACTGGTAAGTGCTTGTTCTATCCTGGCTCCTAACTGAACACCAAACTTATCCGTAAAATTATGCAACAGCGTACCATACACGGCATGGATATCCTCGTTATAATCAGAATCGTATGGCGTTTCCAAATAATTGAGGTTTTTCTTAGATGCTTTTATCGTACTTTTAAATCCTGCTTCAAGTTTTGATGATTTACCAAACGGGTGTGTATAATCCGTTTTAATTATAATATTATTATTTTCTTGTTCAGTATATGGATCATCTACCTTGTGATTATGTTCGGATACATTATAATTAATTATATTAGTAGACGCATGTTCATATCCATGATCAGTATTAAGTGAACTACTAAATTCCAGAACAAGTTTTCTATCCTGTTGCGGGAAATCCTTATAATAGCCAAACTCAAAGCCTATATCTTGTCCATAATCAAATTCTTCTGATTTGAACGTATAATCTGGATACATTGCATCCAGCGCAGTATTAATATAGGTAACGTTTTCCTCATCGAACCTGTCATTATCTTTATAGGTCATAGCAATGGTTACCATATTATTCTTATCGTGATAATAATCAGTCCCTAATTTGATGTTGTTAGAGACGGGCTCTCTCCTGCCTTGTGTAATTTGCCGGCTTTCATGGCTTCGAAGCGGGTTTGTAGGATATTCATATTGAAAAAATCTATCACCCCCGCCGAACCTGTTCCAAAGCCTGTAGCTACCATTAGAAAAGATATTAAACTTATCTCTGCGGTAATTGATCATCCCCGATAGATTATAACGACTATATTCACCTGCTGTGATTGTTGCAGACCCATTCATTCCTTCGAAACGACCGCGCTTCAAAATAATGTTTATTATGCCGGCCATGCCATCAGGATCATACTTGGCTGAAGGGTTGGTAATGACTTCAATACGATCAATCATATCTGCTGGTAAATCTTCCACCATGGATCTCCTATCGCCACGCATTGGACGGCCATCAATGAGCATGGTAACATTCCCATCACCGCGCAAGGTAATATTGCCATCAATATCAACGTCAACAGAGGGTATTTTTTTCAAGGCATCAGACCCTGTGCCGCCTATCAAAGATATATCTTTCTTTGCATCAAAAATCCGCTTATCCACAGTGTAAATCATGGTAGGTATTTCACCATATACATCTACCTCTTCCATTTGTACAGCTGATAATTCCATTGCTACCCGGCCAATATCTTGCTCTACACCGCCCCCATCACCTGGAAATAGATTTATCGGGCCAATATCAACTTTTTCATAGCCAATAAATTCAATAACCAGTTGATACCTGCCCATGGGTATTTCACGAATATTAAAAGATCCTGTTTGATCCGTTATGCCACCGGTAACGATTTCATTGCTACGCATATTAACAACAGAAATTGATGCATAAGGGATTGGTTCAGTTGTTACAGAATCAACAACTATACCTTGCAACACACCAATTTTAGGCAAATTGGCGGGGTTAAATCTCCCCCCTCCTCGACCATGTTGGGCAACAATAAACGTGGAAAATATTAAAATGAAATAAACAACAGTTTTATATCTGGAACTCAACTTAGACCTTTTCTTTCTTCAATTAGACTAAATTTATATTTATTAGTTAAAATAGGCGCTGAACTTTCAGTACGTTTTCCGCAAAGAAAACAATTTAATTAAAAAACTGTTTCATCAAATTTCTTTTCAGAATCGAAGACGCAGTAATTACCCCAGATATCAGCGCTGCGGAAACACCAGCTGTTACAATATCTTGCCCAGTTAAATATAGGTTTTTGATTGGCGTCTGCGGTTTAAGCCATTTCTGTCTAAAGCGCTCTGGCGTATGGTTAATACCATATAATTCACCCTCTTTATAATTAGCCAGGTCCCGACTAGTCAAAGGAGTGGATAATTCATAATAATCTACATGCCCATTCGTTTCCGGGGATTTCTGATAAAGAACATCGAGTAAATTTTGTGAGATTGTTTCTTTAAATGCTTCATATTCATCGCCACGATTCTTCCATTTTTCATTTTCCCATTTTTTATGTTTAGCAAATTCAGCAACTGTAATGACTTCAATTGTCGAGGTATTAGGGTGGTTCTTATCCCAAGATGGATCTTTAGCAGAAGGAAATGAAATAAATACAACAGGATAAGGTTGATTATTATCATCTAAATAATTTTTCAGGTTCACATCATGGTCATAATCGGGGTAAACCCAAAGATTGGCATTGTTTAAACCCAAATCTGCGGCAGATTTATCCAAACCAATATGCAGACAATAATATCCGGATGATGGCTGCACCTGATCTAATGTAACCGAACTTTTTGAATTCATTTGGTCATCTTTAAGCAATACTTCGAAAGTATTTTTAATACCAGCACTGCTGATAACCATCTTTGCTTTGATTTCATCTCCATTTTCAAGCCGGACCCCTATTGCTTTACCATTATGAGTCAATATCTTTTCAACGCCCGTACTCAATATTACCTTGCCACTTCGAGATTGAATACCTGGGATTACTGTTTCTGCAATCATACGTGAGCCGCCTACCGGATAATTACCGCCTTCCCAATAATGACGGGCAACCATTGCCTGTACCCCAAAACTACTTTGGCCCGGTGGTAATCCATAATCACCCCACTGTCCAGTCAATACACCAATTAATTTCGTACTACAGCCAAGCTCAGTTAAAACCTCTTTTGTAGATCGTCCTGCATATTTTAAAAAAGGTTTACTCATAAACGGATACGCTATAGTGCCTAATAAACCAGGAAGTGCTTTGTTAGAATAATAGGAAAGGCTTTTTTTGGAAACTTGATCAACTATATCCACATAATTTCGAATGGATTGTTCTTCTTTAGGAAAATATGAAATCATCTTGTCCAGAAATGAATCTTTGCCAGCTATGAAATCATACGTTTTATCTGGGAATACCATGCGATCATAAATATCATCCATTCTGGCCCAGTGCAAATTACCGTTTGAAACATAGTCAAATAGACGCCGCAAGAATGAATTTGGTTTATGAAGATTTCCACCGATATAGTGAATGCCCACATCCCATTCATAATTATTACGTTTAAATGTGTGAGTATACCCACCGAATTTGAAATGTTTTTCTAAGACTAATACTCGTTTCCCAGCGTCTGCCAACAACCTTGCCGTGGTAAGACCACTAATTCCTGAGCCTATAATAACAGCATCCCAGTTTTCTGCTGCCATCGCTGGCTGATACCGATCACCAATTGGCATAAATAACTTCCACAATTATATAATTAATCATTTTCCCTTTAAGTTGCATTAACGGAAAATATAAGGAAAGCGGCTCAGTAATCGAATCTTTAATTGAAAAAATTAAATTTCGGGCATAGCCCTGCAAGCTTATCCTCTAGTTCCTTGCAAGAAAGGGGTTTCTCTATTGCAGGGCTATTCCCTGCCTAGAAACTATAATAAAATTTATATGCCAGACAGTGACTGGGCTCACATAAAACTCTAGGGTTGAAAGACTGGCCAAAAGCGAAAATTATTATTTGGTTCTATCTCATTTCCAGAAAGAACAATGTTATGGCGTTCTGTCAGACGAGAAAAATCTTCCCCGTTCGGTCGCACCCATTCAATAAAACTTTCAGCACCCCATTTACCCATTCGATGAATATAAACAATATGACTGCCAGAAGGAGACCATTGGCCATGATAGGCTAAATGCCCAGATGGCATATTAGTTAAACGTGCTTGTCCTGAACCATCTATATTCATGGTCCAAACATCGTTTTCTCGTTGGTACAATACTTTTCTACCATTCGGAGATATTGTAGGGCGGTCATCTGCTTCCAAGGCACATACTGTCAAAAATTGATCATTAGATCCATCAAGACTAATAGACCAAATTTCTAACTGGTTTTTTGTAATCTGGGAAGGCATAACATACAATATGTTAGATTCAGGCAAAGTTATACCCACAGGTACAACGGCATCTGCTGGATCATTAAATGTAGTGACTTTCTTGTAACCTGATCCATCTGGTCTAATAGTATAAAGATTCTTACTACCAAATCGATCCCGTGCTGTATAAACCACCAAAGAACCATCCACAGAAAATATCGGATTTCTAGGATCTACCTCATAGGATAGTCTTATGGACGCTGCACCACTATCCAATGGAAGACTATAAACTGCCGTACCATGACCAATATTTTTCACAAAAGCGAGTGTGTCTCCTGCAGGATTCATATCAAACCAAAGATCTGTGAAAATTTCAGATAATATTGTGACATCACCGCTATCCATATCCATCATCACAAGGTTAGGATCTCCTAAATCATTATCTGTAAAAAATAGCGTTTTACCATCGGGGCTGAAGTGCATGGGATATCCCAATCTTGAAGATGGAGTACCATCTGTTTTATTCAAAACATCATGGTATTTCTTTGCCATATCAAATTTGAGAGAATTCGTTGTGTCAAATGGATTTTCAGCTAATGATTCAATCCACATAACGGCAGGATCTATAATGCCAGTATCAACTGTTCTCTGACCTCGTATTGGATTATCCATAAGGTAAAATGCGCTTTTTTCCAACATAAGCCTTAGTATAGAACCTGTGGATTTACGCTGGTAATACGTTTCTTCATTATAGGTTAGATCTAGACTAAAGATATCCAATTGATCACTAAACCCATATCGATCACCAAAAAACAAAACTTGTGTTATTGCAGCAGCACTAATTGAATCTGCAGATTCCAGCCCCCAATAATCTCTTGTTACAAGTGTATAAATACGATGTGCGCCCCAAGATATATTTTCATCAATAAACGTGGTGTCATTTACATCATTACTTACTAATAATTCTGTAATACCTGTAGTATCATCGTTAGAACTGCCATAAAGTACATATTGAGCGAAATCCTTTTCTTGATTACGGGTCCAAATCATATGAAAGGATTGATTCTCGTGTTTAATGTACAAAAATTTTGAAGGTATGGGGGGCGCATCTAAAACTTTTGTCAGCTGGCCGGAAGCAGTGAAACCAAACGTATCCACTACCGTAACCCAATACCAACGGGGATTTGCAGGATTATATTCATTAATATTTACTAAAGGCGTATCAATCGTTGTTACTTCTACAATATCAATTGTATCACCTCCAATAGAATCGACAGCTGAAAGTAAATAATGGCTGAAATCACTTATATGTGATTGCTGCCAGTTTATATCCATTAAAACTGAATCATACTCTATAGTAGTTATTTCCACCAAAGGTGGATAACCACGAGACTGATCAAAGTATACCATTACCGTATCACTGCTGGCGGTATTACCAATTGTATCATAAGCAGTAACAAAAATTCGGTGTTCATTAGTATCTGCAAACTGTGTCGTATTCAAGATAAAATCATAAAATCCAGCGGTAACCTGTTTTTTTACTAAAAAGGAATCCAGATGCAAAATAACTGAATCAATGCCGCCATCATCAACGGCCAAACCGGCCACAGGATGCAATTTGGTTAATGTGTCATTATTTTCAGGATAGGTAAGCCAAAGGAATGGCGGTATCGAATCCAGTAATTTTGGTGGTTCATAAATTGTTGTGTCAATAACATAGCCCGATATCCAGCGATCAGGTATAAAGGGAATCCTATCAAATATCTTTGGGAGTCTCGGTATTGATGGAATGAATGGAATTGATGGAAGTCGCACGGCACACCCCGGTATTAGCATTAAAAATACGAGAAAAAGTAGAATACGATTTTTCATGTCATTTGGTCATAAGCACTGAGATAAAATTGCTATTTATTATTCCATATAAGACGATAGAGAGACAGGTGGTAGTAAAAGCTGCTAGTATAACAGTTCTCAAATGCTGGTACGAATTCATAATTGGTATGTAGAACCCAGACAGAATACAGGGAAAATAACTAAATAGGAAAGAATAAAATTAATTGTTTGTATGTGATGTTAGATAAATTCAATTTCTTTCAATACCATTATTTGTTGGCGCTGAGATAAATTGAGAATAAAATAAGTACAATAATAAGAATGAAGAAAAATTTCGTGATCAATAATGTTGAGTTTGGTGGCGCGGATCTACCAATAATAGCTGGACCGTGTGTGATTGAGAGTCAGGAACATGTATTGCGCATGGCAGAAAAGATAAAGAAAAGCACGACCGCTATAGGTTTTCCGATGATCTTTAAATCCTCTTTTGACAAGGGTAATCGTTCATCTCATACTTCCTACAGGGGGCCAGGTCTTGACGAAGGTCTACGGATCCTTGAAGAGGTAAAAAAATCATTTGATGTACTGCTGACAACTGATATTCATGATGCAACACAAGCAAAGCCTGTAGCAGAAATAATTGATATTATTCAAATTCCCGCCTTCCTTTGCAGGCAGGGCGATCTTCTTGAAGCAGCAGTAGCTACAGGGAAAACAATAAATGTGAAAAAAGGGCAGTTTATGGCACCCTGGGATATGAAAAATACTATTGAAAGGGTTGAGAATGCCGGTGGTGAACAATTATTACTTACAGAGAGGGGCACTTCATTTGGCTATAATAACTTAGTTTCTGACATGCGTTCAATTCCAATTATGCAAGATCTTGGGGTACCTGTTGTCTTTGACACCACCCATAGTGCACAGCAACCAGGAGGACTGGGGGAAATGACTGGAGGAACCCGAGAATTAATACCAATACTGGCCAAAGCGGCAGTGGCAGCGGGATGCGACGCGGTTTTCATGGAAGTGCATGATGATCCAGAAAATGCCCTTTCTGATGCGGCAACCCAGTGGCCACTTGATAAACTTGCAGCATTATTACATAGCATAAAACATATTCAACAAGTTAGGGACAATTAGATATAATAATAATGTGATCTGGATCAAATTGTGATCTAGATCAAATCAAATTTTAAACTATTGCCTTTTCGCTATAATGATAATAGTTTTGCGTTGAAATAGGTAAATGAACCTCGTAAATAAGGGTAAATAATCGGCTTGGGAAGAATTATTTGCATAAGAAAGGTAATAAACAAGTAAAAGGAGTGATTATGAGTAAAATCATATCTCGAATGTTAGTTTTAGGCCTCTTGGTTAGTTTTGTTCAGGCACAACAACCGCCTAGAGACATAGACAAGGATGCGCATAAAGCTACTAAAGATGTCAAATCAGAAGCTAAAAACCAAAACAAAGCTCAAGATAAAGATAATAAAGCAGCCGGTGATCACGATATGGAATCTCTGCAAGGTGCAAGATTACAGGATATAGAGGGAGATGCACAAAGTAGTGTGACTCAAGGATCTGCTAAAAAGGGCGCAAAAGGCGTCACTAAAGGATCTCCAAACATGGCACCAAGTGCCAGAGTATCTGGCGATCGTCAGTTGGCAGGAACCAGCAATACCTCAGCAAGTGGTAAAGCGGTAAAGAAAGGTGGCTTAGGCCGAATATTCAGCCGGATTTTTGGTGGTGGTGGAGAGAAAGTTGACGGAAGCGCAGGAAAACCGGGTGCTGCTCAGCCAGCAGGTGATGGACAAGATCAACCAAGTGGTGGTCAAAGTCAACAACCCAAAGGTGATAAAGGTGCTCCTGGACCAAAACCACAAGGTCCCGACGATAATGGTGGCGGATAATACAGTTTGACTATTAAATAATAAAAAAGGGCAGTTTTTAACTGCCCTTTTTTATTTTATCCTTGTTTTACATATATTCTCCACTAATATGAGAAAATTTAAGCAATTCTTGATCGCTATTTTCTGTGTTCAATCTATTGGAATTAGTGCAGATATAACAAATCGGCTTGGTGCATCCTATTATGAATATAAAGGTAATTATGAATATTCATATTACAATCTATCCTGGTACTACGCGATTACAGGAGATATTAATAAAGGCTCTTTGCAGTTACCAGATACTGAATTCTCAATCTATTTAAGTACTAGCAAGTCGACTTATTACGGGCACATGTACACAAATGATGCAGATCTGGTATTAAAAACTGATCTTTTTGCTAATCAAAATTTTTCACCATTTTTAATTTTTCAATGGACCTTTGATTCAACGACCGCTCTGGATTATAGATATAACCCCGGGTTAGGCGGGAAAGTTAGATTAGGGCCCCCAGGATTCTCGATAAGCTATGCATTCCTTGGAGAATATTATAAATACACTGGATATGATAAGGGTCAATTGTTAAGACATTCAATTAGACCAAAATTGAAACTGTATCCAGTCGAGGGAATTGAAATAGTTGAACAACTATATTATAAGCCTGAAAGTGGAAACTCAGAAAATTACCTTGTTAATAATATTCTCACAATATCTGTAGATACTGTAATCCCTGGAACTGCAATCATCTTTGAACATACCTATAACA
>Ga0257107_1000688_pt1 | contig 12862 bp, 6 predicted proteins | sample LP_taG_2_FD_190178 | JGI IMG/M metagenome (GOLD analysis project Ga0257107, IMG submission 190178) | Marine microbial communities from Northeast Subartic Pacific Ocean, Canada - LP_J_2011_P26_500m | ecosystem: Environmental > Aquatic > Marine > Oceanic | place: Canada: Northeast Subartic Pacific...
ATATGCCTTAACTGATTCGTCATCGTTATAAACCTCTTCACTTATATCAACTAAAATATTAGCTGTTGAATATTCACCTTCACATAATAATGCTTCTGAACTTGTATTATCTGAATCTTTACAGCCAATGAAAATCAGTAGACTACTGAGTGAATAGAAAAGATATGTTTTTACTATTTCCAATTAATTTAGATTTTCCAACACTTTGACTGAGTTATCAACAAAACATTAAAAAATAAAACTAATTAGAAATAATATGACCCAGATGCGTTTCATACAGGAAATTACACAATATACTCTTATAAACAAAAAAAGCCCTAAATTGGCCACAGAGGAAAAAATAAACAACGAATGAGTAAAGAATTAGCAATATTACATAATATTACAAAACACTAGTTTGGACTACTTGCGAGCCAGTTTGTCAAGGGGGATTGTGCGGAGAGGGTGGGATTCGAACCCACGGTACGCTATTAACGTACACACGCTTTCCAAGCGTGCGCCTTAAGCCACTCGGCCACCTCTCCAGATATAATGAATAATTTTAATCTTACAAATATTAATTATTCAGATTTTTCTTCGGTGGACTCAGCTTCAGGTGTTTCTTCAGTTACTTCTTTTACTTGTTCTTCACCTTTCTCGGAACTTGAATCTTCTACTGATTCCTCTTCTACAGTGTCTACTTCCGTTTCTTCCACATCATCATCGGCTGCTGCTTCAACTGGTGTTTCTTCAGTTACTTCTTCTACTTGTTCTTCACCTTTCTCGAGACTTGAATCTTCTACTGATTCCTCTTCTACAGTGTCTACTTCCGTTTCTTCCACAGTAGCTTCAGCTGCTGCTTCAACTGGTGTTTCTTCAATTGCCTCTTCTAGGGACGCTTCATCTGCAACTGCTTCGGCAGTTTCGACAACAACTTCCGGTATTTCTTCTGCAACTTCAGCTGCCGGTGACATTTCTATATCCGATAAATTTGCTTCAGCATCCAACCGTTTGAGGGTGGCTTCCAAACTTTCTCCCTTTTCCATAGGAATCATGGATTCATTAAATCGCCAGTATCCTTCTTTATTTGAAGCAACACTTTTAACAAATTTAACGTGCACCATTTCTTTTTCGCTGTGTTTGACGGCCTTTTCGGCAAAACTTTTCTGTTTCTTAGCCATAACTAAATTTCTCCTGTTCAAATATCATATGAAAATAGCCGGCGAATATAAAGAGGAATTACCTTTTATCATCTAATAATTCGCACCGAGCCTATTCGGGACGCCACTCATATTCCATCACTTCACCATCCTGCCAGCTTCGAGGTTTTTTCTCACCTGTAACCACACGCATGTGTGTATTATCCAAAAATTCCATTAGACTAATTCTATTCTTCTGCGGATTATCCATTTCCAACGTCAATACCCAAGGTTTTTGATTAAAATCAAATTCAAATTTCCCTTTTTCCTGATCACTGATTTTTGTACCCAATGAAAGACCCTGCATAAAATTACCCTTAATACTAGATTCGTCAGGTTCGAATACCCAGACAATTTCAATTATTTGGCCTTTATAGTACCAATTCCCTGCCATACTTCTGATATATTCAATTCCTTCTACACTGACCGGCTCCGCCAGGTTTTTAGCGAAATCCTGCGCCTCTACGGAGAGTGAATAAATAACGCTGGCACTTAGTGTTTTATCCATGGGTAATTTGGCGTGAGGATGCATCCCCTCGGTCAGATATTCATTATAAAGGGGTATCTTTTGCCGCGTAATTCTGGATTTTAGTCCACCGGTGCGGGTCCAAATCATTTTTCCATCCATCAAATCTTCACTGATTTCAATGGATATTTCCACACCCATTAAATTCGATTTTGATTGTGGATTATGAATTGTAATCACAGGACGGGTGACATCATATTTTACACTGTCAATCAAATTGGATGTTGATGTATTCATTGCTAAATCAACACCCTCAAAGACAATATTATAAATAGATCCATCCTGTAATATGGGTGGATTCTTGGGTACTTTAGGCGATTCAAAAATAGTTTCAAGTTCATTCCCAATTAAGTTAAAAGTGACAGGTGAGTTTGGATCCGGCTCACCACCCACACGCGTGTAAATAAATTGTCCCGTACTCAATCCTTCTGAAATGCGATAGGCCACATCAAGGTGATTGACAGCCGTATTCGATTCGGGGTATTTTATTTCTAATGTTGGCGGAATATCATCATACACCACGCTCATAATGAATTTTTTTCCTGTATTCCCTGCTCTGTCCGTTCCTTCGAGTGTAATGCGGTACATGGCATCCGTCACTAATTCTAAGTCCTGTAGTGTAGAATTATCATGAGAAGCAGCACTCAATAAATCTGGTGTTAATTCGAAAGTGTGAGGTGCAGACGGATCCGCATTTCCGCCCATATGGATCCAGGTATACTTCCCACTGACCAGCTCTTCATTCGCCGTCCACTTAAGCAATTGGGAATTCACACGGGCGCTGGTACTGGGGAAAACCTGAGTAAATTTTGGTTTCGATTTATCATAAGTCACATGATTCGCCAATGATATTTCTGCTTCGTTCCCCGACCGATCAATTGCTGTTATAGAAAGATTATATACGGAACCATCAGACAATTCTGATTGGTTTGCCAATGTTGCTTGGGCAAATATGCCAGGCTTTAATTCGTCGCCGGTTAAATCAATAGAAATGGTTTCAACACCATCTATTGGTGTCCAAATCAAATTGGCCATGAGGAGCGGTTCATTCAACTCATAACTCACTTCATTCACATTGGTAAATCCGTTTTCTATTGGAAATAACATCGAAATCTCTGGCGGTTCGTTATCAAAAAATAGGGTACCTAACGCATAGGTTGAAGCATTTCCTGCCCGATCTGTCCCCGTATAAACTACTCGATACCTTGCACTACTGATTAAGGATGGCGGTGGATCAAATTTAACTTCCGGATAATCTCCATCCTGAAGCTGAGCGCCTATCATTTTTGATTCATGGGTTCCTGCCGGGTCTAGATTCCCATCAACCCAAATCCATTCAATTTTAGCTTCTGTAAGTACTTCATTTGTTCTTAAACCAAGAATGGTCTCCTTTATATAGGAATCCGGGGCCGGAGAAGTGACAGAAATATCAGGCGGAATATCATCAAAAGTAACGCCGGTTATTTCTAGTGATTTCCCCATATTTCCTGCCATGTCTTGACCTTCAATACTAATATTATACGTGGTATTACTCATCAAATTTGCATGTGTATTGATAAGGAAATCTGATTTCTTTCCAGGAAGTAATTGATCGTTCGAAAGCGCAATCTCATGTGGACTCAAGGGATCATTTGCTCCACCCCTCCTTTCCAGAATTATTTTACCAGATATCAATGTTTCATTTAATTCATAGCCTAACATTACTTGATTATAAAATCCATTCGCAGTTGGCTCATTTATCACTATTACCGGTGGTGAAGTATCAAAGGTAATGTTCTCTACAGAGACATTTATAGCCACATTTCCTGCTATATCTTCTCCGGAAAATTCAATGGTATAAATACTGCCATCTTTCAGTTCAACATCATTATTGAATGATTCCTCATAATGATCTCCCTGTTTCAATCGATTCCCGGTCAGATTGATCTCATGAGGACTTGTAGGATCTTCTGCCCCACCTGTCCGATTGAAGATCATTTTTCCTTTACCTATTTCTTCTGAAGTGGCATATGTTATGTTGGTTACATTGACTATGGAACCGGAAGTCGGTGCAGATAAGGATAAATCCGGCGGTAAAATGTCGAAAAACACGTCTTTGATTGGGGATATTTTTGCTGGATTTCCTGCTTTATCAACCGCTTCGATGGATACGCTATAACGCCCTCCGTCGGCTAATTGCGAAGTGATTCCTAAATCAAAATCAGAATGGACTCCATCAGTCAATTGCCTACCGGTCAATGGAATCTTATGAGGAGAGTTTATATCGATCGTTCCACTGGTTTGTTCAAATACAACTGTGGCACTTTCTAATAACTCATTACTCATATATGATACAAAAGTTGTTTTGATTTGCTCGGAATCTAAGGGCCGACTGATAGACATTATAGGCGGTTGGTTATCAAAGTTCACGTTCGAGATATTAATTGGAATTGCCTCATTCCCGGAAGGATCAGTACCCGTAAATGAAATATCATAGATGGCGCCGTTGACTAAATTGGGTCCATTGGCCAATTGTTTTTGGATAAAATCACCCATTTTCAATTCAGTGCCGGTGAGTTCAATATTTTGAGGGGAACGTGGATCGGCTGTACCCCCGGTTTGGGTGAATATAATAGTACCATTTAATAAGGATTCACTTAATGTATAACTTAATGTATTATACCTTATATGTTTATTATTATTTATGTTATCTATACTAATTAATGGAGGAGTAATATCATATGATATTTGATTTATTTTTATGGGTTTAGAAGTATTTCCCGCTCTGTCATTAATATTTATAAAGGCTAATGAATACGTAGTACCGTCAACCCATTCTATACCGGATATTGCACGATCCCCAGCTATCCTATCGTTATCAGTTAACGGGATAATATGTGGGGAATTTTTATCAGCCTTTCCGGATTCACGAGTTAAAACAATTTTTCCACTAATCAGATTTTCAGAAAGATTATAAATAATTGATGGTTCATTAATATAGGATTCTCTTAAAGGTGTGGTTATGCTAACCACCGGTGCTTCATTATCAAAAACGACATTCTCAACAATCACTTTGGGTGCCATATTCCCTGCAGCATCCACGCCCTCAAAACGGATATTGTAAATTGAGCCATTCACAAGACGAATAAATGAAGATGGTAATTTTCCTCCTTGCGTTCCTTGTTCTTTTTTACTCCCTGCCAAGGTAACCATATGGGTTGTTTTTGGATCAGAGCTACCACCTACGTGGTCAAAATATATTTTTCCACCTACCAAGTCTTCCGTTAATGTATAGGTGATATCCGCCTCCCGAATATGCTCCCCATTCAATGGTGCGACATTAACAAATTCTGGTGGCGAAATATCATATAAAATACCATCGATAGCCATAGGTTCAGACGAATTTCCAGCCACATCTGTCCCTTCAATTGTAATTTTATATGTTACACCATTTACCAACTCAGGTGGCGATATAAATATAAAGTCTTGGTATGTTCCCTCTTCCAACTGATCAGCTGGAATAGGCCGTATATGAGGCGATTTAGGATCATTCCCTTCAACAACCTCCCATCGAATGGTTCCCATTTCAATTCTTTCACTGATATTAAAAGACAGTTTGGTATGATTCACAGGTCCATTTGATGCGGGAGATTGAATAACCAATTGTGGTGGAGTAATATCAAAAAGGACATTTTCAATTGTATCGGATGTGGCAATATTATTTGCTCGGTCTGTTCCCTTTATCAAAATCCGATATGGTACAGCTTCCATGGGTTTTATACCATAATTCTTTAAAGTGTGCTTACCTTGTGATATATCTTCTAAACGAAGATCGAATGACTGTGTTTCTCCTGAAATGTCAATCCAAATCATTTGACCGTCGATTAAGGGTTCATTACTAGCATAGGTAACCTCGACAAGATTAACAAAACTGTCAGATTTTGGTAGAGCTGTGATCATTTCTGGAGGAGATATATCGTAAGTGATCTGATTTACAGTTAGCGCCTCTGATACATTTCCTGCAAAATCTGTCCCAATAATTGATATGGAATAATTCATTCCATCGCGTAGTTTGATCTTGTTCTTGAGTTCTATTGGAATTCTTTCACCTACTTGTAATTCAACATCAACTAATTCTGATTCTAGGGTTAAATCTGCTCCAGAATGCCTAAAGGATACTTTGCCCGAGGCAATATTTTCTGACAAAGTCCACCCAATGTTTACAAGATTAATAAAAGCACCGGATTCAGGGAAAAATGCGGTGAATTCGGGCGGTGTTAGATCGATCCTAATATCAGTTAGCTCAACCGGAGTCGCAACATTGCCCGCACGATCTCTACCATTCAATGAGATTGTATATGAAAAACCATCTTTCAATTCGGGTACAATCAAATCATCGGAATTGTAAGATCCTGCGGGCAATACTTTTTGTTGATTGAAATTGACAGGATGGGATTCGCCAGCAGTTCCGTCTCCCTTCCAATCGATATTAAAATCATACATATCCTCAGACAAATCATAATTCAATTTTGTTTCTGTGGTAAAGATATTGGATTCTGGATATGTGAATGCTATAGTTGGTGGTGTAATGTCATATTCAATGTTATCCACGCTGGCAGTGTCACTTTGGTTACCCGCCGGATCGAATGCAACATAAAGCAAAGAATATTCCGCTCCGTCAACCAAATTGGGCGAATTGCTTAGCGTATTCGGACCAATTTCAGCACCATATAGTTCTTTATTACTTAGATTGATAATATGGGGAGAACCGGAATCTTCAACACCACCTGTCCAACGCCATATCATCTGGGCAGATGCCAATAGTTCACTATTGGAATAATGAACCTGTTTATGGTTGACTGCATCCCCATTAGATGGACTGATTATGGTCAATTCCGGTGGCGTGAAGTCATATTGAAGTCCTGGTAAAAATGCCCGTTTTGTTTTATTTCCAGCGCGATCCGTTCCGCTGATTGTCATGGTGTACAGTGCATTTTCTACCACGGTGGGATTATTGGACAATTCAATTTCTGTATGTTCACCCGCTGCCCGTTCTTCTTTTGTCAATATCGCAGTATAAGGTGCCAATGTATCTTTTATACCACCGAGCCAAATCCATTTGAATTTTCCTTCATGCAGTTCTTCAGATAATGTGTAGGTCACAGCGCTGGTACGTGAAATAGATCGCGGCAATGGATAAACAATTGTAATCTCGGGTTGGGTAATATCATAGAGAACACTTTCAACAAAGATGTGATTCGACTCATTCCCGGCCGGATCAAATGCAAAATATGAAATATTATAAATTCCCCCATCTATCAGAGGAGGCACATTTGCAATTTCGCCGGGCGCGAATTCACCGCCATTTAATTCGTCACCACTCAGTGCCATGGCATGAATACTGTCAGGATCCTCTACGCCGGTGATCCATGTCCAAGTGATTATACCCGAATCAAGGAATTCACTATTGGAAAAATGGATATTCTTATGATTCACAGCATCACCTGCATTGGGACTATTCCAAGTCAATTCAGGTGGTGTAAAATCATATTGAAGTCCAGGAACGAATGCTCGTTTTGTTTTATTCCCTGCTCTGTCTCGTCCATTAAATGTCATGGTGTAAAGAGCGTTTTCAACCACCGTTGGATTATTTACCAATTCAATTTGGCTATGTTCCCCTCCACTTCTTTCCTCTTTTGACAAGATAGCGGTATAAGGCGCCAATGTATCCGCAACGCCACCGAGCCAAATCCATTTAAATTGCCCCTCAAATAAATCTTCCGATAATAAATATGTCATTGTGGTTGTATTTGAAATGGATTTCGGCAATGGATATTCAATCACCATCTCCGGTGCGGTATAATCGTAAAGGACTTCGGCAACCGATACAGTATCCGCAAAATTCCCAGCCCGATCTGAACCACTGAAAAAGAGAGAATATATTCCACCATCCTGGAGGGTTGGCATGTTTTTCAGATTAATACTATCATGAAGACCAACATCCAATTCAGCTTCTGCCATTTCAACTGTATGAGGCGCATCTGGATCCACCACGCCACCGGTTTGCACCCAAGCGACAGAACCCTTATATAAGTGTTCTGAAACTTCATAAGATATTGATTGATGATTCAACGCCGCACCTGAGTCGGGAGAAACATTTGTAAAAACTGGTGGCGTTGTATCAAAAAGCACATTTGATATCGTAATTGGTTCACTGTCATTTCCGGCCAAATCTCGACCGGTAAAAAAGATGGAATAGGTACTTCCATCCGTTAGGTACGGTTCATTGGTTAATGATATATGAATTTTTTCAGCAGGAGACAATTCTTCATCCATCAATTCAACAACATGTGGAGAGAGGGAATCTCCCATGCCGCCATTTTGAGTCCATAGAAATTCGCCGGCCAAAAGCTGTTCGCTGGCGGCATAACTGACAGTGGCATTATTTATAGCCGCATCATCAAACGGATAGATCATTGTCAACACAGGTGGCGTAATATCGTAATGGATGGAATCGATACGTACTGTATCGCTAACATTCCCTGCCAAGTCTATACCCACCAATCCATAGGAATAAATACTGCCGTCATTCAGTTGAAAATAGGCGATTAAGTCTGCATCCATCTCAGCCTGAACTGTATCTGTAAACTCATGGAAATAGGGCGCTTTCGTATCCGTTACACCTCCCTGCCATTGGGCCACCACTTTCCAGGATTGAATGGGCTCATTTGTATTCATATACAATTCTTGATGGTTTACCCAGACGCCGGATGATGGGCTCGTGATGACCAAAACAGGTGGTGTAATATCATAAATCACATCCTGTCGAATCCCTGGTTTTGATAAATTACCTGCACGATCAAATGCATATATTTCCGGGTCGTACATTACCCCATCCATAAGATCCGTTTGGTTAACCGGTTTAAAGCGATCTGTATGGCCAATCTCATCGTGAATCAAGATTACGGTGTCAGCTGAAATATGGTTAAAATTGGAATCAGGTGCCCAAACAATAAATGCCGAATCAATGGGCTCGGTTGATGTAAACGACAATGATACATCCTTGAGATATTTATCCATTTCTAACACCATGATAGGTGGGCTTATATCATAAGTCACATAATGGATGGTGCGTTTGGTTGCCATGTACCCTTTTACCCCTTTTCCATCAAAATGGATGTCATATACCGCGCTGTCTCGCAACACACTGTCATTTTCAAGCATGATCGTGTAATCACCTTTTAGGATTTCGGAAAGGTCAACCCGGCCACTATCTGTTTCTCCCGGAACCACCCAATTGATATATCCCCAGTTCAAGTCACCATCCAAATTATAGGCCACAGTACTATGGTTTTGTACACTATTATCCGGCGGTCCCGTAAACCTGAATACGGCTTCCGTTCCATCGGGGCTCAGTTTTACATCCATGATAAGTACACCGTTTGAATCATATTCAAACATGTGGGTAATATTGATGTCATCATAGAATTTATAAAGAAATTTATGCATGGATTTATTGTCCGGCCGTCGGAACCATTCATCTCGCTTCACCCTTCCCAGGGAATCATAATCCAATTCCTTCCCCCCATATTCAAAGGCATCCACATCATAGAAACGATAGTTATCCGGTTTATCCATTTCATTAAGATCTGATGTGGTAAAACGATCATCCCATTTTTTAACTGAATCCACACCAAAAACCCATTCGATATATGAAATGGACTGGGGCTCTCGCCCAAAAACAGTCTGATAGAAAATATGGCCGGATTCGTCCACTAAATCTTTTTGTCTGATGGCTGTGTTGGAATCAATGTAATTATACTGTTCCAGGGATAAAACTTCACCGCTGCGGTTAATATGTGATTTGAGTATCAGGCGGTCTAATTGGTCATATTCTGCCCGAACATGATTTTTATTTATGATTTCTGATTTGGGCACATTGTGACCTGTGAGGAAATCATGATCAGTGAAAAAGTATTTAACCTGCCGCTCTCCAGCGGTCAGAAAGAGTAAAATGAAGGTCAGGAGTGTGAGTTTCGCAGTTTTCACAATCCTTGAATTTAGGAGATTAGAAGGGTATTAGAAATGAGTGAATGATGGATTAAGTAAAAAAATGTAATTGTCATTCTGAGTGATTCCGATTTGTCGGAAGAATGAAGAATCGCATGCGTTTGTTATAGTGGTTACACCTGCTTGAGATCCTTCAACTTCGGTTTAGGATGATAGGAAGATTTTGGGGCTATATTTAATTACTCCCCATTTTCTTCCGATCGACGTTTTTGTCGTAACTGATCTTTAGCCAATTCACGCATATCCGCCACTTCATCAGATTCATCCATTATTTCAATCCCAAGAAGCGTTTCGATACAATCTTCCATCGTTACGATACCGGTGGTACCACCGAACTCGTCCTTCACGATAAATATATGGGATCGCGTTTTTGTAAATTTATTCAAAACGGATTCTACTGTATGTTTCTCAAAAACCGTATCAACAGGATCTAGAATATCAGCCATGGTCTTATCAAAATTATCATCAGCCATGGTTTCCAAGAGTGTATCTTTATAAACAATACCAATAATATTATCGATATTCTCTTTATAAATGGGAATTCGTGAAAAATTAATATCTTCATGTTCGTCCATGACTTTACCAACAGTGTCATTATGCTGGAGCGCAAAAATAACCGATCGGGGTGTTAAAATATCTTCAATGGGTATTTTTTTCAGTTTAAATAAATTCTCAATAATATCCGATTCATGTTCATCAATAGATCCTTCATCTTCACCCATTTCTGCCATGGCAGTAATTTCTTCTCTACTGACTTTTTTCATTTCATCTTCATCTGGAGTCAATTGGGCTGATAAAGCCTCACTCAACCATACAAATGGAAATGTAAAGATCATGAGTACCCGAATCATATAAGCCGATGGACTGGCCAATTTTTTCCAGTATGTTGCGCCGATGGTTTTTGGAATTATTTCTGAAAATACAAGAATACAAAAAGTCAGAATTCCAGATACCAGGGCAACAGATCCTGACCCAAATACATGCATGGCTTGAGCGCCAACGCCTGTAGCACCCACTGTATTGGCAATCGTGTTTAAAGTAAGGATGGCCGCCAAGGGGCGATTAATATCATCCTTGAGATGTTGAAGCAGTTTTCCGCTACGGTGATTGGTCTTAACGAGGGTTCCGATATGGGAATGGGTAACAGACAACATAACTGATTCCAAAGTGGAACAGATAAAGGATACGCCCAGGGCGAGGAAGAAATAACCGAGTAATGTGGACATTTTCTACGCCAAACTTACGCAGTTTTTGATGGTGTAAACCCTCCTTTTTCCTGACGATGTACAAAAAACCACATGGGCAGATAAATCAATCCCATCAAAGCAAAACCCACCAATTCAAAGGTGAATAAATAATAGGGCCATTCACCGATGAGAAAGGGATTGTCCCCACCTGGTTTGGCACAAATGAACCAATAGTTTGCGCCCTCACCAAGAATATTATTCACCACATTGATAACAAAAACGACACCATTGGTAATCAGAAATGTGTTTAATAGCGATCCTTTTCTGCAGCGCATTCCATCCACCCAAATAAGCCAGATTACATTAAGTATTATAATTCCATGGGAAAGAAAATTCCAGAAGATAGAAATATCACCATATGGCCAACGGGCGGGATCTGGTGTTAAAATGCCCTGAAGTGCCCCCACCAATCCCCAAAAATAGGCAAGTTCAAAAGCAGCTTGTGATTTTTTCCATAAGGCAAAAGCTGTAAGAAATAAACTAATACCGCACATGTGGAGTGACAGGTCATCTGCAAGAAAAAAATCATCAATATATATTTGAAATGCATCAAAAAGTACTTCCTGGAAAATGGTGAATACGGCCAGGAAAAGGGCAACCCCAATCCGTTGAGAAGGACTAAGATAATTTTTACCAATAAATGGGAGTGCGAGCCAAATGGCCAAACAGACGCCCATATAGACTATATGCTCAGTGCCAAAGGTGGGGAAATCAGTGGGTGACATAGGTGGAGTAGCGTTTCAGTGTTTTATAAGGTGACTTTTTGAAACGCTTTGGCTAAATATACGGCATTCCCCTCTTGAAAAGCATTGTAGATTTTGGAATCTTTTACACCGGCGAAATCGCGAAAAGCGGTTTGAAAAACCTTGGGCACATTATCAGCAATCATGATCATTTTTCGTTCATGAATTTCATCCAAAGCCCGGATCACTTCTTTCGTAATGGTTTCATTATGAATTAAGTTAAGCTCAGCCAAATTAAACGCTGATTCCGTTTCGGCTACCATGTCCTTTCCCCGTAAATCCACCCAACTGAAATAACCACCGGGCTTTAATACGCGAGACACTTCTTTGATGAATGCATCCACATTACCATAACAGTGAGACGATTCCACATTAATCACCACATCAAACGTATGATCTTCAAATGGCAGGGATTCTGCGTCTCCTTGGACAAACTGAAGATTCGGTACATCTTTATGAAGTCTTCGAGATAATTCAATGGCAGATTGAGAATAATCTAACCCGGTCATTTCTGATGGATTATGATATCGCGTCACGAATGAAGCGCCCCCTCCCCGACCAGAACCCACTTCCAGGACTTTCAACCCCTCTATTGGAATTTGAGATGCGGCGTAATCATAGAGTTGTATAAAGAGACGGTCCTGTTCGTCTTTTGGAAATAATTCACGTTTAGGCGACCCATTGAGCGGCGTAAATCCATAATTCATGAAGGACCAATCTGTTTCCCGTCCACGATGTGCCAATCGTTGGTACCACCACTTCCATGCAGCCCTTTTAATGGCAGGCGAAAAGTTCAGCAGTGAGACAAATAATTTTGCGAGCATTGTCTATTATATTTTAATTAATGAAAAATATTATTTTTCTAAAAGGGCAATAATGCGAGGGTCTTTTCTTATATTTTTATATGAGGGATCTAAAGTTACTTCTCCCTTATAAAATCCGTGATTTATTGTTGATAAGAATTCTAATTCTTTGATTGCTGATTCATTTTCGCCAACTATAGCATAAACTTTTGCAAGATTCCTAACCAAGTTTGGACCGGCTAAATAGTCTTTTTGAATGGGTAATATGGAAGTGGCTCTTCTTGCATATCTAATTGCTTCATCTTTTTTTCCTAGC
>Ga0257107_1000691_pt1 | contig 12819 bp, 14 predicted proteins | sample LP_taG_2_FD_190178 | JGI IMG/M metagenome (GOLD analysis project Ga0257107, IMG submission 190178) | Marine microbial communities from Northeast Subartic Pacific Ocean, Canada - LP_J_2011_P26_500m | ecosystem: Environmental > Aquatic > Marine > Oceanic | place: Canada: Northeast Subartic Pacific...
TTCAATCAATTACACCAAAACCAACTTTTGAAAATAAACCAGATTTAAACAAAGAAGTAGCAAAAATAACAGAACATAAAGCACTTCCAGAACCAGAACAAGAACAAAAAGTATCAACAATTGATAATGATTTTGATGATGATACTGATGATTTAGATAAAATTAAGGGAGATATTATGAGAGTGTTATCAAAACTTGATCAAGCAGAGGTAGAATAATTGTCTTATGATGGTGCTATGGAGGCATTATCAAATGATGCATCAAAATTAATAAAAAATAATCAAATAATTGGATTAGGTAGTGGCAGAGCTGCAACTATGTTAGTCAAATCACTTGCAAAATTAATTAAATTAAAAAATTACAACATCAAAGGTATTCCAACATCATTGCAAATTAAATTAGTTGCAGAAAAAGCTGGAATACAATTAGTAGAATCAGATCAAGTTAATCATATTGATATTGTCTTTGATGGTGCAGATCAAATTGACTCACAAAAATATGTAATTAAAGGAGGAGGAGGTGCACTACTACGAGAAAATATTTTGTTCAGTCTTGCAAAAAAAGTAGTTGTAATGGCAGATAAAACAAAATTTGTTAAAAATTTTACAAGAACAGTACCAGTAGAAATCCATCCATCAGCAAGAAATTCAGTAATCAATTCTATTAAAAAATTGGGGGGTGAATCTAAAATACGCTCCTTAGATAGAGGTTATACATTTTTTACAGAAAACGGGAATATAATTTTAGATTGTAATTTTGGAACAATTAAAAATCCTAAAGCATTAACACAAAAAATTAAACAAACAGCAGGAGTTTTAGAATCAGGTATTTTTCTAAGAAAACCTGATATAATTTACAAAGCCAAAACAAATGGCAAATTTGAAATTATTTAGTAATTACAGTTCTTGCCACATGTTTACCATGACCAAGTTTCCCAATTACCTCAAAATTATCAGCAACTAATTCTCCTCTCACCATAGTCTTAACAGGCCAGCCTTTCAAATTTCGTCCTTCATATACAATATAATCAGAAAATCCTCCAAATAATTCAGAAGTAACTTTCTTCTCTTTTTTCAAATCGATCATAGTCACATCAGCATCAGAATTTTTTGCTAGGGTTCCTTTTTGTGGATACATACCAAAAATGTGAGCAGCATTGTAACTAGTAAATTTCACAAACTGTTCAAGTGTAATTCTATTTTGATTTACTCCATCATTAAGTAATAGCGGTAATGAAGTACCAATTCCAGGAAAACCAGCTAATGCGCCCCAAACATCATCACCATCTAGTTTCAATTTAAGCTGATTAGCAACATGATCGGTTCCTATTGTATCAATTTGGTTATTAGATAAGGCATTCCAAACTGCTTTTTGATCATTTTCAGTTCGTATTGGAGGCATAACTTTAGCAAGATAACCATTTTGTTTTTCATAAGATAATGTAAGATAATGAGGACATGTTTCTACAAAAATTTTAGTTCCAAGTTTTTTTTCTTCTTGAATTTGTAATAGTGCACGTTCTGAACCAATGTGGACAAAATAAATTACACAATCATAATTTCGTCCAAACTTACATATTGTTTTAATTGCTTTAGCTTCAAATTCTGGAGAACGACTTGAAGACCATGCAGATAAACCATCTTGATTTTTTTCTTTTGCTTTTTTAATTCCACATCCACATGATTCATAATCTTCAGCATGTACAAGTACAGGACAACCAAGTTGTGCTGCATTTTTAACAATTTTTTCAACAAGTTCATCTGTAACATTTACTTTAGATGCTACAAGGCTAGAAGAATTTGGAGGCATATCCATGTATACATGACCAACTTCACCACCAAGATTCATGTAAATTTTAAAAGATGTAATTCCCTTATCAATACAAAAATTCATTTCATCAATTTGTTGTTGTGTAAAAATAGAAGCATGTATTGCATAATCTACATAATGATATTCTGATGAAGTTGTAAGTTGTGGTTGTAAAGAATTTGAAAATTTATTTTCTAATCGAAGCATTCGCATCATAGTTGTAACTCCACCTATTGCTGCTGCATGAGATTCAGTTTTTGCAGCTTCGTTAATAGGTGAATAAACCCCATAGTGGACATGAGTATCAATTGCACCAGGAATTGAAATTAATCCATTTCCATTAATTTTATGATCACATGCAGGAGTATCATTTGTTAGTCCTACAATTTTTCCTTCATCAATTACAATATTTTTGTCAATCATTCCAGTAGGAAGTATTACGTGTGAATCAACAATTATAGTATCATACGTCATCAGAAAATTTTACGCTGTGGAGTCTATTATGCGTTAAGGAATACGCTTAAGTTGATTATTTTAAAAGAAAAACCGTGGAAGGTTCAGAGATAGCAAAACGTGACCATCAGAGAAATAAATCTGAAATTGTAAAATTAGTGAAAGAAATGTTTAATCAAGAAAAATGGGGTAATGAAGAATATAAGAAAAAATTGCAAGAATTAGTTGTAAAAGATGAAGAATTAGTCAAAGATGTTATTAAAAAAATTAAGTTAGAAAGAGGATTAGAATAAAAACAAAACTGCTTAGAAAATGAATAAAAACCCAATTTAGTCCAGATAATTTGAGGGCCGGTGGTTTAGGGGTATAATGCTTCGTTCGCAACGAAGATGATCGAGGGTTCGATTCCCTCCCGGTCCATTTTACCAGAAACTATTATACATAAATAAAAAATACCGTCATCATGGAAGTTTTTGACGGTAAAAAAGCAGCACAAGATTATATGTCAAAACATACCCTAGCATTCTCTACTCCTGAATTAACTTTAATGAGATTTGCATTTTGGATGGGAGATTCAGTTCCAGATCCAAAAAATGATGGAAAAGGAATTCCAAGAATGATGACATATTTGATAGAACAGGACTTTGAACCAGTTTTAATTGATGATGATACATATGTTCCATCAGGAGCAGTAAAAAGTTCAGCAAATGTTGGAAATGCATACAATGAAGTAAAAGCAGATGGAAAATTCTGTTCTGAATGTGGTACTACTCTTTCAATGACAGCAAAGTTTTGTCCTGAATGTGGTACTACACAAGAATAAAAAAATTATATTTTTAATTTTATGCTCTAGCTCCACACTTTGTGCAGAATTTTGAATTTGCTCTTAACTCAGCACCACATGAAGAACATCCGTTTGGATTTTGTGGAGCAGTTTGTCTTGGCATTAAAGCTGGATCAGGTGATGGTAAAGTTCCAACATCCCCAAATGCTTCTTGTGCAGATACAATTCCTGGTGGACCTCCTCCTACAGGATTTTCTGCAGTGCCAGCTCTTGGTTGTTGACCCATTCCTCCTGCCATCATTCCAGGTTGACCCATTCCTGGCATTAAACCAGGAGATTGTGTATTTCCTCCACCAGAACCTACAGATTTTTTTAATTCGAATATTACTTTGATAGCTAAAAATTCTAATGCAGAATATGCAACTGTATAATCACCTAATTTTTGAAAAAATTCTTTGTCACTAAGTTGACCTTTTTTGTACATGTTATTAGTATCTAAAAATGATTCATAGTATCCTTGAGATTCATCAAACAAACTTTGTAATTTGTCAAAAAGCATTCCAAGTGTATCTACCTCACCAAATGACATAATCTCACTCAATTTTTGGAATATTAATTACTTTAGGATGAAAAAATAAGAAAAAACGTGTTTTAGTAATCTATGCAAGTGCTCTATCAATCATACTTTGGTATGATTCTTTTGAAGCTGCACCTACTTGCTGGCTAACTATTTCACCTTTGTTAAGGAGGATTAAGGTTGGAATACTAAATACATTGTATTTTGAAGCCAATTCATTAGCCTCATCAACATTAACCTTGACAAATTTTACTTTGCCATCATAGTCATTTGCCAGTTCTTCAACTACTGGACCTACCATTCTGCATGGACCACACCATTCGGCCCAAAAGTCTACAAATACAGGAATGTCAGAATTTATGACATCTATTTCCCAAGACTTTGCATCTGAAATTTGAGTAATTCCCATTCTGTTTTTGATTTATTTATCATACCTAAAAATGTTCACCACATTCCAAATCTTTATTTTTTGATGCAAGATTAAATTTCATATATACTTAAATGACGTTTTGATAAAACTGATTTATGAGTTCAGAACTTAGATTAAAAAAATTAAGAGGTTCTGGTGGCTATGTTATGGCTACAGTTACAGATGAGCAGCAAATGAAAGGAAATTTAGGCGGTCCTGATTTATTTTTGGCACCAATTGGAAGATTAGATGATGATAAAATTACTAAACATTTTTGCAATACATGTGAAAAAGAATTTGAAGGTCCACCAAAAATAGAATTTGAAAATCCAAATGAAGAAGTTGCAGAAAATTTAGTTCTTGCTGAACGAGGTCAGTATATTTGTAAAGCATGTAATGCTTCAATTGCAGAATATAGAGAATTCAAGAAACCAAATGAAGAAGGTGAAATTGGAAGTGCAAAACCATTAGATGCTAATACTACAACAGCACCGACAGTAGAAGTTACAACAGCACCGACAGTAGAAGTTACAACAGCACCGACAGTAGAAGTTACACAACCTGGTTCTACCGCATCTGTAAGTTCAATTGAAGGAAGAACAGTGATAGATGAAAATGCAAACAAAGTTGGTATTGCAAAACAAGTTGGTATTGATGCTAATACACAATCAATGGTTTTAGTTATTACTAAAAATGATGAAACAGAAGGAAGTATTCCTTGGACTAGCATCAAAAAAGTTGGAGAAGTAGTTCTACTAGGAAAACCTGAAGAAACTGCCGCTACGCAGCCAGGAAAATGTTCTGAATGTGGATTTATCAACAAAGATGGTTCAAAATTCTGTGAAGAATGTGGAACAAAAATTTAGTTATTAACAAATTTAATGAATATCGCTAAGGAAATAATGTAATTGACTAAAATATCGATCTCAAAAGGGGTAATCAAAGACATTGTGATTGTTGCAGTAGCAATTCTAGTAATTTGGATTGGATTACAAGCAGCATTTGGAACACAAAATCCATTTTATGTTGTTGCAAGTGGAAGTATGATTCCAGTTTTACAAGTTTATGACATTATAATTATTCAAGGACATGAACCATTTGAAGAAGTTCAAGTAGGAGACATTATTGTATTTGATAGACCTTCAGATCACAATAGAGTGATTGTTCATAGAGTTGAATCTATTCTTAGCGAAGATCCACTAACAATTAGAACACAAGGTGATGCAAATCCAACATGGATTAGAGGAACAGATTATCCAATTACAGAAGAAGAGTATATTGGAAAAGTTGCATACATAATTCCACAAGTAGGATATATTACAGAAGTTTTGAAACCTCCAATGAATTATATCATTATTGCAGTTGTAATTGGAATTATGATAATTAAGCAATTTACAGGTAAGAAAAAAGATGTAGAGGATCTTGTAACTAAAGAAACATTAGAAGAATTATCAGATATTGGAAAAATGGAAGTAGATTCAGAATATTCTGAGGATATAAAAAAATCAGAAATTACAGAAGAAAATGAGGATGCAGAAAAATCAAGTGAAGACGATAAACCAGATAAAGAAAATAAACAATAAATTAAAAACTATAATTAAATAACAGAATCTTTTGTTTTGAAAACACGTTTGAAATAATCAGATGGTTCATTAGGTTCTTCAGTGTCATTTGTAATTCCAGCTAAATTCTTTGCTAAATTCTTCTTGTAACCTATTTGCATTTGTCGTTGAATCTGAATTCTTTGAGCTTGTGGTGAACCTGCACCATGCATAGATTCTGTAAGATATCCAACTGAATTTCTACCAAGTGTCATATTTTCTATTAATCTTAAAATTCTCATTCTATTTTCTACATCTACACCTTTTCTTCCGGCAAGATATTTTTTTAACATTGGACCAGCTTCTGGATGTCTAAAGTCTTGTTCTGATGGTAATGTAACCATTAATCCACCTGCGATATCTTGTGCTAATCTACTAATTTCATATGGAAATCTAGTAACATTGTGTTTACAAACTTGTGCAAGCATATCATCATTTAGATAAACACCGGATTTCAGTTTCTGTCCTTGGTGTGAAGATGCAATACCAGCTGCAAAAATTGTTTCATTAAGATGAGTCATCTCAATAATTTTATCTTTAATATGAGAAACTTTTGGAACTCCGTTATAATCTGCAATTGTTGCAGCAGCACCAATTAGGACATCACCCAATCCAGTTTTACATACATAACTACGCCTATGATAACAAGTAAAACGTTCAATTAACATTGATGCAAATTCAAATTCTCCATTCATGAAGACTTTATCCCATGGAATAAACACTCTATCTAAAACCATCAAAGCTTCTTGTCCACCAAACTTTGCATTACCAGAATCAATATCACCTTCTTCCATAGCTCGAGTGTCACAAGATTGTCTACCGTAAATGTAAGTAAGTCCTTCAACATCTGCTGGAATTGCACCAACAATTGCCCAGTCTTTATCATTTTCAGTTAATCGAATTGTTGGCATCAAAATTATCCAATGAGAATTTATGCAACCAGTTTGATGTGCTTTAGCTCCAGATACATAAACTCCTTTTTCATCACTGTCAACAATTCGTGTAAATAAATCAGGATCATCTTGTTCAGATGGACCTTTACTTCTATCACCTTTTGGATCAGTCATTGCACCACCAATTACAAGATTTTCTTGTTGGACCATTTTTACAAATTCTAAAAATCGTTTATGATAATCAGTTCCATGTTTTTCATCTATTTCAAATGTAGTTGAATGTAAAGAATTCAGTGCATCCATTCCAACACATCTTTGGAAACATGTACCAGTGTTTTGTCCTAGTTTTCGTTGCATTTTATTTTGTAAAACTAAATCTTCTGCACTTTCTGCAATGTGTAAAAATCTATTAACTTTCAATCCAGTAATGGATGAATCAGCTAAAGCAAGAGCTTCTTCACGCATTGCAAGATCATAAGTTTCTGCAACTGCATTAATTGATGGTCTAATGATTGGATGATCTACAGGTTCTTTAACTAATTCACCAAAAAGATAAATTTTGAGATTTCTATTTCTAAGACTTTCAATATAATCCTCACCAGATCTAATTGTTTTTAACACATTAGCCATGGATCAATTATGTCTAAGTTCTATAAATAGTCTGAATTCCAAGAATGAAAATTTTACGAATAAAATATTATCATAGACCAATTCTAACATCTAAAATTTTACAACCCTTTCCTTTTTCCATCACAAGTACAGGATTCATGTCTAATTCTTTGATCTCTTTAAAGTCAGAAACTAGTTGAGATAGTCTCTGAATACATTCAGATAGTTTTGCAATATCAGATGGTTTTTCTCCTCTAACACCTTGAAGAAGTTTTTGTGTTTTAATGGAGGCTATCATATCATCAGATTCTTTATCAGTTACAGGTGCAAGTTTGAATGTGACATCCTTTAGAACTTCTACGTATATTCCACCCATTCCTAACATGATTACTGGACCAAATCCAGGCTCCAGTTTGGAACCAATGATTAACTCCTTACCTCCTTTTACCATCTCTACAATCAAAACTCCTTTTATCTCGGCTTTCTTATCGTAATTTTTAGCATTTTTCATAATGATTTTGAATGCAGTCTTTACTTCATCATCATTAGTTAGATTTACTTTAACACCACCAGCATCAGATTTATGAATAATCTGAGGTGATGCAATTTTCATTACAACAGGATAACCAATTTTCTTTGCAGTTTTTACAGCTTCTGCTTCATTTGTAGCAAGTGCACTTTTAGGAAGTGGTAAACCATATGCTTTGAGAACTTCTTGACCTTCTTCTTCTAAGAGATTGGGTCTTTTTTCATTTTTAACTTTATCAAAAATTTTCTGTGCTTTTACTTTGTTTACTTTGAATTTAGTAATTTTACCATCTGAAGATTTAATCCAATTTTTAAATCTAATCATTGCTGCAAGAGTTCTGATTGCACCTTCAGCATATGTATAGTATGGAACATTACCTTTTGCTAAAATTTCTCTATTAGTAATTCCTTCATCCAATCCCATCAAACTAGCAAGCATTGTTTTTTTGTATTTTTTTGACATACTAACAATTACTTCTGCAAGTTTATCATAATCTAAAGTTCCAGAAGGAGTACACATTGAAATAACTGAACCAACTTTTGGATGTGCAAGTACACGATCTAAAACATTATTGAATCTATTAAAATCAGCATCACCTACAATATCAACAGGGTTTCTAGAACTTCCCCAAGGAGGAATTACTGCATCAATTTTTTTTCTGACACTAGTAATATCTGCCATTTTAATATTCATCTTAGAACATGCATCAGTTGAAATAATTGCAGGTCCACCTGCATTTGAAACAATTACAAGGTCACCTGCTAATGGTAATGGTTGTTTAGAAAATGCTGTTGCATAATCAAATAATTCTTCCATAGTATCAACTCTAATTGCACCAGATTGTTTTAGTAATGCATCATAAATTTCATCAGAACCCATTAATGCACCAGTATGAGACATTGCAGCTTTTGCACCTTCAGGACTACGCCCAGATTTAAGAACAAGTACAGGTTTTTTGAGTTTTTTAGTAATATTTTTACAAACTTTAAGGAATTCTTGGCCATCTCCCATATCTTCAAGATACATTACAATAACTTCAGTTTGTTTGTGATTTGCAAGAATTTTTAGAATATCTACTTCACTCATTGCAGCTTTATTTCCAAGACTTACAACTGCTGAAAAACCAATTCCTTGTGCACTAGCATCTTCAACTAATGCAGCACAAATTGCACCACTTTGTGATACAAGTGCAATTTTTCCAGACTTTGGAGTAATTTTAAGAAATGTGGAATTCATCATTGTTTTTGGATCAAGATTCATGACACCAAGACAATTTGGTCCAATGATTTGGATTTTGTATTTTTTAGCTATATCTTTAATTTCTTGTTCACGTTTTGCACCTTCTTCATCTACCTCTTTGAAACCTGCAGTAATGATAATGACTCCTTTAATTTTTTTCTTTCCACATTCTACTAAAACTGGTGCGACTAGAGTATTTTTAATTACAATAACTGCAAGATCAATTGGTTTAGGAACATCTAAAACAGTTTTGTATGCCTTTTTAGAAAAAACTGTTTCTCTTGAAGGACTAATTGGATAAACAACTCCTGTAAAACCATTCATAATATTTGATGTAATTGTAGCTCCAACACTTCCAGGTTTATCAGATGCTCCAATTACTGCAATAGATTTTGGTGATAGAAAGACAGATTCTGCCATAATAAAGTGAATTTAAGATTTTATATAATAAAGTTATTCATAGAAATTTCTGATCTCTAATTTTAACTGCCAAGCATCTTACCTGCAAGATTTTCTTTTCTAGGAATCCAAACGATGAATAGATTAGAAAATTTTGCAATAATTACCCAAGATTCTCTGGCTAGATCACGAAGTTTTTCATTATTAATGGCAAATTCATGATTTAATTGATTTACAGTATTTTTTGAATCACTGTAAATAGTAATTTCATTATCAGTATCAACAAATTTTTTTAATGCCGAAATTATTGCCATATATTCAGCCTGATTATTTGTTATTTCAGATTTTTTTTCATAAAATGATTCTCCAGTTTCTTTCACAAAGAATCCAAATCCACCATTTGGACCGCCAGAACCATCAACATAAACACTAATTTTCAATTTTATACTGCCTATAATCACAATAGAAACTATAAAAAAGATAATCAAACAAAACGAAATGAACTAAGATATGATGTTAAATTATGATGCTCCATTGTATAGACCACCATCAGAGGCTAGATCATTAATTTTTCAAGTTACACTAGGTTGTTCATTTAATGAATGCTCATTTTGTGATATGTATAGATCAAAAGAATATTCTGAAAGATCATGGGATGATGTAAAAGCTGAAATTGATATGATGGCAAATTATGTACCAGATACAAGAAGAGTGTTTCTTGCAGATGGTGATGCGTTAAATCTTGATTCTGAATATATGATAAAAATTTTAAAATACATTAGAGAAAAATTTGCAAATATTGAAAGAATTTCATGTTATGCAATGCCTATGAATATTTTAAAAAAAACACCAGAGGAATTAAAGAAAATGAATGATGCAGGATTAGATATGTTTTATCTAGGAATTGAAAGTGGTTCAGATATTGTTTTGAAAAAAGTAACAAAGGGTGCTGTTGCAAAAACAATCACCAAATCTGTCAACAAAGCAAAGGAAGCAGGTTACATTATGTCATGTATGGTAATTTTAGGATTAGGTGGGAAAAAATATTCAAAAGATCACATTAAAGGTACAGCAGAAGTGATTAGTGCATGTTCACCACATTATGTTGGTGCGCTAACACTTTATCTAGAAAATGGAATTAAACAAGAATTTATCGATAAATATGAAGGTGAATTTGTTAAGATAAATGATGATGAGGGATTAGAAGAACTTTATGAGTTAGTTAATCAAATTGATACTAAAGAAGAAATTGTATTTAGAGTAAATCATGGTTCAAATGCATATACTGTAAAAGGTACATTCCCCCAAGATAAACAAGAAATGTTAGAGAAAGTAGAATGGATGAAAGACCATCCAGAAATTGTACGTCCAGAAGGAATCAGAGGATTTTAAATTATAAATTTTCGATTATAGATTTTAGATTTTCAGGTAAATCAGGTAATTCAGTATGGCTTTCATTGTTTTGAAGAACCTCAGGTCCTATTCGTCTTACTATCTGAGTTGCAATTAAAGTATCAATATTTCTTTGAATATCTTTTTCACTCATTATAGTTTTTAATTTTTCAGAAACAATTTCCTCATTTTCATATTTTTTAATTCCATATTGAACTAAGATTGTTTTTTCAGTAGATGAAAATTCAGTCATAGTCATAATTAAAAATTAAAGGCTAAGAATCTTTTGTTATTAAAAAATGCTTAAAATATGATAGATTTGATATCAGAATATTGCAAACTAAGATTCAATTAATTTCAAATGTATTAACAATGAAAAAATATGCTAGTATTGGAATAATTAGTGGAATAGGATTAGGAATAATTTATTATTTTTTGACAATGTCAATGTTACCAACTCACTTTGATGTAGCAGTAGAATTAGCACCACATTATATTCTGACATCAATTGGATTGACAATAGTAATTTCAACTTTAGCTGGTATTAATTTTGCAATGATGGCATACAAAATGAGTCAAATGAAAAAAATGAATTCAGTTAAAGTTGATTCAGTAAAAACAAATTCTTCAGCAATATTTGGTGGAGTCTTTGCAGCATTTACACCAGGTTGTCCAGCATGTACTGCTCCACTAGCCGTAATTTTAGGAGCTGTTGGAGGATTATCATTATTTCCAATGCAAGGATTAGAATTGAAATTTATTTCAGTTGGGGTATTGATATTTTCAATTTATTGGATTGCTAGAGGATTACAAAGTAAAAGTTGTTGTAAAATAGGATAAATGGGCCCACGGTGATTTGAACACCGGATCTTCGCCGTGTAAGGGCGACGTCATAACCGAGCTAGACTATGAGCCCACTGAAACCTACCTCGTTGAAATCCATTTAAACTTTGAGACAAGGGAAAATATAGAAATTTGATTAAAAATAATAAAAACTATGAATGTTTGTGATTTTTTTTCTAGTCCAATTGGATTAGGTCATGTTACTCGAGATATTGCAATAGTAAATAATTTGAAAGATATTTCAATTAATTTTGTTACAGGTAGTGGAGCTGCTAAAATTTTAAAAAAATTAGAGTACAAGGTAAATGATATCTATAATCCACCATCATTTATTGTAGAGAATGGAATGTTAAATAATCAAACAAAATGGTTATGGAATTATTTTCAATATTATAAAAACTGTAAAAAGATATCAGAAAAAATTATTAAAATAAATAATTCAGATTTAATAATTAGTGATGAAGATTTTGCTTCATTAACTGTTGCACAAAATTTAAAAATTCCAAATATATTGATTACAGATGTTTTAGAAACAAAATTCACAAAAGGAATTGCATCACTTATTGAAAGAAAAATGAACAAATCAATGATGAATATTATAAAAAATTGTGATGTAGTAATAATTCCAGAAGAAGGACATGATCAAGGTAATATCAAAAGAGTAGGTCCAATAGTTAGAGAAATAAATTTTTCAAGAGAAGAATTAAGAGAAAAATTTTCATTTAACAAAATAACTATAATTATTTCAATTGGAGGTACAGATGCAGGATTATTTTTAATTGAGAAATCTATAGAGTCAATTTTAAAAATTAATCAAAATATTGAAATTGTTGTAGTATCAGGTCCAGCAATTAGTAAAAAATTTTCAAATGTAAGAAATTTAGGATTTGTAGATAATTTACATGAATTAATTTTTGCATCAGATTTGATAATTTCTCTAGCAGGTAAATCAACAATAGATGAGGCTAAAGCGTATGGTACACCTGGAATATTTATTCCAATTAAAGGTCATTTTGAACAAGAAGATAACGCAAAAACTGAAGGATTTATTTTTGAAGATATCAATAGGCTTGAAACATTAATTTCAGAAAAATTAGAACAAAAAAGAAACAAAATAAACACTAATGGTGCAAAATTAGCATCAGAGATTATTAAAAAAATGATCAAAGAGAGATCAAATAGTTAATAGATGGCAATTTGGTTTTAACACAGTACTATGACTAACTTGGTAATTGCAAAATTTGGAGGAAGTGCAATAGGTCCAGATGGAATATTGATACCA
>Ga0257107_1000703_pt1 | contig 12747 bp, 16 predicted proteins | sample LP_taG_2_FD_190178 | JGI IMG/M metagenome (GOLD analysis project Ga0257107, IMG submission 190178) | Marine microbial communities from Northeast Subartic Pacific Ocean, Canada - LP_J_2011_P26_500m | ecosystem: Environmental > Aquatic > Marine > Oceanic | place: Canada: Northeast Subartic Pacific...
GCCGTTTCCCTGTTCCAGCTATTATCCGATAATTTATCTAGGGATGATGTAGCATTAATTTTTCTCGGGGGATTATTCGGAGGCTCCAGTTGAAATACAAAGGGCTCTAATTCACTATCATTTCGATGAAGGCGAGCCATTTCAGGTGTAGGCCATTGGGGATCAATATGGGTGACCTGTTTTATGCCACTTTTATTGAGTTGGAGGAAAGATCTTCGGTCGATGGTTTTAGCCATGCCGTTTGAACTTAACAAATTCTGACGAATTTATTTCTAAAAATTTAAATGAATCCGAAATAAAATTTTTGACAATTGGACATATTATTTTTGGGATTTTATGGACTGCATCATATTTTTCAAAATGAACGGGATTGCCCCGTATTTTTAACAATTCATGTGCTTTCTCGCTCGCCGTCACATGGATAATCTCATCCTGGTTTCCGTGAAGTAGGAGTACGGGTGTATTCTTACTTTCTTCTGTGGCTTCATTTGCCAGGGCATCTTTGAATTTGATAAATCCAGCAATAGGGACGATTCCACCGATGGCAAAGGGGAGTCGTAGAGCAATCTCCATAGCGAGGCTGGCACCCTGGGAAAAACCAATCAGAAAAATATTTTTTGGTGAAAATCCCTCAGATCTAATATTCGCTAATAATTGGTGTATTCCAACCCTGGTTTTTTCAATATCCCATCCCGTTTCATCTGTACCACTGAACCACGAATACCCTTTCCCTGAATCTGCTTTGTATGGTGCTCGAGGAAAAAACCATTGTGCATCATCAATATTCATCATCTTGGCTACTGGTTCGAAAACATGTTCATCACCGGTCCAACCATGGAGACCAATAATGGCTTTTGTTGGTTGATCAGAAGAACTAAATATTCGGGTGACTAATTTAGAATTCACAGCAGCAGTCATCAACAATGGATACTGTATTCACATTGAGTTCTTCTTCCAATATATAGGCTCGAATGCATGCACCCACATCAATGCCATCCAATGCGACTAATCCTTCATATTTTGCCAAATCACTTGCAGTCACTTTCATGTAAATAAATCCGCCTAATAAGTCACCACAACTATTGCATTTAGCATCTTGATCACAAGAACCGATAAAAACTATCAGTACGATGGGCAGTATCCATTTTATAATATTTCGTTTTATCATAAATTGCTCTCTATCTTCATTCATTGAAATTGGCTTCCGCCATTAATACCCATTTTGCATTACCCGGTGATCTGCTCGGCTCCAATCGATAGAGTTCTCCCGTTGCCGTATCCAGCATATAATGCCAATGGGTCCGTTCGATGTGAAAGGACTGGAGTTGAAATCGCCCGGCGGCTTTATCTTTACCAAGCTGGTCTTGGACAAATGTATCTAACTCGTTCATGATTGTTTTCAAACTATCATCTTTCGTCTGAGCAGCGCCCATGATTGTGAAAATCATAGTGGTGAAAAGTAAACCACTGATGATGCCTGTTATTATTTGTTTCATTATTTCCTCCTTGTGTTAATTCTCAAAAGTGCGCTCAACCTCATAGTCCGCCATGCGTTGTACAAAATCGTCTTCATCCTCTGCCTGAAGCAAGGGACTGATCGCAATATTTTCGTCAATAGAGATGGTCATTTTGGGGCCGTAATCATGGCCAGGATAAATTACCGTATGACCGGGAAGATCTAAAATGATATTATAAACCGATTGGTACAGGTGTCGCGTATCGCTTCCATTGCTCACGGTTCTCCCAGTTCGACCCACAAAAAGTGTATCCCCTGTAAACAAGATGCCATCCAAAAGATAACAGACAGAATCAGGGTAATGCCCCGGTGTGTGGAACACTTCTAAACTCAATTGTCCCACCGTGACAATATCTCCATGTTTCATTGGCCGCTTTAAAGTGGTTTGAATCTTATCCTCAGAATCCTTATAAATCATAACCACCAAATTGGGGAAAGCGTCCACATATTCATCCATATAAGCGATATGGTCTTCGTGGGTGTGGGTTATGAAAAGGACGATTAATCCTTTTTTACTTACGAAGGGTAAAATCTGTTTCAGGGGCACAGATGCATCCATAAGAAATTGGTTCCTTGTACGCATGCAGGTAACCAAGTAAGTGATGTTATCATCATAACCACCCTTGAAAGATCGAACTGAATAATCTGTTTCAGGCATTACGGCAGGAATTTAATTCTCTTTTTCATGGGAAAGGATTCTCTTTTTGGAACAATTTTTAATCAAGTATATTCAATGATTATAATAATGCAATTGGGAGGGATTATGGAAGTTAAACAAATTGGAATGTATCTCATTATCGCCGGAGCCGTAATTTTGGCACTTAAGTTTATCAATGCCATTATCAGTTTTATTCTCAGCGATTTTCTGCTGGGATTAGGAACACTTTTACTCCTGGCAGGCGTGGCCATGCTGGCAATGAAATTTATTAAAGAAAACCAGGATGATGCGAAAGACGAACCGTTTCGGGGTATCGACAAATGATTGTGTCCACAACCGAAACCGTAGCGGGATATGTAATTACGGAAAATTTAGGAACGGTGATCGGAAACACAATCCGCGCCCGCCATATTGGAAAAGATATTATGGCAGGGCTTCGAACCATCATTGGTGGAGAAATTAAGGAATATACCGGTATGCTGGCCGAATCTAGGGAGCAGTCCCTGATCCGGATGAATGAAAAAGCAAAAGAACTGGGTGCCGATGCAGTGGTGGGTGTCCGTTTTCAGACATCAATGATTTTGTCAGGAACCGCTGAACTGCTGGTTTATGGTACGGCGGTGAAGCTGGGGCGCCTATAATCGTATGAATTGTAAGGCGTAGCCACGCCAATCGGCCGGTAAAAATGCTGCGCCTCTATAATAATTATTTCTCCGAATTCCAGAAATTGTCTTTCATCAATACATCAAAGGCAGCTTGTTGTTTTTTAAGCCGGTCAGATAATACTTCATACACTTCAACCTGTTGGTTAGTGGGTTTGAAATCTGCTCCATATCGCGTTAAATCACTGCCCAATGCGGATAATCTTCCATATATTTTGGTAGGATTACGAAACGCATCTTCCCGCGCTCCCGTGAGCTTTACATCGAATAAATGGCTTTCAATTTCGTAAAGTCGCACATCCATATCCCGCGCAGCTTTTTCTTCATCTCTCGTCTCGTAATCATTTTGAAGTGAAAACCGGAGGTCTTCAACTTTATTGATGAGGGCCACATTTTCATTGATGGTTTCCCGTATTGTCATGAGGAATTTGAATTGGGCTTTGATATCCTTAATTGTTCCTGCCGTATTGGGATCTTTCAAAAGAGTAAATGACTGAGTGACCTCTTTCCCATCCACGTTGAGGATAGCTTTGTAATTTCCTGGTACAGCTTTGGGCCCCAGTTTTCCGCTGTTTACATCAATGTCCCAGGTGCGAAGAGGACGCCAACCATCCTTATTGTAAGTGACCCAATCAATTCCTCGGGGATTTACCTTAAGTTTAGCAGTTTTCGTTTTTTCATAACGCAAATCCCACATGACGCGATTGACACCCCGGGTGGTTTTCCTCGGTGTGAGCTTTCTAATCTCATTTCCATTCATGTCTTGAATTGCAATGGATATTTCTTTCGCATTTGTGTCAGGGAGGAAAAAATCTAAATTGGCGCCGTAGGCAGGATTTTGTCCACGGATGAGGCTGGTGCCATCATTTTTCATACTCTGGATAGTCTGGAATCGATAGGCATCCTGGACCGGCATGAAGTTCACTTCCTCTTTGTTGGCTTTGGCTAATTCTCGAAATGGACTGATATCATCCAGAATAAATACCCCTCGGCCGTATGTGCCGATAATCATATCATCAAAATGTTCCTGAAGACTGATCCAATAAACAGGCGCTGGGGGTAGGTTGTTTTTAATGCGTATCCAATGAGCGCCATCATCCACAGATACATAAACACCATTATCTGTTCCCGCATAGAGGACGCCAGGTGTTTGATGATCTTCTCTTACCACATGTACAAAACTGGAATAGGATTTTGGAATATTACTAGAAATGTGTTTCCAGGATTTTCCATAATCCTCTGTCTTATATATATAGGGATCGAAATCACCCATTTGGTGGAAATCCACAGAAATATATGCGGTACCTTTATAATATCGGGATGTTTCGATATTGGAAATGGTTCCCCAAGGAGGCATATCAATATTTTCGGTGAGATTATCCCAACTGCGTCCGCCATTCTTGGTGAGATGAATTTGGCCATCATTACTTCCTACCCAGATAAGTCCTTGTTTAAGTGGCGATTCAGTAATGGCGAACAACACGGACCCATCAAATGTCATGAGATTATCAATAGCGATGCCTCCAGAACTCTCCTGGTGACTTTTCAGATTTAAGGTAAGATCCGGCGAAATGACCTCCCAACTTTGGCCAAGGTCAGTAGATCGGTGAACGTACTGGCTGCCCACATATACTGCATTTTTATGTTCAGAAATGTGGATGGGGAAAGACCAGTGCCATCTGTATTTCAATTCTTTTGGTGTCCAGCCATAGGCGGCTTCGGGCCAGACACGAACATTTCGGGCATGACCGGTGCGGACATCAAACACTTCCAATCCACCATCATAACAGCCAGACCAAATAATATTATTGTCATTGGGGTCGGGAATACCAAACCCAGATTCACAGCCACCGAATGCTCGCCAATGTCCTAGATTAATGCCTCGTTCACGGCTGTTGCTTGGACCACGGTAAGAATAGCCATCTTGACGATTCCCATAAACATTGTAAGGGATCTGATTGTCAACATGGGCGTGGTACATTTGAGCGATTGGGAGCACCACACGCTTAAACGTTTTGCCATCATTGGCGATGGAAGCGCATCCATCATGGGCCACCATAATTCGGTTTCCGTCTTCAGGATCGATCCAAATATCATGATTGTCGCCACCAGCACGATACCCAGATTTAATGGTTTTACCTCCATCTTCAGAAATACTGAATTGCACATTTAATACATATATCTTTTCAGGATTATCCGGATCTACAGCCATGCGCATATAATATGGAGCACGTTCTGCCAGCGTATGATTCCTCGTAACCAGTTGCCATGATTTTCCGCCATTATCTGTTCGATAAAGTCCCGGATGGTCTTCTTCACAAAGAGCATACATAGTGTTGGGATTGCTCTGGGATATTGCGATTGCGACTTTACCTACAGGTTTCCCTTTACCCCCGGGGAGGCCGTTCTTATCCTGCCGTTCCCATGAATCACCGCCATCCCTAGAAATGAAAACTCCACCAGATTCACCGCCGCTATTGAGCCCCCATGAGTTGATGTGAATCTCCCACATGGATGCGAGGAGGAAATCAGGATTATTCAGATCGATAGCAATATCAATACCGCCAGTATTTTCATTGATAAATAAAACGTGTTCCCATGACTTTCCACCGTCAGTAGTGCGATAAATACCCCGTTCTTTTTGAGGACCGTGGGCATGACCCAATGCTGCTACATAAACAATATTCGGATTGGTTGGGTGAATGACAATACGGCCGATTCGAGCCGTTTTTTCTAGGCCCATATTTGTCCATGTATCGCCACCATCAGTGGATTTATAAATCCCATCTCCTATTGCATGTGCCGGGCGAATGAGAAAAGTCTCTCCTGTGCCAGCCCAAACAATATTCGGATCTTTTTGTGAAACGGCCAGAGCGCTCACCGATGACACATCCTGATCATCAAAAATGGGTTTCCATGAAATACCATTATTTTTTGTGCGCCATAAGCCACCGGAAGCAGCGCCAACAAAATATGTATTATGATCTGAAGAAATGCCCGCCACAGCTATTGCGCGATTCCCATCAGGACCAATAAAACGGAATTTCAGATTTTTGAAATGATCAGCATTGATACTTTCAGCATAAATGGCAGAAAAAAAGATAAGTGATACTAAGAACTTTCTCATATGATCCTCAATGGTGAATGAAATGGTTGGAAATATACGAAAAGCTCTGATTTTCTATGGAGATGAAATTTTAATTTCTCCATTCGCATTTTTACTTTTATCTTTTACATTAAATAGCCCGGCATTTTGCAGGGTTATTAAGTACCCCGAGTAGGACTCGAACCTACAACCCTCGCCTTAGAAGGGCGATGCTCTATCCAGTTGAGCTATCGGGGCATAGATGCTTAAAAACAGGGTTGGAAAATTAAGGGTTCAGAGAGTGACAGTATAGGCCAAAAATCACTTAATATTTCTCCTCGGAGGCTCCTCGAGAAAAAACTTGCATTTTACCAAGAGGAGAATGTATGTTTACCGAAGAGAAACGAAATAAGTATATTAAATAACATACTAAAGGAGGTCATATTATGGCTGAAGTTGTAAAATCGACTGGAGTTTCTAAAGAATCCGGTTATCTGTATTACCTTGGAAAAGATGGTAATGTCTGGCGTTCAAAAATGGCGCGTGCCGGTAAAGGTGGCGGCAATGCTGAAAAAGTAGCAAATGCTGGCGTTACTCGGGAATCAGGATACCTTTATTTTATAGACAAAGGTGGAAATGTAGCCCGTGCTCCAATGGCAAGGGGACGGAAATAACCGTTCAAACCCTCGACAAAAAAGCCCCGTAAATCGGGGCTTTTTTGTTTCTTCTTGGTATGCAAAAATATTTAATACTCCTCATATTCTTTTTAGTGGGCTGTAGTGACTTTGGAACCAACCCCAAAGAGGAAGTGGTTTTAGACGATGTTAGCTTTGCAAAAGATATTCAGCCCTTGCTGAATGCAAGTTGTATTAACTGCCACGGAAACAAGGGGAGGTTATCTGTCCGGACATATGATAATTTAATGAAGGGTACAAGCAATAGTGGTCCAGTCGTTATTCCGAATAATGGTGTCGGTAGTTTCATTGTGAAAAAATTAAAGGGAAATGCTTCAGGCGATCGCATGCCTCCGGAGCCTGCAAACCCGTGGGACGATTCGAAAATTGAAATTATCATAAAGTGGATTGATCAGGGCGCAAAAAATAATTGACGAGTCAACGTTTTAAATATTCTTATTTTCTTTTAATTATAATACTCACAGGAACATTGTGGGCCGTTCCACGATATGCGCTTGAAAACGGCTCGTCCTGTATTCTTTGTCACATTGATCCAAGTGGGGGAGGCCTGCGAAATGATTATGGTATTGCCTATGGTCAGGACGATTTAGCTGCGAAATTATCAAAAAGGCTATCAAGTTATACCGGAATCATTATAAAACATTTCCAAATTGGAGGCGACGTACGATTTCAATCTGTCTCCAAAAAAAAAGGTGAAGTTCCCAGTGGACTTTCCATTTTTCCGATGCAGGCGAATTTCCAGATAAAGACAGAAGTAAAAAAACTAACTGTTTTGGCTGAATTGGCGACCCTCCAATCGGACTATGGGGTCCAATTTAGACTTAATAGAAAATTTGGGTATGTAAAAACAGGCATCGGGGAACCATCTTTTGGATTAAAACTGGATGACCATACTGTTTTCACCCGCGGTGGTAATATTCGTTTAATCCACGGAAATCACCGGGAGGGGATGCCTTTTGTACCAGCACTCAAAAATGCACCTTTTTTGGAATTAGGCCATTACAAGGGGAATACTCATTATTCTTTTGGAATGATTAAAGGATATTTATATGAAAAATCCGAGTCATCTTATGGACGATTAGAACACTTTTTCTCAAATGGATCCTTGAATAAAATGATCGGTGCATCCTTTTTTAGGGAAACCACTGCAGCAAAAGATCTACAAATGGTCAACTTGTTTGGTGGACTTAATCGCGGGAACCTCTCCTGGATGGGAGAAGTAACTGTTGCGGAAAACTTGGTTTCAGACCGATCTATTGCCAGTTATAGTGAATTGACATTGAAGGTGAAAAAGGGCTTTACTATTTTGGCCCGGATTGATTTTTTTGATGAAAGTATGATTTATACAGAAGATGCAATTCGTCGTACCACTTTTGGACTGAATTATGTACCTTTACCCTTAGTAGATATCAAATTTCAAATCAGATCCACCCAATTATCGGGTGTAGTGCCATCAAAGGGTATCGAATTTTTATCTCAATTACACTTATGGTTTTAGGAAATACAAAATGAAAAAAGTAATGATTATTGTTTTATTTCTGACTGGGTTTATGGTGGGACAAAAACGCGAATTAAAAAATGTGAAAGTGCTTCCATTTAAAACAAAGCGAGAACTGGTTTCATTTATGAAAACAGTTGTGGCACCTGAATTGGGTGTTAAATGTAATTTTTGCCACAATTTGACTGATTATTCCAGCGATGAAAAGGATCATAAAAAAGTAGCTCGGCAAATGATGGCTATGGTCCAGCAATCCAATAAAACAATGAATGATCTTAATTTTCATGAGATATCCTGTTGGGTATGTCATCGAGGGAATGAACATCCGGAACATCCGCCAAAGAAAAAATGAAATGCATAATGACTCATAACAAAAATCTAATCCTCATTATACTGTGTTTAGGTATGGTGAGTTGTGTATTACGTAGACCACCGGTACCGGGAGTAATCGATACGCTGGAAAAAATTGAATCGGTAGAAAAAGTGAAGGAAATCACTGAAAAATCACCATCACCACGTCCTGTCCGTTGGTCATCTCCAGTCCAATCACTTCCGGAAGGGTGGACTGTTGATCGCCACCCTGTGGCCAAATGGGAAATGAGCCTCCCTACGGTGATGTCCAATGTGATGGATTCGGCCCAAACGGTGGAATATTGGGAAGAAATAATTGACTTACCCACGGGGTATAAATTGCCATTGAAGCGCTCAAAGGTTTTATTCCAAATCATCACCCGACTGACCATTGAAACAGTTGAACTTCATTTTATTAATGTGGATCATATTTACAGTTCCACTAATCATGAGCCATCTCATTTTATATTGAATGGTCTTGTGCGATCGATTGAATTGAAACCCACCGGGTTTCCGCAACTTATTGCATCAGATGTTATTAAGTATAAATTTTTAATGGAATATGGTACCCCCAAAGAGTTTACTGACGGTTTTCATAAATATGAGAATGACCACACAGTTTTGAAAGTACGTGAATTGGATAAAAGTCACGTCCAAATCCAAATGAACAGCACGGCCGTTGATCAAAAACTGAGGACAGCCATTGACGATATGTATTCAGAAGAAGGTATCGAATATCAAAAGAAGCTTCTTCTGCGAAGTATTGATATTTAATAAAGGCTTTTCATGAAATTGCGGGGATTTCTTTTTTATATACCCATATTGGGTTTTTGTCAGGAGTTGATCGTTTCCGAGATAATCCATAAGGGAAATACACTCACCAAAGATTATATTATTGCACGAGAGATTCAACATCATGTTGGGGAACCCTTGGATAGTACTATCGCGGTCGAAGACAGAAATAGGCTAATCAATTTGGGGATTTTTGCCGACGTAAATTGGCGTGCCATACCTTTAGACAATAAAAATGTCCGTCTGGAATATGAAATATTAGAAAATACTAAATTTTATGGTGGTCGATTCTTTGGTGGCCTTTCTCCCAGTTATGATGAAGAAACGGGCTGGTCCTTTGGCGGTGGTGGAGCATTTAAAAACTTCCGTGGCCGAAATGAACAGTTAGGCGGCGGTTTGATGCTGGGGGGTCGTAATACGTTTGGTATATCCTATTTTAATCCCTGGATCACTGGGGACCATGTATCCCTCAAAGCTGATGTAGCCAAAGTTATGTTTCACCATCCTTATCTGCAGTATGATGTGGAACTCAGAACAATGGAATTAATTGTTGGAAGATTTTTTGGATATGAGAAAAAAGCAGCCATTGGTTTTGAAATTGAAGCTATGGATTTTAAAACGGATTCAACCAAAATTAGTTACCAGTATTTTGCTCCTATGGGGTCCTTCCATTACGATACACGGGACCTTTATGCCAATCCGACAACGGGTGTTTTATTCAAACAAGCCTTTGTGAGTCGCATTAATTTAAATGGAAAATTTGAAAATAATTTTGTCTGGTTTCAATCCTACAGTTTTTACAAACATCTGGGTAGACTGGACAATAATAAACCATGGATCCTGGCATGGGGATTTAAAACGCATATGAATTTTGGCATCAAGGATCAACACTTCTTGGCATCCATGGGCGAATCTGGTTCTGTTCGCGGATGGCATTATCCCAACCATGCTAATTATAATGATCCGAACCAGATATATCGATTTGGATTTCACAATATGAAAACTGCAATTGAATTACGCAAAGTGGTTGTGCCCCGTTTCCCTATGGCGAATTTGTTTGAATTTGGTGTAACAATTGGAGCATTTATAGATTTGGGAGTGACAACCCAAAATAATTTTAAAGACTTATTCCAAATGAAACCGATCTTAGGAACAGGATTTACATTCCAGTTTCAGGTGCCATTCGTAAACGTATTACGTCTGGATTATGGTTGGGGATTTTATAATGGTCAACAGGTAGATCAGGCTTTTCATATAGCGACAGATCATCAGATATAAGTTATTAATCTGAATCTTTTTTTCGAAAGATCATTGCTTTTTTAAATTGATTTTCTTCACCATTCCGTAATTGCTGAATATTGCTCCGGTGTGTAAAAATAATAAAGAAGGGAATCAATAGGCTAAAAACCATGAGTGAAAGGGGTGCCGGGTCAGTCCCCAGAAAAGGTGGTAAAATCAGAATAAAAACCGGCAAGGAAACGGATGCGAATATGGAAGCCATAGATACATATCCGGTGAATATAATCGTCAGAATGCCCACTGTCAGGCAAAATAGAAAAGCGGAGGGAAATAGCGCCAGGAGCATTCCGCCCAATGTACCAACACCCTTACCACCTTTAAATCCAGAAAAGATAGTGAAGGTATGCCCTAATACAGCTGCAAAACCGCACAGGATTTGAACCACACCCAGATTGGGAATAGCTTGTGTATTAAAAAATGCCGGTGCTAATACTGCTACTGAAAACCATCCTTTAAAACCATCAACAATTAATACAACCAGAGCTGGTTTCCAACCCAATATCCGAAAGACATTTGTACCGCCAGCATTTCCGCTACCATGTTCACGAATATCGATTCCACGGATGAACCGCCCCATTATAATACTGGATGGTATGGATCCAGCTAAATAACTGGCAAAAAGCAATAGGACCAAGAAAGCAATTTCACTCATGAAATTAATATGATGATTTACTGGGTAATTTTCCGCTTAATGAAATGCCAGAATCCAGAATACCACCTGATATAATTGCCTTTAATCCATCCTCAACAGAAATATTTGGGTGCACTACATCCTTCTTTGGAACAATAATAAATACACCGGATGTGGGATTGGGTGTGGTGGGTACAAATACGTGATAAAATTCTTCCCCAGTTTCATTTTGGGATTCATTGGTGACAAAACACATGGTCCAGAGCCCAATACGGGGATATTGCATGAAGATAACCTGTTGGAAAGATTTTACTGTAGAACCGCTAAATGCAGAAGTAATTTGCTTAATTGTTTTATAAATGGTATTGACGATGGGCAGTTTTGCCAAAATGCGCTCTCCCCAGTTGAACAAGGTTTTCCCCAATACATTTGTCACCAATACTCCAAGGACAAAAACAATAACCAGCGTCAGGATAATACCGAGACCTGGAATTTCAATTCCGATTCGTTTTAAGATTGGTGCTGCAAATCCATCGAAAAATGTAAATAATAACTTAAAAATCCAAAAGGTAACAGCGATAGGTACAATAGCCAAAAGACCAGCAAAAATCCGCCGTTTAATTGATTGCCACATAATGATTTAAATCCGTTTTATTGAAAAAATAGGAATGAAAGTTACAGGGCGCCTTCCAGGTTCAGAAGATAATTTTTCATTTTTAGTCCCCCACCGTACCCACCTAATCCGCCACCCGTAGCTAGAACGCGATGGCAGGGGATCACAATGGGAAGCGGGTTATTTGCATTGGCAGACCCCGCCGCCCTCGAAGCCTTGGCGTTTCCGGCACATGCAGCCACATATTGATAAGATTGTGTTTTTCCATAAGGGATATTTTTCACGGCCATGAGTGCCTTATAATGAAAAGGGGGCATCACCAAGTCTAATCTGAGATCAAAGGATTGGCGATTACGGGAAAAATATTCATTGATTTGCTGAACTGCATGGGAAAGTGCCCTCTCTTCCCGCACAATTGTACTTTGGGAAAATTTTCTTTTAATAATAGATTCAGATTTTGAGATTTCATATTCAAATAGGATATGAGTTAACCCTTTATTTGATTGCGCGAGAAATAATTTTCCGATGGGGGAGTCCATAATGGTGGTTTGAATCATATTGGAATTTACAGAAAAAATGAGACATGAATCTTCAGGTACTCATTGATAATCCTTTGAAAATCTTAAATGCATTTGATTTAATTTCCTCCATTAATAAATATTAAATCTATTGATTTAAGGAGACGTATGATTCAGGTTCAAAATCTAACCAAAGATTTTTCTCTCAACAAAAAACAGCGAAGAGAACTTGGGGAAGAATATAAAAATTCCAAAACGCTTCGGGCTGTGGACGACATCAGTTTTGAATGTAAACCAGGTAAAATATTTGGTTTATTGGGGCCCAATGGTGCGGGAAAAACAACCACCCTTCGGATGATAGCCACAATGCTCACACCAACCTCGGGAAGCATTTCTATTTCGGGATCCGATTCTGTTTCTGATGGTCAG
>Ga0257107_1000705_pt1 | contig 12728 bp, 11 predicted proteins | sample LP_taG_2_FD_190178 | JGI IMG/M metagenome (GOLD analysis project Ga0257107, IMG submission 190178) | Marine microbial communities from Northeast Subartic Pacific Ocean, Canada - LP_J_2011_P26_500m | ecosystem: Environmental > Aquatic > Marine > Oceanic | place: Canada: Northeast Subartic Pacific...
TAGGCCCAGCCGCCCAAGATGCTAACTGCGCCAGTGTCCAGTGTCCACCCCGGCTCCTTCCAGTCTAGGAGCCCTCTGTCAGGGATTGGGGCCTGTTCATGTATGCACGTTGACGTCCGAGTACGTTGTCGGAGGAATTATGATGGACACCTCATTCCGTGGGCTCTGGGACGTAGTATGACAGAGGATGACTCGCTTTTCACCATCTCGGAGAACCATCTTGACACCGGTCTGCGCGGCATTCCCGTCGGGACCTGCCTCACATCGCATGTTGACCCGATCGAAGGCGTCCACTACGTCGGCTACCCAGTCGGCGACCTAGCCGACCTTGAGGAGGAGGACGTGATTTACCTGCTGATGCACAAGACGCTTCCCAGCGCCAAGGAGTCTGCCGAATTCAGGACGGAACTAGCACATCGAGGTGAGGAAATCCCGACCGGCGCCCTCAGGGTGCTGGAGACGCTGACCGCAGGAAGCGGCCATCCGATGGACTGGCTGGCTATCGGCATCATGGCATTGGGGGCTGCAGAGACCACCGGCGATGCCAAGGTCGATTCGATGAACCTCATAGCGAGGATGCCGGAGCTGATGGCCAGAATATTCCTGCTGAGGGGGGGCAATCCAGAGAACCTCAGGCCACGGGAGACAAAACTCGGCCTGGTCGAGAACTTCGTGCACATGTTGGGCATTAATGGCGATGGGGCCGAGCGCATGAACCGCGTGCTCCGGTTCTTCTTCATTCTCCACATGGACCACGGCGGCGGCAACCTCTCGACCTTCTCTGGCAAGGCCGTGGCATCTGGTAAGGCTTCGGTCTACGCCTCACTGGCCAGCGCTATGAACGCCCTGTCGGGGCCACTGCATGGTAGGGCCAACCAAGCCTGCTTGGAGTTCGTGCAGAGGATTGGGACGTCTGACCATGACGAGATTGAGGCCTTCGTACGCTCAGAGCTCGCCGCACGCCGCCCAATTTACGGATTCGGGCACGGCGTTCTCAGGGCAGAAGACCCTCGTGCAAGGCTCCTGATTGAACTCGGCTCGGAAATCTGCCCCGATGACGAGAACTTCCAGACCGTAACCGCTCTGCGCGAGGTGGTACCACCAATTCTCCAGGAGATTCCCAAGATCAGCAATCCATACCCTAATGTGGATCTGGCCAGCGGCAGCTTGCTGCATTCGGTCGGCTTCCGCAAGCCTGACTACTACACGACCTTCTTCGGGTGGGCCCGTGTCGCCGGAATCTGCGCACAAATCCTCGATGAGAGGAATGCTCGCGACGGTCGCGGTGTGCCAATCTATCGGCCGAAGTACATCGCTCGCGACCAACCACGCCGCCGGCTCGAGTGATTACGCGCTGTGAGTCTTTCCTGCGCCCCTGTGGCCGACGATTCGTGGGCTTCCCCACAGCAGGCCCCCCTCTGCCTCTGCAGCCCATTTGTCCTCTGAGCCAGACCAGAACATCCTCCGTCCTTGCTCCGTGACTAACTCCTTCCTGCGCTTCTGGCCTATCTCGGGCCAAGTCGGTAGCGAGGACGAGGCCTCTCCAATCAGGTCGGCGAGATCACCGTCAGCAGCCGAGTTCAGACGTGTCCGCCACTCCTCGTCGAGTGGCTGGCTGGCTGGCCGGGGCCAGCGCACGCTGCCATCAGGCAAAGAGACGATGTCCGGGTTCATGTGGTCTGAGACTAGGGAGCACCCCGCCTCAATCAGTGTACTCTCGAGCTCCAGGGGGGATGGCCAAACGAATGCCCCCATGCCCGCTCGAGCCTTGTTGAGTCGCACAAGCCCCCTTCCACGAAGGCCCACTGGGAGCCCGGGATTAATCCAGCGAGTCCATCCATTTAGGAATTCGAGGGCTAGCCCCATGACTGGCATACTATTCTTTCGCAGGTATCTGACTAGTCCGGGTACTGAGATGCAGGCGAAGTGGGGTGCCCCAACGGCTCGCTTTACATTCCAGTCCCCCCAAGGTCTGAGATGCGGCATGAGGCGAGTGATTGGCATCCCAAACTCGGTGGCTTTCGCCACTGGTCCGATTCTAGGGGAGAAGCTGTACACGAGCGCCGACCGGTCGGGCAAGTCGAATGACTCCAGCTTGTGTTCAAGCAGCCCCATCATCGATCTTAGTTGCTCATCGACCTCGATACCGGCAATCGGGTGCGGCATCTTGAACTCGATATTGGCGGTCTTCCCACCTGCCTGCCATGCTTCAGTGTAACGACTGTTGGATAGAAGTTCATCGAACGTCGCTACTCCCCGAGAGCGCACCTCGTCGGTTCCGAGCATCTCGATACAACGCTCAGTTTTGGGGGCGGTACCGGGAAGCAACTCGTCATGGTAAATTACGAACTCGCCGTCGTTGCTCAGTTTGAGGTCAAACTCCACCCCGTCGGAGAACTCCATCCCATGCTGCAGCGCGGCTATCGAGTTCTCTTTCGGTTGCTCCCAGGTTGCCATAGTTGGCCACGCGAGTGGCAATCGGTCCAAGAATACACGGGCAGAAAATTTTCGATTCCCCCCAACGCTCAAACCCTTCAACCTCCAGCGTCACATAGGTAGTGCCATGTCAGACATCATTGAACTAGACCGCGCATCAGATCCACAAGCAGTCAGAGGATATGCATTCTATGACTGGGGAAAGTCAGCCTTTGAGACGAGTGTCACAACCGCCATACTGCCACCGTGGTTTGCCTACATTTTTCTGAAGGCCAACGGACTGGAGACTACCATTCTCGGCAGTGACGTCACCGCGGACGCGGCTTGGGCCTTTGCGGTGACCGGCGGAGCGCTCCTCGTTGCCATACTCGCGCCTTCCTTCGGCGTCATCGCCGACCGCCGCGCCATCAAGATGTGGTGGTTGAGGATTCTGACCTACCTAGGCGCTGGGGCGACCTTCCTGCTTGCCTTCGCCCCTATGTTCGAAGTGAGCCGGCAGTGGGTATGGCTGATCATCATGTTTCTGATGGCGAACGTGGGTCTGAATGGTGCTGGTGTGTTCTACAACGCGCTGCTCCCTCACATGGGGACAGACGACGAGATGGATGGCATCTCGAACAAGGCATTCGCATTCGGTTACCTCGGCGGCGGGATTCTGCTTCTGATTCACCTCGGCATGGTGATGGGAATAACCGGAGACTGGGTTATTCCATTCGTCATGGCCTCTTCCGGTGTTTGGTGGTTGGGCTTTGCGATGCTCACCTTCGCATGGGTTCCAGAGCCACCCATAGAGAACGAGATGGAGAGCTTGGGCATTAGAGAGTCCGCGAGTCTCGCAATCAAAGAACTTAGGAAGACTTTCGGACAAGTAGACCGTTTCAGGACCCTGTTCATTTACATGCTCGCGTACTTCTTCTTCATCGACGGCATCAACAGCGTGACCGCCCTAGCGGGAATCTATGGGGTCACCGTCCTAGGCCTAACTACGACCGCCTTGATCCTGACTATTCTGGTAATCCAGTTCGTCGCAGCACCATGCGCAATAGCGTTCACGAAGCTGGCTGAGAAGACCTCAACCCACTACGCTTTGACCTTCTCGCTCGTCATGTGGGTAGTGGTAGTGCTGGGCGCCATGTCATTCGCTCCTCTGACACTCGATGAGCATGAGGAGTACGACATCCAGTATACGTGGGATGACGAAACATCTGCCTACGAGGCCTCGGTCGGCGCTAGTGCCTACGAACACGGTCTTTCAGAGGATGATGAGGAACAGTCCTGGGCATCCGAGTACGCCGGTATTCTGCCAATATCGGTCAACGAGGACTATGATGAACGAGTAATCTACGAGTTCGACGACCCCGAGGACGATGAGTCTTCCACTACCGTCACCGACACATCGAGAATATCTGCTCTCGCCCAGACATTCGATGAGAACAGCCGCTTCAGCATGAGCGTACAGGGCGGAGCCTTGGGTGGAACCACTGCATTGGGGGAGAATCACCCGACCAGCCTAGGAGATGGCCCCCTCGATGCAATCCCCGACGCTGTACGCAGCGCTGTGTGGGAGCCTTTGGGAATGGGCGTTTTCTGGCAGTTCTTGCTGTTGGGCTGCATGGCCGGAGCTCTACTGGGTGGCTCACAAGGCCTTTCTCGCAGCATATTCGGCCAGATGGTCCCCGAGACGCGAAGTGCCGAATTCTTCGGCTTCTTCGGCTTCTTCGGCAAGGTGGCCGCATTGATGGGACCTCTGCTCTATGGGGTAATGACGATAATGTACGACAGTAGGGTGGGGATAGCGAGCATCTGCGTGCTTATCATCATCGGAACACTCATGATGAGACTGGTCGATGTCGAGGACGGCCGTCGTGCCGCGATGGAAGAGGACGCAAGAAACCGCGGGCTGACGATGGAATCCTGAGGTTACTCAGACCTGAGTTCCTCGAGCGCCTCGATGACCGCGGTCTGGGTGATGCGACCCCCTTTCTCCCGCAGCCTCGCAGCAACGATATTGACTTCCTCTCCCTCTGCGCCCGCAGTCACAGCCATGTTCCTGACATGGAGCTTCATGTGCCCGGCTTGTATTCCCCCTGTGGCCAATGCGCGCAGGGCCCCCAGATTCTGAGCTAAGCCAGACGCCGCGATTACCTTAGCGAGCTCGTCAGCGGTCGTTACGCCTAGCAGTGCCACGTTTGCCTGCGCCGCGGGATGCACCCTGACCGCCCCCCCAACCAGTCCTACGGCCATCGGCAGCTCGATCGATCCGACTAGGTTGCCATTATCGTCCTTGGACCACTCTGTGAGCGAGCCATAGGGCCTCTCGTAGGCTGCGTAGCTATGCGCACCGGACTCTATGGCCCTCCAGTCTTGGCCACACGCTATGGCCACGGCTGATATTGCATTCATGATGCCCTTGTTGTGCGTAGTGGCACGAAACGGGTCCGCCTTGGCGAAGTGGTATGCCTGTACGACGCCCCCTATGACTTCGGAACCCTGCCCCGGGTCATTGCCCGAATCCGACATCTCCTCAGGCGTGAATATTGCGCTAACTCGCGCTAAACGATGAATTGCGAGGTTACTGATGATTCGCAGAATCACCGTCCCACCAGTCAGCCCCTCTATTGTCGGAGCAATCGTCTCCGCCATCGTGTTTACTGCATTGGCGCCCATGGCATCCCTGCAGTCAACCAGTATGTGCATGATCACCATAGGGCCGGAATCGGTTTCCAATACTCTCGCGTTGATGTCCTTGCAGCCCCCTCCGAACTTGATTAGAATAGGGTCAACCTCATTGCAACTGGCAACTAGGTCGTTCTTCGATGCGATTATCGCGTCTTTGGCTGCTATTGGGTCCTCGCAGTCCACCACTTGTATCTGTCCGATCATTATCGGGCCGTCATTGTTCGAGGTGAATCCACCATTGGCCAGGCATCGCTTGGCCATGTTGCTCGCAGCTGCCACCACGCTCGGTTCTTCGAGGACGAATGGGATCACATAGTGGGCACCGTCGATGACGAAATTCGTTGCTACCCCAATTGGCAGGGAGTATGTTCCGACAACGTTCTCAATCATCCTGTCCGCTGCTTCCTCATCCAGCTCACCAGTCGCCCCCCACGCCTCAATCTGCTCCGATGTGAGCCCCGCAATCTCCGCAAGCAAGGCCCTTCTCTCCGCCACCGAGAGTTTGTAGAATCCTCTAAGACGACTGTTCTCTATGGGCATGCTCTTCTGTCTATTTCCTAGTGACTCGGGCTTCTAACCTTTTGTGAATATACCCGAACCCCCTTGAAAAAAGCGTTAATCCAGTAGTTAACGCTTTGTTAACGCATTGTTGAAGCGTTAGTTACCCGTTAACCCCTCATTTAACAAACCGATTCACTAAGCCGAACAACTTCCGATTCACCCCTCGGATTTCCTCAAATACCCGTAAATCCGCCCTCTGGGAAGCGTGAGGATGCGTGAACATTAAGAGTTCAAGACATCGCTGATGGCCTATGGTCGTGAGCGACGTCTCGATGCTAGACATACCTCCTCTGCGGGGAAATCCGTTCGACCTGCGACCCATCGAGAGATCCAGGGCAGAGGATATCGTGGCACGCGGTGAAATCCTCACTGTCTGGAGGGAGCACATGCACTCGCAGTCGCCAAGGATGTTGCTCATCGTCGGAGAGAGAGGGTCTGGCCGAACCTCTCTGATTAATGTCCTCTCCTCGCAGACGACTAGGCACTTCGTCAGCCAGTACTGGCATGACGAGAACCCCCTAAAACGCGTACTGAGTGAGATTTCAGTTACCTTTGGTGGTCACACGGTGCCGCAGACCATGCATCAGACGGTCGAACGGCTCGTCGAAACTCTGGACATCGAGGATGGACCACTTCCCCTAATCGCCCTCGATTACCCCTCAAACGTCGACATCACTCCCTTCCTGACTCTGATTGCACCCATACTGCAGCGCCTCAGGGCTCTCGTTGTGGTCGCCCTCACCAATGCGCAGCTTGCCGCACTCGAGGAACCCGTGCAGGCCCTCTTCGACAAACCCGTACACTTGGAGCCACTTACGAGCAGTCAGATACAGAGTTTGGCAGACAACAGAGTCAGGAGAATGGCGAGGGAGAAGTGGCCGATTAACCTCCGATTGCTCGATTCAGTGCGTGCGAGCACGGGGGGCAACCCACGAGATGTCATACACCTCCTCCGAGATCTAATCGATGAAAAGCGAGGCACGGGCGCCGAGGGCACTTTTGAGAGGCTGCTTGGTTGGAATGCGCCCTTCAAGCCCGAACCAGTTCAGGCTGCAATAGTGGAAACCAAGATAGAGGAGAAATACGAACCGCTCGAAGAGCCTCAGTTGCCTGTTTCCGTCGAGGAAGACGAAATCGAAGACGACTGGGACGTCGAGCCTGATGACATGTGGGGGGACGAAGGCCTCGAGTCCGGAGAGGATGCGGAGCCGGACACAGAGCCCCGGGAAGAGGACGAGGAAGACAATGTCCATCATCCTGCCGAGCAGGGGGACACAGAACCCTTCAAAATCACCGACTGGGCGCCAGAAAAAGGAGGTTTCATGCTAATGGAGGAAGGCACCGAGCCACCCCCCAAGCAGTCGCGGTCAGGAGGATTCTCCGGATTGATGGGCAGGTCTAGGCAAGTCTCAGACCACATGCCCACTGGGACTGACGACACCCCAATAACTGAGTCCCATACGCCCAGCCCGCCTTCAATCACACCCCATGACTTCGAACCGGAGCCAGCCAATCCTCCCAAACAGAGGACTGCACCGAAGTCCATCGATACGTCAACCACCTCTACCGCCGAGAGTCCCGTTTTCGCAACCGAAGGGGAGTTATGGACTGTAGACTCAGACCTAGAAGATACCCTCCCTGAAATTCCAGATGATCCGCTCGAACCCGAGGCCTTCGATACTCTGGAACCAGCGTTCGAAGAGGAGTTTCCGAGTGACCCGGGCATCGTGGAGGAAGCCCCACCGACCTATGCACCAGTCAACATAGGCCCGAGATGGGAGTCTGCGGATGCCCTGGACGAGGCCCACTTAGGCTCTATGAGCGATGCTGAGCGACTTGTCGTCTCAATCGCAGGCCAGCGTGAGATATCTCCCTCGGACACTGAAATCCAAGCCCGTCTCGAGGTCGGCCGTCCCCGATTATCCCAGATTTACAACGCCCTCCAGAGGTCGGGCATCCTATCGGCCCGTAAGGAGGGCCGCAGTAGGCTGTTCAAGCTGAGTGACGCTGCGGCAGAGATGCTCCCGTGAGGTGCCTAGATGGACGACACCATCACGACCGAACGCATTGAGAGATATTTCTCCCTCACCGCCGAGGCAAGGGCGAAGGCGACTCCTGCAACGCGAAACCCAGAGGACGAGATCAGGCTGCGTATTATGGTGGGGATGTGCGACGACTACGTCGCAGATGCCCGCCACTTCATGGATGCAGGGGATTTCGTCAGCGCATTCGGGGCGATTAACTACGCTCATGCGTGGCTCGATGCCGCTGTGAGAATCGGCCTGATGGATGGCCACGGCGACGATCGGCTGTTCACGTTGCCCTAGGGGCTTACGAGGCGCAGCGCTGGCCCTGAAGTGACCTCGATGTAGGATCCTCCGGCATCGATCAATCGCTCCTTGAGCCTTCGATCGACCGTCAGCACAGGCCACGAGTTCTCTACTGCCAAGGAGACGAGCGTATCGTCGGTGTGGTTTACCTCTGCTGCAGCGACGGATTCAGCACGTCTGTCAAGCAGGTCGAGCAAGAGCCCCCTCCTCTCGCCATCCAGTACTCCCAACTCATCCCTGACGCTGCCAATGAGAAGCAGACTTGCCTCTCCGACCACGTCACCAAGGGCCGAATCGAGATTCAGGCCTGCATCGACCAGCGATACCCAGCCACAGGTGTCGACCAGTACTCCGACCATGCCATCAGCCTGTGATGGTTCCATGACCGATTAGACGCCAACGTGACCCGACCCTTCTGGATAGGGTAATCTTACTGCCCTCCTTGGCACAAATAGGGAGTCTGAGATCGAGTGTCGCCTTCTTGGCTTTGATCGCAGATACGGTACCTACGCTGGTCGCCGTTGCCGAGTTTACCATCAACATCTCGTTTGGCTGCAGCGGACGGATTCCCCCTTCTTCCTCAGTTCCGCTAGCGACCATATTCTCTAGCAACTGGAGATCCAGGCTCAGCACCTCCCATATGGGGGGCAGTTCGCCCTCTCTGGCCATGACCTGGCCAGATAGGTCGTCAGCCTTGGTGGCGAGTGGGTCTAAGGGAGTAGCGATTCCGCACAGCCCCCCAGCATGAGCGGTTTCTAGGTCGATGCCACCACCCTGGATACCTCCTATGGTCGTCCTGAGCGGTTCCCAACGAGTCTTGCTGCCATCCTGGATCCTACGCCCGGGAGCAATCAGGATTCTGTCACCGACGCTGAAAGAACCCTCGACTATGCTGCCACCGATGATCCCCCCCTTCAGGCCCTCAGGCCTGATGCCAGGTCGATTCACATCGAAAGAGCGGGCCACATACATCAGCCCTCCACCATCCTTGGAGCGATCGGGCGTAGGAATCGTGCCCTGAATCGCCTCAATTAGGATGTCGAGGTTAACGTCATGATGCGCAGAGACGGGGATGATCGGCGCATTCTCGGCAATCGTGTCACTGATGAACTCCCGGATCTCTGAGTAGGATTCAATGGCCCGCTCCCGGCTGACGATGTCGATTTTATTCTGGACAACTACGATGTTCTCGATTCCGGCGATTTCCAGTGCAGCGAGGTGCTCACGGGTCTGTGGTTGTGGGCACTTTTCCGTCGCCGCCACAAGTAGCAGGGCCCCATCCATTATCGATGCCCCGGAAATCATCACTGCCATGAGAGTCTCGTGACCAGGCGCGTCGACGAATGACACGATTCTGAGCAGGTCCCCATCACCCCCTTCACCGTCCGGATGCTTCCCCTCAGCATAGTGACGGCCATCGCTAGTCTTGTAGAATGCCGTGTCTGCGTAGCCCAGCTTTATGCTGATGCCTCGCTTCTTCTCTTCAGAGTGGGTGTCTGTCCACGTCCCGGAGAGCGCCTGAGTCAGAGTCGTCTTGCCATGATCGACGTGACCAACCATCCCGATATTCACTTCGGGCTGATTGGCAATGGTCATTGTCAGTTCATCACCTCAGTCGTCACTCCTCTTCGCCAGAGGGCTGATCGACAAGGGGTTCACCGTCAATTATCCCAGCGAGCGAGCGCTTGCCGAACTCGACGACCTTCAGATTGATTTGGCGGGTGTCATGGCTGATTACATTGCCACGGAGGTTCCGGCGCTTACGGAGCCCATCGTACTTGTAGCGGTATATCTTACTATTCTTCTTCACGTACTTCTTGCCCTTGTAACCCACGCCAGCAGTGATTAGAATCGACTTTACCCCTCCTCCATCTAGGTCCGGTCTCATCGGCCTTCCTGTGGTGTCCGCGCCACCGGTAATCTCCAACTTGTATCCTGACAGCGCCTTGTCGCCATCGCCCACGAACATTCCGTCCACAGAGTCACCAATCCTCTTGCCTAGGAAATGGTTGTAGTTCGCCCCAGTGATGTCGACGGCGAATGATCTCCCCTCCGAGGCTGCGGCCGTGTCGTTGACAACGGCCTTGAAGGACTGCTCACCTGCCATCTATTCACTCCGGACGGCATCCCGACATACGGCCCCTATAAGAGCGGTTCGGAGTCGTCGCAGCCGCTCACTCAGGCATGCAACAAGTCTCGCTCAATCCTGCTCTCCAAAGCAGCCGGTGCGGTGTTGGTCATAGTGATGAACTGAGTCCTGCCCCTTCCTTGTGCCGAGTTATCAGTCCTGCTCTCTATTAGCCCCTCGGCCTCGAGGTGCTTCATGTGCTTCCAGAAGGTCGTGTAGCCGAGAGGCTTGGAGTTGTGCTCCTCGCATACCAGCTCGTACAGTTTTCGAGCGTCTCCGCTGGTTATTTCCTCGGCCTTCTTGAGCCTCCTGCATATTCCTAGGAGGACCAGCTTCTGGTGCTTGCTCAACTCGTGGACCTGGCTCGGCTCGATAGTCGCCGCCCTACGGGTGCTGGGTCGCACGTCCTCGGTTAGCACGTCACCACGTCCGGCTTTCTCGGCTCGACGAACCGCCGCTTCGAGGAGTTCGATGGCTAGACGGGCATCGCCGCCTGCCTCTGCAGCAAATCTCCCAATCTTCGCCAGCGTCTCGTCGCTCACAGACCCCGGCCTGCAGGAGGCCTCGTAGCGCTGCCTAGCGATGCCAATCAGCTCACCCGCATCGTAGGGTGGCATCACCAGTACGGTGCTCTCACCGAGCCGAGACTTGATGGCTTGCTCAAAGAGGTTGAAGAGAGAAGGGTCCTGACTCACCAGGATTAGCGACACCGACCCCAACTCGTCCTGCCCCTCGTCGATTCTGAGCAGTTTATAGATCAGGTCGGAGCTGTCTCTGCGAACCAGAATGTCCACCTCGTCGAGGACCAGAAGCAAGTGATTGCCATGCGTATTCAGATTCCTGCGAATGGTTTGGATGATTTCTCCAGAACTGAACCCGCGTTCCGGGTGCCCCGAGTCGAGTGACAGGGCGATCTGCTGCAGGACCTGAGAGGTGGAGGGGTGGTTCCTGCAGTTGACGTGGGCGAGCACGATTTTCCTGCGCCCCTCAAGCTTGCTGCTCAGATCGAGCCCGAACCTGTGCGTAAGAACGGTCTTGCCCGAGCCGACATTACCAGTGACCACCGCTCTGCAGCTGACGCGGTGGCTCTCTATGCCTAAGAACATGGACGCCAGCTCACCGAGCTGAGCGTCTCTGCCAATAAGCTCTGGCGGCGTCCAGTCGTAGGATAACGGCTCCTTGGTCAGCAGGACCTTGCCCGCCCCGATCCTGTCGAGATAGTCCGCCATCGCTGTATTCTTCCTCTCGACGTTCTTAGACATATTCGGTGCAGTGCGCACGCGTACGGGCACCTGCGAAGGTAACGCTTGGACGATGCCCTAATTTTCGGTGTTTTGATAGGCCGAGGCGGACTAGGCGGTAACGGAGGCGATTGTGTCAGATTGAAGGACACCTTCAAGGAACCTACTATTCTAGGTTTGACGGGCGCCACAGCGCTAGCTGTTTTCCAGTTCCTCAACAGCTTCGGGATGATGGATGACATTGCGTACCGACTCCATCTGTTGGAAACTGCGAGCGGCCCCAATGAGAAGTTTCTGATCATCCCCAAGAGCTTCGAGGTTTGGGGCGTTCTGGAACTTAGCATCCAAGACTACATAATCGTGGGTTTTCTGATTTACACATTGATTGGTCTACGGGTACACAGACCTAGGGAGCAGGGGGTGTACAAGCCAATGAAGAAGAGGAAGCGGCTAATCTCCGTTAAGTCTAGGATGTGGCTGAGGACGGGCCTAATCTCGCTGCTCATCGGGCTGCTCTCAACTGTTAACAAGACTGGCAGAATCGCAGCATTGGCGAATAACATCGACGGCGAGAACAGAGAGGGGAGGTTACGTATTGTAGATGGCGGACCCGGCTTCGAACTACTGGAATGGGCGCCACAGGACTACGCTGAACTGACTATCATATACTTCCTGTTCCTCTTAGGTCTGCGTAAAGGCATCAAGATTGATACCTCCCAACTCACAATCATAGACTCGGGGACCCATATCGAAAAAATTTGGGTTAACTCCGACCAAGCCGACAGGCTCCAACGCACCAACGTCGAAGAAGGCGCCTCTCGAATAAACAGGGCATTCACCGACCTCGTCAATATGCTGGGAGCTGCAGTCTCACTCAATCTCGCAGCTGCGGCACTAGAGGATGGAAACGTCAAGAACGCATTCAACAAATGGAAGAACCTTACTCATAAAAAGGGAAAGCAAGCGAAGGATTGGAAGGGCCTCTCCGAGTCGATCGATGACGTTGGAAAGTTCAAGCAACGAGACGAGGAGGAGTAATTCGCTAATCGGCGCATTAAAGCCGAGCGAGGGCCACGCGATTGATGGGGGGTGCAAGGAATGGTAGACGAACTGACTCGTGAGGGGGTCACTCAGAAATTGGAGCAGATTTTCACCGCAGTGCTTGATGGTGACGATCTTGAGAAACAGATTTCCAGCATTCCCAAGAGATTGGACAAGTTTGAGGGCCGGTGGGCCGGGCTGATTGGCTGGGCCGAGAAAAAGTACGGAAAGCTGGAAACCGATGAATCTGAGGTCACGGATGAGGGTAACTCAGAGGAAGAAGAGACTGCGGCTGAGAGCGAGACTCAGAAG
>Ga0257107_1000708_pt1 | contig 12707 bp, 9 predicted proteins | sample LP_taG_2_FD_190178 | JGI IMG/M metagenome (GOLD analysis project Ga0257107, IMG submission 190178) | Marine microbial communities from Northeast Subartic Pacific Ocean, Canada - LP_J_2011_P26_500m | ecosystem: Environmental > Aquatic > Marine > Oceanic | place: Canada: Northeast Subartic Pacific...
AATGTAATATCCCCGTTGGCAGGAATGAGTACGCCTGTAAAACGTTCAGACCTTCTCCACCGGACACCGGTGAAATAAATCAGTGCTGAGCCTGCTTCTATCAACAACATATCGATATTCATTTTACGCATGATTTTTTGCGCTTTACTAACACGCGCTTTTCTCTCATCAACTGTAATTGATACGGCATCACCAGTTACATCCTTTAAAGAAGAGCGATCAGAGTTATGAGCTAGAACTGATGATGGCGATACAATCGATCCAGCCACTCCTAATACGGTAGAATTTTTTAGGAAATCACGCTTGTTCATAGTAAAAGCTCCAAGATGATAGTAGGTTAGTTAATTGAAAACCTCTGCCACCCATGAGTGGTTTTCTTAATTTCATAGGTAGGCCAGTATTGATTGTCTAATTTCAAGGTAATCACTTCTGTAGAACCATTCATGGTGATGGTTGTTAATCTTAAAGATTTTTGGTCATGTTTTTCTCTGACAACAGTCACGAATTCTTCTAAATCTGATGTTTTAATCCCGTCAACTTCCATGATTCGTCTGCCTGCCCATAGTCCATAACGTGTTGCAGGAGAACCATAATTATAAAATGCAACATACACTCCCTCAGGATTAATCCCCCGCTGCAATGCCATTTCCCGATAAGGGTTCTGCAACAAAGCGCCGGCCCATAAGACCATATGCTGAATACCTTTACCATCAAGTTGAACAGTACTAACATCCACCTTCTGTATTTCTTTATTCCGTAAAACGGTGACAACAACATTTGTCTTTTGAGTTGTCTTTTCAAGCTCTCTAAATGATGTGATGATTTGATCATTAATTGCTAGGATAATGTCTCCATTCCGTAACACTTTTGCTGCGGGTGTTCCCGCAACCACTCTACTCACTGAAAGTACCCTTCTATTCTCTGCTGCTCTCTGCTCAAGCTTCTCTAACCATAGATCATCTAGCCCCAATTTTCGGGCTGCAAACAGCGGTAAGTATCTCGCTTCCACTTCCAATGAAAAAATAGATCTACCTGTCTTTACAACATCAATCAATTCTGCAAGTAGTTCACTACTAATTCCTCGATTAAATTGCCTCATTTCCCCGTCGGAATACATACTAAAACTTGACCATAAAGCGCTAACACTTCCATTTTTACCAACGATAACTCCATCAAAGTTTTCAGGTCCATTAACGAGATTAATACCATCCACATTTGCCTCACGAAAACGGAGAGTTCTAGACAAAGGTATAGTGATAGGGCCAATTGACGACACATTACTTTCCTGATGCGCCAGTTGATGATCCATTTTAAGACCGACAACTAATACATTTTGGCCAGAAACAAGAGGCTTGGTACTAAAAGATGCTGTTTTTACCGGAGTATTTCCTATCAAACTTGGATCATAGGATACAACAGCTAAATTATGCAGTGGATGAATGTATTCAACTTGCCCATCAATCTCTAATGAACCGGCAAATGTGATTCTGACATCCCCCATTGCAATAGGAACCGTATTACGATCGACGAGAATAAACCCTTTTTTGGCATCAATGATTAATCCCGTGCCGTAGTAATGTTGTTCGGATACACCTGATAGCGTATAGGGTAAATCAAAATTTACCATAACTAAGGATTTTGAAATTGTATTCAGTGTTTTATTTTTGTATTGAGGAAATTGTGTTTTACTTTTCTTTGAAACAGATTTACTGAAATTATTCTCAAGTTCCTGACAAGACCAAATACCTAGAGAATCATCACGTATGCAGTGTTTTAGAGGAAACCAAACTCGATCCATCTGAATTGAGCGAACAATACTATTGTTTGGATCATCCATTGTGGTGAAGCGTATGGTAGCTCTATCTCCGTCATCTAAAACCGAAAGAATAGTTATAAGTGAGTCAATTGATTCAACTGCTTTGCCATCTATTTCATGAATGACGGCCCCATGAGGTATTGCCGATTTTGAAAAAATATACCCAGGATCCGCTACATAAATGCCTTTCAGTGGTTGGTTGTGATGTCTAACTTGTTGGTACGATAAATTATGTACCACTGCATCCCCAAATTGTAGAAAGGTATCTGGTGTAATACTGTGTAGATCGGTAACTTCGATCATTTCCTTTACGATTTGTCCAGATCTCTCAAGTTCTACAGAAATCATTTCACCGACTTTATTATCAATAATCGAGGCAAATTCAAGAAAATTGGTGACTAACTTACCATTAATCCGAATTAGGATATCTCCCGGTCTGATTTTTCCAGATGCAGGCGATTCGGGAACAATAAATTTAGCCACAAGCATGCCAAAAAGATCTTTATTATGTGTTCTTACAAGTACTTCTGTTTCGTTAGATAATCCAAGTCGAGATAATTCATCAAATGTGTAAATTACGAATTCAGATTGCAGGCTACCTCGTTCTATAGGTTGTTGTTTTTGCAGCAAACTAAGAACTCTTTTAATACGATTTAAAGGTAAAAAGAAACTACTAGCTGAAGAGTTGGTTGCTCCGGCATTTAAAGCGATAACTTCGCCGCTGATATTGATCACTGGCGCACCAGATGATCCGCCTGATGTACCGGAGGATGCTTGAAAATAAAAAGTATTAAAGTCATTATAATTTCCACGTCCATAATCAGGTGCTTTTCTATCCACGCGAGCTAAAGTACCATCAAGTATTGATAGCTGTTCACCTGAATCATTACCAATGATGCGAATTGATTCCCCGACATTAGCGGATTCAGGAGCAAGAATGAGCTCAACAGGCTTTATACGTTTAAGTTCTTTCGGTTGATAACGAAAAAAACCAAAATCGTGTACAGGATCACGATATACGGGAGTTAATCGGACTTCCTCGTTATTCAAAAAGACTGCCTCAGCAATTACTGGTCCTGATGTAACCACGTGCCGGTTGGTTAGGATGAGACCATTTTTAGCGTCCACGACAAATCCCGATGCCTGAGACGAAGAGTTCCAGTTAGTATCAAATGCACGCGTACTATCTACTCGGATGCTAACAATGCCGGTAGAAATTTTTTCTAGTGTTCTAGACCAATCCTGTTCCTCTGCTTGGCCTAATTGTAATGAAAAAATAAGTAAAATTTTTAAGAATTTATAATTCATAATTGGGTTGTAAAAATATTTATTCGATAATTTCTTTGTAGGTTAAATCAAGATTTCTAGCTGCCTGAAGTTCATCAACACGATTTACTGGCATATTGAAAGGCGCTTCTTTGTGATTGGTATTTTTTGTTTTGGCATTATCAAGTATCTGTGCCATTGCATCAACGAAACTATCTATCGTTTCTTTAGTTTCTGTTTCCGTGGGTTCTATCAGTAAACACTCTGAAATTAATAATGGAAAATATATTGTTGGCGCATGAAAACCATAGTCTAAAAGGGATTTGGCAAAATCCATAGCATTAATTGAGAACTCTTTCTGTTCATTTTTCAGGGTAATAATAAACTCATGTGTTGCTCGACGATTAGGAAATGCAAGCTCAAATCCTACATTTTTCAGACGGGATTGAAGATAATTAGCATTTAAAGTTGCAAATTCGGCAATACGTTTCATCCCATTTGCCCCTAAAAGTCGCATGTAAACGTAAGCGCGAATCAATACTCCGGCATTACCCATAAATCCCGATAAACGCCCAATGCTTTTGGGTAAGTCTTTTTCAGCCAACCAACGATATCTAGCTTTTTTTCCTGTTCCTCTTTTACCTATTATTGGAATTGGCATAAAAGGCTTTAAGCAATCGCCAACGCCAATAACCCCTGATCCTGGGCCACCACCCCCATGAGGAGTTGAGAATGTTTTATGTAAATTCAAATGAATTACGTCAAAACCCATATCGCCAGGCCTCACCTTGCCAAGTATTGCATTTAGATTTGCGCCATCGTAATACAACAAACCTCCGGCTTTATGGACAATATCTGCAATTTCCATGATATTACGTTCGAACACACCTAATGTAGAAGGATTGGTCAACATAATACCGGCAGTATTTTTACCAACCATATTCTTCAACACGTCAATATCTATATCCCCATCTTCTTTCGTTGACAATTCAAGAACTTTGCATCCACACATAATCGCAGTTGCTGGATTTGTGCCGTGCGCCGCATCGGGGACTATAATTTCATTACGATTTTTCTCGCCTCTATTGACGTGGTAAGCGCGAATCATAGCTACGCCAGCAAATTCTCCTTGGGCACCAGCCATTGGTGCTAGCGAAATAGCTTGCATGCCTGTAATGGCTTTGAGCATATCCTGTAATTCATACATTGAAGATAGAAATCCTTGGCTATGATTCTCAAAAGACAATGGATGTTTATCTGCAAAACCAGGCATCATTGCTATCTGATTACAAACACGAGGATTGTATTTCATGGTACATGAGCCTAATGGATAAAAATGTGTATCAATTGAGAAATTTTTTTGCGATAAAAGAGTAAAATGTCTAACGACTTGTAGTTCTGATACTTCCGGCAGTACGGGATTGCTATGTCGTAAAAATTCCTCGGGTATACCTGTATCGCTTGAAAATTGAGGATACTGAGCATAAGCAGCTCGTCCTTTTCTTGATTTTTCAAATATTAATTCCGTCATAACATTTTCCATTAAAAACTAACCAATTTCTCTATTAATTTTTGGTCAGATCATTATTTCCTTCATTGCTTCGGCGAAAATAGTAATATCTTCATCGGTTTTCGTTTCAGTAACGCAAACCAATAAACTATTTTTTAGTTGAGGAAAATCTGATGTCAAATCATAACCTCCTAGTATATTTCTTAAAGCGAGTTGTTCTAAAACATAATCAACAGGATGATCTAACTTGATGGCAACCTCATGAAAGTAAGGCCCGCTGAAAATTGTTTTAATCCCATTGATCGATGTTAACTGTTGGATCAATTTAAAGGTTTGTTCATGAGATTTCTGGGCTACCGATCTTAGTCCTTTAAAACCAAGTAATGACATATATATTGTTGCTGCCGTGACCATGAGTCCTTGATTAGTACAAATATTTGAAGTGGCTTTTGATCTACGAATATGCTGTTCTCGCGCTTGCAAAGTTAGCGTAAAACTTCTCCTTCCCTTTTGATCAGTTGTACATCCAACAAGACGTCCAGGGATTTGTCTTAAAAATTCCTTTTTACAAGTAATAAACCCGAAATATGGACCACCGTATGACAAAGGTATTCCCAGAGGCTGGCCTTCGCCGCAGCAAATATCAGCTCCATTTTTACCCCATTCACCCGGAGGTTTCAGTAGTGTAAGGGATATAGGATTGGTAGCTGCTATTACCAATGCGCCCATCTCATGCGCCCAATCTGTTATAGCATCTACGTTTTCTAAGGTTCCAAAAAAAGAAGGGTGTTGAATAACAACAGCAACTGGAGATTGATCATATTCAGAAAGCTCGTCAACATTTGTTTTACCAGTATCTATATCTAATGGCAGTCGATCAAACGTTAAGCCCTGTCCTTGACAAATAGTCGTCACTACTTTTTGATACGTGCAATTCACGCCAGAAACAAAAAGTACTTTTCTCGAATCTGAATTTCTATTAGCTCTGACTGCCATTAGAATAGCCTCAGCTACCGAAGAAGCACCGTCATACATAGAAGCATTACTAACATCTAAACCAGTGAGATTTGCCATCATTGTTTGGTATTCATAAATTGTTTGGAGAGTACCCTGGCTTGCTTCTGCTTGATAAGGTGTATAAGCGCTATAAAATTCTCCGCGTGTAGCAATATCCCAAACCACAGCAGGAATATGATGGTCGTATGCTCCTGCCCCAGTAAAACATAACAACTTTTCATCCAGCAAGCTCCGTTTACGCATTAATCTGGTAATTTCCATTTCTGATAATGCTTGAGGCACTTCTTTCAGCTGATCAATTAGAAGGTTTTTTGGTATTTCATCAAATAAATCGTCAATACTTCCTGCTTTAATAGTTCCAAGCATTTCTTTGATATCGGTTTTATTATGAGGGATAAAAGGCATAATCTTCACTGAATATTAACTAATATTTATTCCTCTAAATCATCAAGAAACTGCTGATACTCATCTGCATTCATTACGTTGTTAATTTCATCGCTCGGAAAAATACAAGCTATCCAACCTTCCCCATAGGGGTCTAAATTAATTATTTGAGGTTCGTTGGCCAAAATCTCATTAACATTAGTGATTTTTCCAGATAATGGTGAATAAACATCTGATGCGGCCTTCACAGATTCAACCACAGCCATTTCTCCGCCCGCATCAATATTTTGTCCAATCTCTTGAATTTCAATATAAACAAGATCCCCTAAGGCAGCTTGAGCGTAATCCGTAATACCTACGGTAATATTTCCATCCTCTTCCTTACGGAGCCACTCATGCTCATTGGTGTAATATAGATCTCTAGGTAAGTCATTCATAATATTCTCCTCCAAAATACATCTATCTCAGCATTTTGAGATCTATCAATGCTTTATTGTGTCTAACAAATGGTAACTTCACTACCCTTGCTTCTAATATATTTCCTCGTAATTCAACACTTACTTTATTAAAATCACTCATTGGTATTCGTGCAAATCCTATCGAACATTCCAAAGTGGGAGAATATCCTCCACTGGTTATTTTTCCTTGCTTAATTCCATCAATCATAACTTTTTGATTATTTCGTAGGATACCTTTATCTATAAGTACTAATCCACATTGTCGATTGTGATCTTGCGTGATATACCTTTCCAATAATTTTGATCTACCAATAAAATCACGGTTTTCTGGTTGCCAAGATATCGTCCACCCTAGTCCTGCTTCTATAGGTAGAGTCGATTCATCCATATCTGAACCATAAAGATTCATGCCTGCCTCCAACCTTAAGGTATCGCGGGCGCCCAGGCCGCAAGGCTGAAAACCAACACTTAGCGATTCTTTCCAAAACTGCTCAACATTACTCGTAGGAAGCATGATTTCAAGGCCATCTTCTCCAGTATATCCAGTACGTGTAACGAATATATCTTCATAATTGATTCCACTAAAAGGCTGAAGATCAGATACAAGGGCTTCATAATCTTCTGGGAACATTGATAACGCTAAATCTCGAGCATTAGGTCCCTGTAGAGCAACCATAGAGATATTGGAACGTTCATTTACAGTTATATTAAACTGATTTCCATTGCTCATAATCCACTTCATATCCTTCTCTCTAGTAGCAGCATTAACCACTAATCTATAAATATTAGTATCAAAAAAATAAACTATAAGATCATCAATTACACCGCCATCCTGGTTCAACATGCAGGTATATAAAGCCCTACCGATATTAGTTAGTTTTGAAACATCATTGGCTAAAAGATATTTAAGAAACACCAGAACATCAGGTCCTTCTATATCAATAACAGTCATATGCGATACATCAAAAATCCCGGCATCATTTCTAACAGCATAATGCTCGCTAATTTGTGATCCATAATGAATAGGCATCTCCCATCCACCAAAGTTAGTCATTCTTGCTCCCGCAAGGATGTGTTGATCATACAATTGAGTACGTGTTCCCATGCTAATCTACAAAATTATTTTAAATACATCCTTAAATAAAAAAGGGCGACCTAGATTTCATACTATTACAGCATAATTTCTAGGTCGCCCCTCTGTCCTTGTACCTGAGAGATCAAACGAAATCTTATTCGCGTACCCCTTCGGTGAAACATTTATCAGTCTCTCTCCAGAGCTAATCAGAATATTCAGTCCGTTTGCCTGAGCGTTTCCGAGCTAGTTGCGTCTTCGGCGCTTCTCTATTTTCAAGAAGAACTCTTCTGTCTATTCTTTTGATTAGTGATTTTATAATACTCTTTACAAAGCACGATGCAACGAAATTCTTAAAATCGCCGATCTGTTCTTTTTATGTACATATCCATTTCATTCTGTTCGTACATAGGTATAAAAAATGAATCTGGGTCACAAGTGTAAGGAAAAATCTCCGCGTCATGACTTTTAATCCATTGGCGGCGGCGAATTGGAAATCTTTTATAATTATCTGGATCTTTAACAGTAATAATTGCTGTTAATACATCACCACGATCATTAAGATTATAACGTTCCTGGATATGTGCTTTTTCAGAAATCAGCTCACCACGAAAATCTCTGATAGTTTTTTCGAGATTAACAGTATCTACCACCAAAGTATCGCCTTCCCAATATCCGGTAGAGTGTCCCATCCTAGAAGGAGGCATGAACTGGCTTGGTTTCCTTCTATCCATCCAAATTCTTCTTACCTTAGATTGATACTCATAAATCATTGTATATCTATCTTCACTTGCTATGATTTCGAACGGAAAAGTATAAGTTGCTAGTGCTGGCAACCCAATAGATTCACAACGGACATCAGGCTGATCATAATAGGGTAAATAATTCTCAAGCCATTTCTTACCATTTGGTGTTAGCGCCATTGTATACTTCCTAAAATCAAGCTGTTGTGTAGCCACCCATAATCCAGAAATATCTGAAGGATTCGGTTTAAGTTCTTTTTGTATCTTCAATTTTTCCCGTTCTGCCCGCCATGGCCCTGGGTCTTCTTTTTGAGCAGCTGCTCCCTCTTGAGTATAAGTTCCCTTTATAATATTTTTATCGATCTTGCCAGTCATTTTTCGATCGAATACAAAACCACGCACATCGCGACTATCTGCTATTAAAACAATGTCATTATCAGAAATTTCTATTGATACCGGTCCTCCTTCTAGATATGCTTTCCATTCATTATTTATATTTTCTATTTCTAATAACCCCTCTAAAACCCTTTTCTTATCTTGGAGCGATATAATCCAGCGACCCTCAAACGTGGATTCTTCTCCATAGGAAGCAGAGCAAAAAATCAAAGTTGCTAAAAACACTGACACAATCTTAGAAAATATTTTAATCACAAAATTATTCCGGTACTTTATCAACAAAAATGGTTCCATCTTTAAGTGTAATGTTAATGATGGAAAGCATTCTACGGTCATCTCGTCCTGCAAAACCATGCATTGTTACTTTATCTCCTACTTTAATTGAATCTCTGGTCCACCCTTTTCTAGCCAACCAAACTACTGGAGATCCACGAGCATCCCATATTTCTTCATTTCCATCATGTTTAACAGCAATGAGGTAACGAACATGGGGATTCTTAAACCAAACCTGGGTTATAGTTCCAGAAAAAGTTAAAGTCTTCTCTGCTATAAATTCAGCAGTGAATGAATGATGGCAGTATGCTGATGGTGCAGATATAAAATTTAGTAAAAAAAACAGATAGATAGTCAAATAATTAATGCTTTTTTTTCTATTCATTGATTGGTTCATTATGCTATCCGCTATCCCTTAGTCATATTACCTTGATTCTCTACTCCACACTTCTGGAAACCATTTATCATCAAACGGAGGATCGCCTGGATTAATGGAGACTTTGTCCTGATCAACAATTGGATCAGTTCCATCTCGTGGATCCCAACGTGCATCGTCGCCAACATAACGGATGGAAATAGCAGCTCGTCGATTTTTTTTATCTAGATTTTTTGTTGACCCGTGAATAGCGTACGCCCCAAAAAATATAGTATCCCCCGGCTCCATTTCCCAATCAATTATTTTAAATTCATCCGATTTGCTATCAAAATCAGGCATCTTTTCATAATCATTGCTCTCATCTAGAAACTTAGAACTTGCACTGTCTTTACCAAATGCTGTGGGTTGAAAAATCTTTTTCCACTGACTAGAGCCTTGTATGAAACGTAATCCACTTGAAAAGGGATTGCTTTTAGTTAATGACACCCAAGCAGAAATAATTTGGTTTCCTTGAAAAGGCCAATAAGGTTGATCTTGATGCCATGGAGTAGCATGGGATGTTCCTGGATCACGAATAAATGTGTGATCAAAAAACAACCTAGCAGTCTTACTGCGCATTAGCAGACCAGCAATCTCAGGTAATTTGGTATGCGCACAAAAATCATACATCCAAGGCATCGTTGGCCAAAGATGTCTATCAGAGAAACCTCCGATACGATTCGTTGTCCAGCGATCTTCGTCATCATTAATAAGTGGATCAAGATTAGATAATAAATTTTTAATATTTTCATTATCAACCGCTCCTCTAATACACACCGCCCCATCTTTTTCAAAACGATTAATTATGTCATTTGATACCATCTCTATATCTCCTAATCATAATGATATTGCTATAATTTTATTCCCAGCGCTACTTCTGCAGTAAGACGTTTAATAAGCCCACTATGATTAAAAAGATGTGCGCCAATACCCCTAATAGCTGCGAGTGTCTCTGAATTTGATAAAAATAAATTATTTAAACCATCAACAAAATATAACATTGACATATTCGCTCCTTTACGTTGACGCTCATAACGACGTAATAATGGAAGATCGCCTATATGATCCCCATTAGAAAAAGCTTTTGCTATGACTTCAGTTAATGAAACTGCATCTGCAAAACCTAAATTAACCCCTTGCCCAGCCAGTGGGTGAATTATATGAGCAGCATCTCCCACCAGAGCTAAGCCAGGTAAAACATAATGATTAGCATGCTGTATTTTGAGAGGAAATGATGCTCTTGGTCCTTGAACATCAAGAGCGCCTAAAATATAGCCACTGGCTATAGAAACTCTCTTAGCTAACTCCTTGTCAGTGCATGACATACTGATTTCTGCGTCTTCTGGAGTTGTAGACCATACAATAGATAACATTCCATGTTGTAGCGGAAGTAATGCAATAGGTCCATTTTTTAAGAACCGTTGTCTAGCTATATTATCATGATGATGTTCAGGCTTTACCATAGTGACAAATGCTGATTGAAAATACTCACGACTTTTGGTTGCAATACCAACACTCTCCCTAACCTGTGACAAGGCACCATCCGCCCCTATAAGTAAATCAGGGCTATAAAATTTGCCATCTGATGTTTCAATTTTATATCCCCATTCACCTGAAATTTTTGATAAATTATTTATACGTGATGCAAATTTTATCTCGATACCTATTTCTTCTATTTCATTAAGTAATGCTTGCTGAATTAATTCATTTTCAACAATAAATCCTAATTCGGTTAAACCGAATTCAGCAGCGTCAAATTGGATTCCCTCAGAATCATTAGTATGATTTTTTGCATCCCACACAAACATTTTTGAATATGGACAAGCTCTAAATCTAGAAATACTTTCCCATATACCAATATTGCTTAACATATTTATTGTGCCTAGCGAGATGGCTGAAACACGTAAGGTAACGCCTGATTGGTATTTGAATTTTGGGCGAGTACCGGCATCTAAAACCTTGATTTCTAAACGATCAGAAACATTTGATTTGGCTAACAATGCTGCAGTAGCTAACCCAACCATACCTGCACCTACAATTATAATTGTTTTCTTATTTTTCATTCCAATGGCAATCCTCTAGAGAGTCGAGGTAATTTTCCTGCCAAACCCATAGTATGTCTGGCAAATTCTTTTCTTACTCCAGGTATAAAATCAAACCCAATCATTCCAAAACTTCTAAAAATTTTAGTAAGTAGATATCCGCTGCCGAATAACCGAACAATGCCATCTGTAAAATGTATTAATTTCGTATGATCTGATGCTCTCCAATTAGAATATTTCTCTAAAACATCAATATCGCCCGGATCAAATTTTTGGGTAATCTTTGCTTCCATCAAACAATCAGATAAAGTGGCAACGTCACGAAGCCCAAGATTAAATCCTTGAGCGGCGACGGGATGTAAACTGTAAGCTGCATTTCCAACTAAAACTCCACGTTTTGCAATCAAACGATTAGCTCTATTAAGAGCTAAGGGATATGAAAAGCGTGCTCCAATGCGAGAAAACTTTCCTAGTCGAAAACCAAATACTTCCTGCAGTTTAGAAGTAAATTCTTCATCAGAGAGATCTAAATGTTCCATTGAAGCTTCTGTAGATGATATCCAAACAAAAGCCATCCGATCTTCCTGTATAGGTAATAGTGTGATTGGTCCTGATTTTGTAAATCTTTCAAATGCCCTATTGTTAGAATTTTTTTCAGTTTGTAAATTACCAATAATTGCACTCTGTTTATAATCAATTTTGCTAGTACTAATACCTAAGAATTCACGGGTTGTTGATTGAGAGCCATCAGCAGAAACAACGAGCTTACAGGAAAGTTCGCGTAAAATACCTCTGTCATCAATAGACACAGTATTATGATCATCAAACATTTTTAATGCTCTTGCGCTAGCAGGGCACATTATTTCGATGTTTCGCTTTTCTTTGATAGTGTTCCGTAATACCTTCCCCAAAATATGATTGATTACGACATACCCCAATGCCTCGACATTCTGTTCTTTTGCCTCAATATGAGAAAAACCAAACCTGCCTTTATCAGAGATATGGAGACTTGTAATTGGAGTTGCCGCTTTAAGAATTTCATCCCAAAGACCCATAGCCATGTACATCCGTTGACTGCTTCTAGATAACACTGTTGATCGATCGTCAAAACTCGGTTGTTGACTGTCACCTGCTTCGACAGCCTCAATTAGGGCTAACTTTAAATTTAACGGTTCTAAGGCGAGCGCTAAGCTCGTTCCTATCATGCCGCCGCCGACGATAATAATATCGTAATCAGTTTTAATTGGATGATTTTGTACTGTGTTGTTTTTTTCTATCATCAAATTCTCTTGTGAACATTGGCCCCTGACCTCTA
>Ga0257107_1000718_pt1 | contig 12603 bp, 17 predicted proteins | sample LP_taG_2_FD_190178 | JGI IMG/M metagenome (GOLD analysis project Ga0257107, IMG submission 190178) | Marine microbial communities from Northeast Subartic Pacific Ocean, Canada - LP_J_2011_P26_500m | ecosystem: Environmental > Aquatic > Marine > Oceanic | place: Canada: Northeast Subartic Pacific...
CTTTGGATTTAATTGTCTTGGTGGGAAGCTGGCTGCGTTAATTTGTGTTTGTCACGAGGTCAGAGAAGCATGGGACGACAAGTATAATGCAGATATAGTGTTTTTTGAAACTACTTCTCTTTATGGATCAATTAAAGGAAGTAGTCAGTATGATGGACTAAAACCTCTGATTCGCTATAGGGGCGATACTGAAAGCAAATTAATGATGAATTTGTCAGATGACAAATATAAAAAATTAAGAGACGAGATTCAAAACAAATACAATAATGGTGAACAGCTGGTTCCTGATACACAAGAAATTCCCACTAGTAGAAAAATGAGAACACAAGGCAAGATGCTTTCAATTCTCAAAGAAAATTTGAAAACCTATGATCTGGATAAATTCAACCATTTAAGTCAAGTGGTGAAAGAAAAGATGGCGATTACCACACAAAAGCGGTATTATACTTCAGATTTTGGCTATACTAATTCTGTTGATTATATATTGGGAAATACCAAAACTTTGACAAAGGGACAAAATTACGATAAATTTACATTTGAGAATGTAATTAAGTATTGGAAAAAGAAGGCTCAGAAGAGATATGAAAATCTCAAAGCAGATGGTAGGCTTCGCAAAGAACTTGAATTTTGGACTCCACAATCAATTGATACAATTGATATTATAAGATAATATGTCATTAGAAATATTTTATAGAGATTATAAACCGCAGAAAACATTAAGAATTTTAGTTTATCCTAACATTACATATGCAAAGGACTTAGAAAAAGATAGTTACATTCAAGTGATTTATTCTATGATCACTGAATTGAATAAAATTAGAAATGATTTGTTTTTCTATTTGATAATGCCAAAGCATATGATGATGTTTTCTGAGATTGAAAATACTCATCAGTTTATTATACGTTTTCCGAGTTATCCTCAAAATATGAGGATGCATTTTAATATAAAAGACTTTGATATAATTCGACACAGGAAGTGGGATTTTGATTTAATTTTTTCACACCTTCCAGAGCACACTCTGAACATTAAAAATGTTTTGTATAATACCAGTTCACACAATCCCCCGATTGTTGGATATTGTCACTGGTTTGACATTAAAGATGTAGTTGTTTCTTCTATGCACGCTCTCAATTATAATTTAATTGGGATATTAGAAATGAAACGCTGTTATTTGAATACTCAAGCACAAAAAGAATTGGTATTAGAAGAAGCAGGTAAGATTTTAAGTATATACAATTGTAAAAAATTAGATGAAATTTTAACAGTACAACATCCTGGTATTAGAAGTAGTGATGTGATTGATGCCACCGCGATGGAGAAAAAGACTGAAAAGATAATTTCCTTTAATCATCGGCCAGCTACATACAAAGATTTTGACAATTTTATGAAGGTGATGGATGAATTGCGGAAACAGCGACAAGATTTCAAGGTATGGATTCCACTTTTAGAATCACCAAATAGACCTTATGTATATGTTGACAAATTTGATAAATTAGGGTATTATAGAGAATTGAGGAAATGTCGAGTGGGATATTCACCAAAACAGCAATATGGTGGATGGTCAGTTGCTACTACTGATGGTATTATGAATGGCACACCTTATATCATGTATGACGCTTTATATTATAAAGAATTGAATCCTACGGCAGATTTTTTTAAAACCAATGATGATGCGATTAAATTACTTAATTTGTATTTAAATGATTTGGTTCATAGAAATAATATGGCAGGTATTAATTTAAAATGTCTTAGAGATAATTTGGTATATGAAAATGAAATGCGAGATATGTTGAATTATTTTGATGAAGTAGTTTCAAAAGAAAAGCGGATTACTGATAGATCAGAGAGATTTAAAGAAATGCTGGCACATTTGAAAAATAGTAAACAATTGTCTAAAGAAAAAATAACTGAATGGATTCAGAATGATAGACCCTATGGAAAATCCTTGTCTCCATATAGGAAATCTTTGCTTGACCATCCGAACGTTTATGATAGTGATGGAGAAATTCCACATTATATTTGGAAAGAATAATGACAGACTGCTTAGAGTATGAAGGAAACAAATTTTATTTTCATATTGGAGAAAGACAATCAGCGAGAGAATTGGTTTTAAAGTATCACTATTCTGGAAGATGCCATGAAAATCCTACTCTAGTTGGTAGTCTACATCTAGGGGGCGGACTATATGGCGATAAAGGAGAATTGGTTGCTTGTTGTATGTTTTCACAATCTAACAATAATACATGGGCTCTGAAAAAAGTTGATTTAATTGAATTGGTAAGATTATGTAGAAAAGAAGAAATCCGAGTTCCATTGAGTTGGCTGGTTTCTCACACGGTGAAAGCATTAAAACAAACAGGTAGATTTGATATTGCGATTTCATATGCGGATGCTACACAAGATCATCATGGCGGAATTTATCAGGCATGTTCTTGGAAGTTCCATACATACAGAAAACCAAAAGAAGATGGTTTAATAATTGATGGAAAGTTTGTTCCCAAAAGATCAGTATCTTCTCGCTATGGTACATATAGAAGAGATAAATTGGGAGAGATGTTTGATAAAGTAATAGAAGATCCTGGAGTGTTAAAATTTGCTGGAGAGGAACCTGTTATTAAAACAATTGAATGGGGATCTCATGTAGATAAAGGCAAATATATGTATTGGATTCCTTTGAATAAAAATGGAAAGAAAATTGCTAAGCGAGTTTTAAATTTTGAATGCAATGAATACCCAAAACCAAAATTTACTTGAATTACTTTTTGGGGCTGATGATTTTGATTATACTACAGCTAATGTTCAAGATTTTATTGTTAAACCATCAAACCTACAAGTAACCAGAGACTTTATTGAAAAGTGGCACTATTCAAAAAATGTGAATGGGTTGACTATTTCCCAAATTTTTGGTTTGTTTTATGAAAAAAATTTGATAGGAGCAATGATTTATGGATCTCTCGCAATGGCTAATACTTGGAAAAAATATGCAAAAGAGGAAAGTAAAGTCGTAGAATTGAAAAGACTTTGTTGTATTGATAAGACTCCAAAAAATACAGAAAGTTACTTTATTGGTAAAACTTTGAGATGGATGAAACAACATAGTGGATTTGATTTGGTTGTGTCATATGCTGACACATTCTATGGACATGAGGGAACAATTTATAAAGCATCAAATTTCAAACATTGTGGAATGACAACAAAGGGAAAAGTAATTGATCATGGTGGTAGATTTTATCATGATAAATGTATTAGAACTTATTATGTGGATAAAACTGGAGTTAAAAAGATAAAACCCTTTGCTCAGAGAATGAAAAGTGCATTAGAAACTGGTGATGCGAAATATGTGCAAATGCCAGAAAAACATATTTACATTTATCCATTAAAATAAAAATGTGGAAAGATAAGAGAGTTAAACCAACCCCCACTCTTTGGGAAGGCGCAGAACAATTAAAAATTTGTGACAATTGTGGTGCGCTTCCCTTAGAGAATTTTTCTGATGATGGAAAATATGAAAAACTTTGTATAGATTGTGAAGCAGAACGTAGAAGTGAAAAGGATTACAAGTATAATCATTCAGAGCGTCGAACAATCACGGATGAAATAAGATGGGAAAATCAGCCGTGGGAAAAGGTTCATAATAATATATCTGGAGTATTTCATTTAGTTCCTTATGATAGACCTATATGGCGAAAGCACATGGAATCATTATTTGAATCTTGGATGAATTGGGATAATAATGGAAGAGGCGCAGGAACTTGGCAAATAGAACATAAAATACCAAGATCATTTTTTGGTCCACATTTTAAAGAACCATATGATTCATGTAAGCAATTTCAAAAATGTTGGTGTTTAGAAAATTTGAAGCCATTTGATTCTGAACGTAATAATGCAAAAAGAGATACAATATATTTACCTGAAGGTGTTACAAATGAAAATATTTTACTTGAATGTACTTTAGAAGAATTTAAAGAATATGTAAAGGACCACTTGACAAAATGAAATATGTATGTTATACTTATATTATAAAAGTGAAGATGCGAGTAGTTAGTAGTAACCCCTTGGAGTTCCACTCTGAGGTGATAGGTGCAACTCCTGTTGCTCGCTCCATATATATTATATAATGAATCCATTTGAAATAGTAAAAGCAGTTACGCACACCAAAGAAAACTTAATGGTTGATAAGCATGCGGAGAAAGGTTATGCTCCATACATGGTCAATCGTGCATTAAGTTTCTTTGCAGATACTGTCTTCCAAGCAAACGAGATGAACAGAAATTACCATCTCGACAACAAACTCCAATTTGATTATTTACTAAATAATATTAGACCACGAAAGCGGTGGTCACAGTGGCTCAAGCCTGAGAAAATTGACAACATAGATATTGTTAAAGAGTATTATGAATTTAGTAATGAAAAGGCTAAAAATGCTCTGGAAATTCTCTCTGTAGACCAACTTGAGTATATTAAGCAAAAACTAGACATAGGTGGAGTGGAAAAATGACAGTAGATATGGATACTATGATAGAGTGTCTTCTCGAAGAACCAGATGATTTTTTAAAAGTAAGAGAAACACTAACACGAATTGGAGTCGCTTCCCGCAAAGATAAGATTTTATATCAGTCCTGCCACATTTTACACAAACAAGGACGATATTTCATTGTACATTTTAAAGAGCTGTTTGCTTTAGATGGAAAACCTACTAATTTTTCCGAAAATGATCAAGCACGAAGAAATACCATTGCTAATCTTTTAGCTGAATGGGGATTAGTCAAATTGGTTAATCCAAAAGAAATTTCTGAACTAGTTGTTCCCTTAAATCAATTGAAAATTCTTGCTTTTAAAGAGAAAGATCTATGGGAATTAACCGCTAAATATAATATTGGAAGTAAAAAAATAGAAGATGAGTAAATCTAGTCATGATCCGTTGAAATATTATAAATTACATCCAGATGCTAAAGACCCCATTTATGCAACAAAAGGGTCAGCATGTTTTGATCTTCATGCGTGTCTCAGTGGAGTTGAACGATATAAAGTTCGCCAAGACACATTAGACCGTGAGATTGAAAGACCTTTGAAGAATGGAACTCTTCAAATTTTTTCTATGGAAAGAGTATTGGTTCCTACCGGATTGATTCTGGATATTCCTGAGGGGTATTCAGTTCGATTACATTCGCGATCAGGGTTAGTATATAAACAGGGTTTATATCTAACTAATTGCGAGGGAATCATCGATTGGGATTATGTAGATCCTGTTTTTATCATAATGACAAATATATCACAATCTCCGAAAACCATAAATAGCGGAGATAGGATTTGTCAAGGCGAGTTGGTAGAAAAGATTTATCATGGTTTTAAACATATCAAAAAACCACCAACTCAAAAAACTGATAGAGATGGTGGATTTGGTTCAACCGGCACATAACATAAAAGTTATATAGTCGCAACTAAAACACATATAGGAGTTTTTCATATGTTAGAAAAAGCAACAGGCTGGATTCGCAGTCTTACAGAAGCAGGTCTTGCGTTAATCGCACTAGGCGTGGTTCTTCAAATTCTTTTCGGAGCAGCTGTTCCCTTCATCGGCCTTGATGTCGTTGGTTCAATAACTGGTCTTGTAAAAGAATTGGGATCTGAGGGCCTAGTAGGCTTAGTAGCAATTTGGGTTTTGTGGGGTATTTACTCTAAAAAGTAAATACTTGACAATTCTATATAAATATGTTATAATGTAATAAAGGGTGAGAAATTGCCCTTTATTATTTTTGCTTATGAATGAATTTCATGACACAAATTGGATAATTGATGAGGATTTTATGGAAGCTAAATACAAGTTGTTAGTCAAAGAATCTGGAAATTATACTGCAGATTCGTTAACTAAGCTAATTTGGATAGTTTTCAAACATCGCTGTCAACATCTTCTGAAAGGAGAAGGTTGGCGTGATTGAGGTGCATCATAGTGATGACCTCGTATTAACTACCCCGATGCCATGTGCTATGGGTCGGGATTATTTTTAACCTTGCTTATATAAGGAGGCATTATGTTACAATTAGCACGACACTCCGCGTTTACACCCCAAGACCTTCAAAAAATGATGGGATTCTCTGTAGGATTCGATTCAATTTTTGATCGTTTTTTCGATATGGACACTACTCGTGATTCAGGGTATCCACCATACAATATTCGAAAAATCAACGAAGCTCAATATGTCATTGAGATTGCCCTTGCCGGGTTTTCAAAGGATGATATTGAGGTTGAACTCACAGAAGGCACTCTCACCGTTCGTTCAAAGAAACTTGAAGAACAGACGGAATTGGATTCTGAGGATTCTTATGTACACAAAGGAATCGCCAAGCGATCCTTTCTTCGATGTTGGACACTTTCCGATGATATGTTTGTAAGGGGAGCAGACCTCAAGGATGGTATGTTAATCATCAGTCTTGAGAAAGTGATTCCCGATGAGAAGAAACCTAGATTGATTAATATTGGAAGTGGTGATGTGAGTGAAGGATAATTCTTTTATTATGTATATATTATAATTGGTTCTCCCAATTTGTGGTCAACACGGATTGGGAGAATTTTATATATAAATATAATTAGTCACTAACAATAAATTCATTAATGGAGGAACAATGGCAAAAAAACACAAAGGACTGATGTCTACTATAAAATCTAAAGCTTCTAAAGTTGTTAAAGAAGTAACAGAAGAAATGAACCCCACAGAAAGACTTGGCCACGCCTGGAAAGGTGCTCTTGCTGCTGGCGGGAAATTAGATAAAACTAACGCGGCTTTCCCGATGGGTAAAGGATCTCAGGGACAAGAGCTGTTTAAAGAAATGATGATTGAAAGAGGAAGAATTCCTGGAGATGCTCGAAGTGATAATTCAACATTTATGGACTTATGGGATCAATATAAAAGTGCTCCTCATGATTTTGAATTTTAAATAATACCAAGGATTATTATGTTACCATTATTATTATTTAATGTTATTTCTAGTCTTGTCATAGACAAAGCAACAGATTTAGCAACAGAGCATGTGGAAAGTATGATAGATGATCTACTTCCAGATAGTGCAAAAAAAGAATTAGATAAAGCTATAAAAGCTGATCCATCGCACACATTTGATAATGCTAAAGATGCATTGATGGCGGCGGTTGAGGGTAAACTTCCTATAGTTAAGGCAGATGGAACACTTAAACCAATAGAAGTGACATTTACAGTTAAATATGATCCTACTACTGGATCAGTTGATATAGATAAATCTTAGGAAGGAATATTATGGCAGTCAAGATACCATCTTATAACGGACACCTGACAAAAAACTTTGGGTATCAAGAAATGATAAAAAGTTCTACTGCTGACCGTTTGGGTGTCTCAAATGATGCTTCAAGAGAACACGTTATCAATTTAGTCAATCTCTGTAATTTTATTTTACAACCAGTAAGAGAAGAATTTGGAGTTATTCGTATCAATAGCGGATATCGTTCTCCTGCATTAAATAAAGCAGTTGGTGGATCTAAAACAAGTCAGCATTGTAATGGTCAGGCTGCAGATTTTGAATCTACAAGAGTTTCAAATCCAGACCTTGCAAAATGGATTGAAAAGAATTTAATATTTGATCAACTCATTTTAGAATTTTATGATGGAGTTGATCCAAATAGCGGATGGGTACATTGTTCTTATGTACTTGATGGAACCAACCGCGGTAAAACAATGACGGCTCTTAGAGTCAATGGGAAGACCCAATATAAGACAGGCCTTCTCACATAGGAGAAGATGTGAAAAAATTAATTAATTTCCTGATAGGGATCATTCTCAAAATATATCTTCAGATATTATTTTTTGTTGGTGCATATTTTAGCAAATCATCGTGGATTGACAAACACATCAAATGGTGTTATAATACATTTGACAACTTAGAAATCCCCTATCAAAAATATTATTAATGTTTTATACTAATGTGCAATGTCTTGGTGATTATATCCTTGAAAGAGGAATAGATGATCAGGGCAACCCCTTCTCTCACAGAGAAGAATATAAACCCACGCTTTTTATCCCTACCCAAAAATCTTCCAAGTGGAACACACTTGAAGGTGCTCCAGTAGATTCTATTCAATGGGGCTCCATCAAAGAAACAAAAAACTCCATTCAAAAATATAGAGATGTTGATGGATTTGATATCTATGGCATGACTTTGTTTCAGTATGCTTATATTTGCGACAAATATCCAGAAGAGATGATCAATTATGATTACTCCAAGATCAGAATTGCAATTATTGATATTGAAGTTGCTTCTGAAAATGGATTTCCAGAACCAGGACCTGCTGTAGAAGAAGTTACTGCCATATCAATTAAAATGGGAAATAGATTTTTGGTTTATGGTTGTGGTGATTTTATTAACAAAGAAGAAAAAGTAGAATACATTAAATGTTCAGATGAGAAAGCATTACTAGAAAGGTTTCTTTCTGATTGGAGCAAAAATTATCCAGATATTATTACTGGTTGGAATACTCGATTCTTTGATATTCCATATTTGGTTAATAGAATTAATCGCCTATTTGGTGAAAAACAAATGAAGAAGTTGTCTCCTTGGGGATTTGTCAAAGAAAATAAAATATTTGGTGTAGGCGGAAAAGAAATACAGGCATATGAATTATCTGGAATTTCTATTGTAGATTACATGGATACTTATAAGAAATTCACTTATGTCAATCAAGAATCTTACGCTCTAGGACATATTGCTTATGTAGAACTTGGTGAAGCTAAACTTGATTATTCTGAATATGATACCTTACATGAATTGTATAGATTAGATTTTCAAAAATTTATTGAGTATAATATCAAAGATGTGGAGTTGGTTGAAAGACTTGAAGCAAAGATGAAACTCATGGAAATGGTTATTTCTTTGGCATATCTTTCTCATTGTAATTATAATGATATATTTGCTCAAACTCGAATGTGGGATGCGATTATTTATAGCCACTTAAAAAGATTGAACATCGTAATTCCACAAAAGAAAAAGACTAGAGGTCAAGGATATGAGGGAGCTTATGTAAAAGATCCTATTATTGGTCGACATGATTGGGTAGTTTCATTTGATTTAAATAGTTTGTATCCGCATTTGATTATGCAGTATAATATCTCACCAGAAACTCTTCGAGGTATGCATAAGACTCCAGGCGTTGATGCTATGTTAAATGAAGAGTTTGATACATCTTTTTTGAAAGAAAAAAATCAAACCATGACTCCGAATGGATCTCTTTATTCAAGAGACAAGCAAGGATTTCTTCCCGCCCTCATGGAGAAAATGTATAATGACCGTGTAAGATATAAGAAACTGCTGTTTGAAGAGCAGAAGAAGGGAAGAAATGCTGATTCTAATAAACTATCTCAATATTTTAATATGCAGATGAATCTCAAGATTGCTCTTAATTCTGCTTATGGCGCTCTTGGAAATGAATGGTTTCGATTTTATGATGTAAGAAATGCTGAAGCAGTTTCTGTTGCTGGTCAGTTATCTATTCGTTGGGCTGAAAATGAAGTAAATAAATATTTAAATAAAGTGTTAGAAACAGAAGATAAAGATTATGTTTTGGCTTCTGATACTGATTCTTTATATGTAACTCTTGATGATCTTGTTAAAAAAGTAGGACTAACAGATAAAGAGAAAATAATTAATTTTTTGAATACAGTATGTGAGAACAAATTAGAAAAAATTATTGAAAAGTGTTATGATAATCTTGCTGTTTATACCAATGCTTTTCAGCAGAAGATGATCATGAAGCGGGAGGTTATTGCTGATACTGGAATTTGGACTTCTAAAAAAAGATATATTTTGAATGTTCATGATTCAGAAGGTATTCGCTATGAAGAACCTAAACTTAAAATTATGGGAATTGAAGCAATTAGAAGTTCTACTCCTGAACCCTGCCGAAAATCTCTAAAGAAATCATTTGATATAATCGTGAATGGCACTCAAGATGATGTTATTGAATATATTGAAAAGTTTAAGAATGAATTTAATATTCTTCCCGCTGAAAATGTTGCATTTCCTCGCTCAGTTAGAGGATTAGAAAAATATGCAGATTCATCAACAATTTATCGAAAATCAACTCCAATTCATGTAAAAGGATCTTTGATTTATAATAAGATGTTGAAGACTAAAAAATTATCCAAAAAATATCCGATAATTAAAGAAGGAGAAAAGATTAAATTTGTGTATTTGATAGATCCAAACCCAACGGGTGATAAGGTTATTGCTATGTTAAACACTCTCCCGAAAGAATTTGAATTAGAAAAATATATAGATTATAAGTTACAATTTGAAAAATCATTTCTTGAGCCTTTGGAGGGAATTTTACATGCTATTGGATGGGAATCTGAAAAGAAATCAACACTTGACAATTTCTTTGTTTAATGATATAATTACTATAAAGCAAATATGATAGATTACGGTTCATGGCTTATAGAAGATCTGAGAGATCATGTAAAAGAACTTTTAGTAATGAGAAGTCGTGTAGAATTATATTCTGAACGTGCAGAATATAATATTCAAATCTTGGAAATTAAAACAGAAATAATGAAAAGAGAAAAAAATGAATGTTAGAGATAATTGGCACGTAGATGCTCCCTGGGCTCAGTTAGTATGTAGTACAGAAATGCCAGATGATGTTACTGAAAAACTACTAGAATTAAGTGATAACATCTTAAAAGAAAATCAACAAGACCCAAAGGATGAAGATATTGTAAAGGCCGGTGGATATAGAGGAGATCCCACAAAAGAAACAGCATCATATAATTGGTTAAAGGTTCCATTTTGGAAAATTACACAAGAACAACTTCAAGGGTGTGACGTTCTTCCTTATTTAATGCAACAAATGAATCATTATATGGAAACCATTTTAGCTAATGGAAATGTTAAAAATCATTTAGATATCACTGTTCCAGGTGGTCCTCATACAGATTGGATGAGTCAAATTACTGAGGCATGGGTTGTTAGTCAATATGAAAATGAATATGCTCCAGTACATAATCACGTTCATTGTAAAGTTTCGGCGGTATGTTATTTGAAAGTTCCAGAAAAACATAGCATATCTGCAGAACGAGATAATGATGGTCATATTGTTTTTACTGGAATGGGTGGAGCAGATCCTTTTAGTACTTCTTCTCATTTAAATGTTGTGCCACGACCAGGATTACTAGTAATATATCCTTCTTCATTAAATCACCAAGTTTATCCATTTAGGGGAGCGGGTGAGCGAAGAGCTATGGCATTTAATGCAGAAATTAGGTCTGTTCAACAAATGGAATTTATAGAAAGTTTACAGAAAGGTTGATATGGATGGACAAACTGGATTAAAACTCGATGATAATTGGGAAATTATTTGCCCTTGGGCTCAGATAATGGTAGGAACTATCATGCCTGCCGAGGTCACTGAAAATATGATTGAATTAACAGATGAAATTCTTGAAAGAAAAAACAAAGAAGATTATGGAGAAAGACTCGCAGGACAAATTGAAAATGAATTTGGAATAGATCTAGAAGATTTAGAAGAATGGAATGTTAAAAAATATTTTCAAAAAACTATCAATAAATATTTTGCAACTATTATAAGTAATCATGGAGTTTTACGATATATTCTAGATGATACTTCTGGTTCATGGCCAGGACCCAAGCATACTAATTGGAGCTGTTTGATGAATAGTATGTGGATTGTGAGTCAATATGAAAATGAATATAATCCACTTCACAATCATGCTAATTGTAAAATTTCTGCGGTAATGTACCTTAAACTACCAGAATATGAAGAATCGAGAAAACCATATAAACCCACAGATGGAAATATTTTATTTGTTGGTGAGGGCGGTGTAGATAGATATTTTACTACTAGTAATGTATCAATAAACCCCCAAGTTGGAAATCTTTTTTTATTTCCTTCCTCTTTAAATCATCAAGTTTATCCATTTAGGGGTAAAGGTGAACGTAGAAGCGTCTCATTTAACGTCGATGTTTTTTCAGAACAACAAATGGAAGAGAAGCGTAAAATCAATAAAATTCAATTGGAACAAGATAATTAAGGAGATAGATAATGTCGCGTATCACACAAGATGAAAGCCCCATTGTAAAAAAAGCTGAAGCAGAAGGAATAACCGTCGATGAGTATATTGAAAGGCAAGAAGAAAGAGATCATGGACACAAAAAACAACGTCTTCAAGATAAATTGGATGAAGAAAGTTTGAAAGAGAAAGTATCTGGAAAAACATTATTAGGTGAATATGATAAAAAAATTGAAGAAAAAGCTAAATTAAACAGACCAGAAGATAAAGATTTTTCTGATGCAAGAAATACATCACCAAATGATATAGGGGCTACTGGTCAATTTATTGCTCAAGATCTTAGTTTTGATGGTAAAGAACAGTTTGGTGTTTTGGGTAACTATGGTACAGCAGCAAATGTCAAAAGAGTAGTTATGTATGATGATGTAATAAGAGAAGGTCAACTGCCGGGAATGGGTGCTCCAGTAAATGAATGGAGAACAATGGAAATTATAGGTCATATTGAAGTTGATAAATTATCATTACAACATATGGCTGTTGAAGATTTAGTGT
>Ga0257107_1000722_pt1 | contig 12548 bp, 13 predicted proteins | sample LP_taG_2_FD_190178 | JGI IMG/M metagenome (GOLD analysis project Ga0257107, IMG submission 190178) | Marine microbial communities from Northeast Subartic Pacific Ocean, Canada - LP_J_2011_P26_500m | ecosystem: Environmental > Aquatic > Marine > Oceanic | place: Canada: Northeast Subartic Pacific...
GGTATGTGAGCTACCGGAGTATCGGCGAAGCGCACAACGAATGCTCCCGAATCAGTGAATTCTCCAATGTTCGTAGCCTCAACCTCGTGGAGTACGGCAAGAGTTTCGAATGCCTCGCAGTCCTCTGGCCTTACGCCCACAGTCATGCGTTCTTGTGACTCCGAAACTAGGATTTCCCATGGTGATAAACCGGCCTGCTTGAGGGGAACAACTTCCAGGTCTATCTCCGCTCCGTTAGTGAGTTCGGCCATCTCCCCCACACTGCTAGACAAGCCGCCAGCCCCGTTGTCAGTGATGACTTGAATAATTCCAGTATCCCTCGCTTCGATGATCATATCAATCATCTTCTTCTGGGTAATCGGGTCGCCAATTTGTACCGCAGAAGACGGGCTCTCTTCTGTCAGCTCGAGACTGGAGAAGGTGGCTCCGTGGATACCGTCGCTGCCGACTTTTCCTCCAACCATGTAGATGATATCACCCGGACTTGGGGTCTTGTCATGGCTCTCGCGGCCATCAGAGAGCCGGCGAGGCATGATACCGACGGTCCCACAGTAGACCAATGGTTTGCCGAGGTAGCGCTCATCGAAGACCATGGCTCCGTTGACTGTAGGGATGCCTGACTCATTACCTCCGGCGCGCACCCCAGCGTGGACCCCTCTGAACACCCGAGAAGGGTGGAACAGGCCGGATGGAAGATCTCCTGTGTAGTCAGGTGGCCCGAAGCAGAAAACATCGGTGTTAGCGATGGGGCGGGCGCCCAGCCCGGTGCCAAGGATGTCGCGATTGACTCCAACTATCCCAGTTATTGCCCCCCCGAACGGATCCAAGGCACTCGGAGAATTGTGAGTCTCGGCCTTCATGCACAGGCTCCACTCGTCGTTCCAGGCGATCACGCCTGAATTGTCGTGGAATACGCTCAGAAGCCAATCGACTTCTTTCTGAATGTCCAATGTTGGGCTCACGATGTGTGTCTTGAACAGTGAGTCAATGACCGAAGATTCCCCTGTCACGTTGTCCTTGTGGTTGATCCTAGCTGCGAATATCTTGTGCGAGCAGTGCTCAGACCAAGTTTGAGCCAGACACTCTAGTTCAGCATCTGTAGGGGCTCCAGCGGGCAAACCAAGGCTCTCCCTCGCCACTCTGACTTCGGGGTCGCGATAGTGAGCCTGAATGGCATGCATCTCATTGATATTGAGGGCGAGTAGCCCTGTCTCACTAATCTCCTCCAACTTTTTGTCGCTTACCTCAAGGTCGACGATAGCGGGCTCAGCGAAGACAGCGGGGGGTCTGTCGGGGAACCCCAGAGAAGGCCAACGAGCGGAGGCGCAATCATCTGCTCCCGCAATAGCGCAGCGCTCAATCATTGGATTGTGAATCATATCGGCAAGTTCGGAGGGATTGGTACCTTCTGGAAGGCCCCAGAACATATAGGTCCGGCTTGTCGCAACTTGGGACTGACCTGCCAATCTCGGATATAGGGTGATGAGTCCGTCGAGACCCGCCTGCCCAGCGTTATCCGTCACCCCGGGTTTGAACCCGACTTGGATGACAGCCTCGGGGGTATGGGGGAACAGGTCGTTGGAGTTCAACAAGGCCTCGTTGCTGGAACCGATTTCAATTACGGGGTCGGCGAACAGGTCGTACACTGATCTTTCAACCTCATCCTGACTCATCTCAGCCTTGATCAGGTACCCGAGGTTGACTCGTACTTCTCCTACCTTGATTCCATGATCGGCAGCCAACATAGTGGCCACGCTGTCGCCTCGGGCATCAGGCAACCCCTCCATATCCCGAGTAGTTACCTCGACCGCGTGAACGGTAACGCTTCCGCTCATGCGTACTATCGGCTGCCGCCCGTCCATGAACAAAGCGGCTCAGGCCGTAGGCCTGTTTGGCATAACAGAAAGGGAAAGGCTTGAGAGAGGGTCGGCGGCGAGAGGGTTCGATGCGAACCGAGGAGGTGTGGGGCGCTAGATGGCGGGCTTGTGCTCATCCTCTGTCTCATCGCTTCATGGAAACAGCTGCTGAGAAGGGAACATTGGTAGTACTAGCGGCCGATCTTTCGACCACTGAAGAACTAGTGCGACTCATCCATCAAGTTGGCCCTCACATCGCTGCACTCAAGACTCATGTGGATATGGTCGAAGATTTCTCGCAAGAGTCCTGGCAAGGAGTCGTAGATGCGGCTCAATCACACGATTTGATGCTCTTCGAAGACCGTAAGTTTGCCGACATAGGCAAAGTCTCACAGACCCAAATGGGAGGAATATACGACATCCGCTCTTGGGCCGACATCGTCACCGCCCACCGCGTCTCCGGACCGGATATTGTCGATGGTATCGCTGCGGGGTGGGATGAGGTACAGAGAATAGGAGGGGTGTTTCTCTTGGCGCAGATGTCGAGTAGGGGTAATCTGCTATCTGAGGGCTACACAGACGAAACAATCGTCACCGGAGCAGCTTCACCCCATGTACTAGGATACATCGGCAACGGCAGTTCACCGGACGAGATCTCCTCCCTGAGAGGAAAGGTCGGCGAGGGGAAGATGATTTGGACGCCGGGGGTCAATCTTTCAGCCGCCGAAGGAGTCCTAGGGCAGCGCTACGGCCATCCATCAGATGCAATCAAAGCCGGTTCGGACGCGGTTATCGTAGGCACAGGGATACACAAGTCGGAGGACCCTGCTGCCGCTGCAAGGGCCTATGCGGATGCTACGTGGGCTGCATTGATGTCTAGATGATCTTCACTCGCCCTCTGATGAGTCGGATGACCTCTAATATGCGATACAGGTAGGCATCCGATTAGTTCCAATCGCTCCATAAACCGGTGGATTCGGATTCCATTAGGGACCCTTGCGTACTTAGTATACTCAACTCTATGGTCATATGGACCTCGTTGGAGGCATCTAGGCCAACCTGAGAAGTAGGTGAAAGGAAGTAGTTGAACAGTATATCGATATCGACTAAGTACTCACCCGGGTGGATCGACCCAAACCCATTGCCATCAATGTCATCCCCGAACAACATCGACTTGTTGTCCCATTGATTTCCATATGTTGTGTAATGCAGGAGTCTTTTCTCCGCATTGCCGATGAACTGGCCTGATGGAGTGATGGTGACAATCACAGTGATGCTGGCGGACTTATCGCACGTCAAGTCCGCGTCCCAGAACACGCGAAGATCGCCGGTGTCGTTGGCGGAGTCGTTGGTTGGGAGGAAGTCGTAGGTCCACCAGGCATTGTATAATTCGGGCTTGCACCAGCTCCAGACCTCATTGGGGGACTCGGGGGTAGTGGGGTCTCTCATCTCCTCATTATTCCAATTCCCATCATAATATTCGTATTGGAGTTGGGTGGAGGAAATGATGCCCGCTAGAATGGGCAAGGCGATGAAGAGGACGAAGAAAAAGGCACGCCCGCGACTCGGGGGCTCTGGTACGGGCGGTAGTTCAGGTTCTGTGGGCTTACAGTTGATGCAGACGCAGTGTGGGGAGTGCTCGATGTTTGCCTGAGAGGGGTCACTCTCATCCTCATCAGTCCACCAGTAGTCAACCATCGGCACGGGTTCATTCTGATCCTTGTGCCTGAGACACCACCCTGCTGTCTTGTACTCAAGGGCCGCGCAGCCTTCCTCAGCGCACTGGCGGAATCCCATGAGTCAAACTCAAAGTGGGGTGAGAAGAATGTATGCCCGGAATGGCCTTCAGAAGGCGCTCAAATCAATGATTATGATGGGGTCGATATACTCCAAATAGACCCCCACTTGAGCGCCCGCAGCGGCCAGAACAATGAGGATGAGAATCCTACGAACCCATCCTCGCTTCTTTACTGGCAGTTCCAGTTCGGATTCGAGGGAGCCTTCGGACGGCATCTCGACTGCTTCCAGCATCGGTGGCATCAACGGCGGCGGCATGAGTGGTATCTCCGTCTCCTCTACCTCAGGGTAGAGTTCATCGAGATCAGCGAGACCGGGGGCAGGAGGTATTTCGCCCATCATCGTCTCCCATTGTTCGTCAAACACCGACTGTGTTAGGGGGGTGACGAGTACACCGACAGCTCCTGCGGAGTAAGCGGCGTCCCGGGCCTTGGTAGCACCTGATCTGGAGGTGATGATGGCTATTCTCGCACTGTAATCGGTCTCGCGCATCTCAAGCGCTGCTATGTGACCGTTCATCGAGGGGATATCAAGGGCGAGAAACACCAAATCGGGCTGCAATCTAACGTATTCGTCAACCGCTTTGTCACCGTCACCACAGAACTCAGTACGCCATCCTTGATGTTTCATGATACTGCGTATCCTGCCCTCAGTGGTGGCGTTGCCAACCACCACAAGCGCAAGTGGCTGCTCTTCAATGGACATCTTCACACCGACGTGCGGGTCGCGCTTCAAGAACGACGCGGTCACTGGTCCGGACCTCACTCCAGAATAGAATCAATGAGCCAAGCAGGGTCGAAGTCGAGGAGATCATCGTAACCTTGGCCGACGCCTGCCAGTACTATCGGTCGGCCTGTGGCGTGGGCGATTGAAAGAGCGGCGCCCCCCTTGGCATCGGTGTCAAGTTTGCAAAGAGCGGCGCCGTCAAATCTCAGCATGCGCTGGAATTCGATGGCTTGTGTGACTGCGTCATTGCCCGCTAAGGCGTCTGCCACGAAAATCACCAGATGGGGTTGTGTGACCCGATGCACCTTGCGCAATTCCTCCATCAGATTGGTCTTGTTCTGCATCCTGCCTGCGGTATCGATGATTACAACGTCTTCTCCTCGCGCCCTCGCGCTCTCTACGGCGTCTCGGGCAACTGCGGCTGCATCACCTCCTCTTTGACTGCGAATACAACGTACGCCGAGGCGTTCTGCGTGAGTTGCAAGTTGATCGATTGCGCCGGCTCTGAAGGTGTCCGCGGCGGCCAGCACTACGCTGTGACCCTGTTGGGTCAATCTGTTAGCAATCTTTGCAGTGGTGGTCGTCTTTCCTGTACCATTGACACCGACCAACATGATGACTACCGGGGAACTGTCTTCCAAATGGGCGCTTACAGTTTTGTTGAAATCCCAGTATCCTGCTTCTAGGAGACGGAGCAAAGTGCTTCTGAGTGCTTCCTCTACAACTACCTCGATCTTCTTGGTGGTGGAGATACGACTGCCTATGAGTGTCGCCTTGAGTGTATGAATGACATCTTCGACAGCACTTTGCGCCATATCTGATGACAATAATTCCTCCTCAAGCTCCTCTAAAATCCTGTCCAACTTATCGCTGCTCATTACCACACGGCCGCCTGTCTTAGTGACTGAATCGCCAAGATTTACCTCGATCTCGGCGGGTCCACTAGCGACAAGCCCGTGTCCGGTAGTACTCTGCATCGGATCCTTGGTTGTAGATTTCTCTGACTCAGTGGGTCGCTCGGCCTTCTCCACAGATGCTGCTCGGCGGGCCTTTTTGCGTTCTTTGGGGCCGGCCGGTTTGGCGAATGGATCCTCAGTAATCTCGTCAGAATCATCCCACTCATCCTCAATTTCTAGAGTGGGTTTTGAGGTGGCTTCTAGGGGGGTTAGTCTAGCCTCCTCTAGGGCTTCTTTCAGACGCTTGCCCTGCTCGACGGCTTCTTCTGCCTCGACTGTGTTTTCCTCAGCAGTGATTTCTTTCTCATCGGTCTTCTTGAAGTGCTTTTTGAAGCGATCGAACAGCCCCATATACTCACCTCAGTCATCTAGGGTGAGGTCGGTACCTCGCTTACGCCTCGCGCGGCGGGGAGTGGGAGTACTAGGTGCCGGCTCTTCGGCAATTGTCTCTGGTTCCAAACCTTCTACACTCTCATTGAACTTCTGTGCGAGATCGACAGTAGACCGTTCCAGTTCATCGAACTCCATCTTCATCCTCTCAATGATGGTGATTAGTTCCTCACTCCTCTTAGTAAGAATCTCAGCTGCCTCTCCTCTGGTACGCTCAGCCTGTACTCTGCTGCCAATGTCTACTACAGCACCGCCATCCCTTGGGATGTCGGCCACTATCTGGACTCCAGAACCAAGAGGGATCATGGCTCCTTCGGCCCCTTCGTCGGGAATGGCTTCCAGGGCCTCTATGGCCTGCATCTGTTCGACACGAATGGATTCTAGTTGGCGCACCTGCTGCTCGATGGCCTGCATGCGCTCACGATTGGCTTCGACCAGTTGGGCAATCTGTTGTAACTCCTCGCGGTCGACTGCCATCAAGCCGCTCGTGATGCCCGACACCCAAGAAGCCGTCGGGGGTCATTCGCCGTCCCAAATTCCCTCTGCGATCATGAACTCCATGACCTTCGAGGACACGTTGGCGCGATTGCCCCCTCGTACTCCTGTCGCTGATATCTTGAATACCTCGGCTGGAATATCCTCCGCCTCGCGTATCTCGTAACCGACCTTGCGGCCGTATGAGACGGCTTCTATGTCTGGCATAATCCACGCCTCGACATCCTCTCCTTGGTAACGGTGCTCTATCATCCGTTTTCGCATCAAAGCCGAGTAGGGGTCCGATTCAGATACGGGTGTGTCCCGAATGCCCACGATTACGTGCTTACCTTGGTCAAGCTCTTGTTGAATGAGCCATTCGTGGCCGACGTGTAGCGGTTGCCAACGCCCGGGTAGCAGTACTCCCTTCGGTTTCTCGAATAAATGCGCCAATTGGTCAACCAAGTCATCAACGCCTTTGCCGTCTTCTCCACTTGAGTCAAGAGAAAAATGGGCGCACTCAGGCTCGTCGAACGGATCGGTTATTCCAGTGAAGTTAGAAATCTCTCCACTTCGGGCCTTTGCATACAGACCCTTTGCATCACGCCCCTCACAGACCTCTAACGAAGTGGAAACGTGTACCATCATGGCGTTTCCAGGGAGAATGTCGAGTATCTTCAGACGGACATCCTCGTACGGTGTGATGAAGGAGCAGAGGACGTTGGTGTGTTTGGATATCATCTTGGCCATGCGAGCTACCCCTAGCAAGTGGCGCTCGCGGCCTTCACGACTGAAGTCGGTGTTTGAGAAGAAATCGCGAATGGTGTCGCCATCTAGCACTTCGCAACCGAAGCGCTCGGCCGCAGCCATGGCGATGGTTGTCTTACCTGCTCCTGAGAGGCCAGTTAGCCAGACTACACGATTGCCCATCACAGCCACCTGAAATACGGCCGTGCCACAGTAGTTCCCTATATCACATCGCCGGGAGCGCGTACAACCTATATCGTACGGGGGGCAGGAGGAGTTGTGTCGATGATGGAGGATTTGGTTCCTGATGTTGGGGCTTTCCTGCTAGGGGCTCCTAAATCAGGGACTACTTGGCTGGCCAACATTTTGGAGCAGCACCCCGGAATCTGTATCTCTGACCCGAAGGAACCGAACGAAGTCGCTACCCACAAGGGAACCTTCGGTAGAGATGTTTGCGAGCCGGACTGGGAAAGATATGCCAGCTGCTTCCAAGGAAAAGGGATGAAGATGGACTGCTCGGTGCACGCACTCGCCTGTCCGGTTGCTCCTAACAGAGTCGCCGAGCATTGGCCGGAAGCGCGATTTGTGGTCTGCCTGCGGGAGCCTGTAAGTCGAACTATCAGTCATTGGGGGATGGTGCTTGATACTGAAGAGGATGTGCAGAACGGTGCTGATTGGTCCGACTTCACCTCAGCGTGGCGCGATCAGCGTTTGAGCTGCGACACCCTATACGGAGATTGTATGAGGAGGTGGTTGGAGTGTTTTCCCAGAGATCGTTTCCTATTGCTTGACTCGAAAAGAATGAGAGACGAGTCGAGTACTGTTCTGGCTGAGGTGGCCGAACACTTCGGTGTGGAGGCTTTTGACTTCGATCTACATGAGGTGCATAATGCCAACACGGCCGACGACAGAAGACCTCTGACCTTCTTTGGAAGGGGATTTCGTTTGGTTGCCTCTATGGTGCCTAAATTCTTGAAGGGCCCTTTAGTCTCAATGTTGCAAAAACGGGGTGTAAATATCTACAAAATGCCAGTTCTCAGCAAGGGACGTATGGTTAGGGAGATTCCGGATACCTCTGAGTTGGGTGCGTTGACTGAGGAGTTGCGGGTAGATCTTGAGTTGTTAGAAGCATTGACTGGTTTCGATACCTCGGCCTGGAGAATTGAGAGTCGGTAATTCGTTAATTCCACCAGTCTTCTTCATCGGTTCCACAGTTACGAAGGGTTTCCTCTACGAAGTCCATTATTTCACCAGGGTTCCTCTCTACGTTCACTATTTCCTCTCTGATTAGTTCCTCTCCCAGCAGTTCCCTAAACGAAACGTGGTCGTCCCCTCCTTTGTCCCCTAGGAAAGAAATCTCCAGTTGTCTCCCTTTCTCCTTTGTATCCTCAAGATAAATCAATTCGGAGTCCCCATCGAAACTGGATATAATTGTCAATAATTCTATTGTCGACCGTGCTTCGATTTCCTTCTCTTTAGTTCCGTCTATGAGTACTGAGAAAGTGCGAGATCCTCCCTCGAATTTTTGGGCCTGAGCATCTAATGCCTGAGAGATCGCGAGGGCCTCATCCATGTCCAGTGAATCGAAGTTTTTCTTAATCCACGCAGACCTTGCCATGGCTTGAAGCTCCATCGCCTCGGGGCCAGAGTCCCAACCGCCCTGGACTTGTCCACTAGGCCCAACCTTAGTAGCGTCGTAAACCAATTTGTACCTCTTGTGGGAGTGTTCTGGGAGAGTCTTCTCGAATGACCTCGCGGTAGAAAGGGCGAGTAGTGGGAGGAGTACGCATGTCGGTGCACATAGGAAGTAGAGTATGGCCCCAGAACCATCACCCCACGATAATGAAAATAAGGGATATGGGCCGAATACCATCATGGTGAATATCAGAAATATTGTTGATCCAACTATGACCCATATCCTAGGCGCCCTGTTGAAAGCAAGGAATGAGAACATCAGTCGTCCTACAGAGGCCATAAGATGGTCTCTCAAACAATGTATTGTATAGTTATTCACGGCATCAGATTATTTCTGAGCCAAGACCCATTCAGTAATCCACTTCTCGTCTGATGTGACCAGGAAGTATGGGTTCAGAATCTCGTCGACCAAATCGTAATCGAGTTTTTTTCCTTCTGGGCCGAGGACCTTTCCCCCAGCAGCCACTACTACGGCGTGAGCCGCGGCTATATCCCAACAGGATGTTGGTCCGAAACGGGGGTACAAATCGGCCGATCCTTCTGCGACCACACATGCCTTCAGAGATGAGCCGAGACGAAGCAAGTCGTACTTGCCTAGTGAGGCAGCGAATATTTCGTCCCTCTCTCCTCTGTGAGAGCCACTAGCCACTAGGCGTACTGGTGCAGGAGGTGAGCTTGGACGAACCAACATCGGTCCTGAACCAGAAGGCGCTCTACGTTCTGCAGGTACGCCGATTCCACCAAGCCATGTTGTGTTGGTTACTGGAGCATGAACGACGCCAAAAATTGGTTCCCAACGTCCCTCTCGATGAGCCATCATAGCGATGTTTACTGTGAACATACCATTTCTCTTGATGAATTCCTTGGTCCCATCTAGGGGATCGACTAGCCAACAAGATGGAGATGAGGTGGGGTCGCCTATTCGGCCTTCCTCGGAGACTATCGGGATGTTGTTGTCTATGTTCTTGAGGCCGGCTATTATGACCTCGTGAGCAGCTAGGTCGGCTTCGGTAAGTGGTGAGTCGTCGTCTTTCTTCGTGACTTTTACTGGTGAGGATTTGTTGTAGACTTTCATTATCGCCTCGCCTGCTCGTAGTGCGATGGTGACAACTGCCTCATGGTCAATCATACGGACACCGGGTTCAGTAATCCTGCAATTCATCCGCATGGGACTCTAATCTACTTCGGGACTCCTCATCGAGATGGAACAAAAACGGGTCCTCATCACCGACGATGTTTTTCCAAGAAGACATCGTACGAGCCCATATCTCCTCTCTGGAATTCCATTCCAACCAGCGATCCACAAAGTCACAGTGCCTCTGGATCTTCTCATCTTCTGGTTCCATGCGACGGAGTATAGCATTCGTCTGAGCGAGAAGGATTCCAAAGGGAGGATTCAATTTGTAGGTGGTGAAGGGGTTGCGCTCCTGAACCACTGTGAGGTGCTCTCGCCAGAGGCCTAACGTGGCATCATAGACGCGCCCGATTAGAAGAACGATGAGAAGAACCGATGCGCTAATGGCGAAAAGACCCCAATATGTAGTGGATATACCTAGGAAAGTGCCGGAGAATAATGGGCGCCAACGCACATAGGGCCAAATCAACAGTGTCAGCGTAGCGGTCCAGAATCCCATCGAGATAAGTGTCTGGCTCTGCTGAATTCGCCAATACTGCCGCATGAACCACTTCTTCATCGCACCTGTCCTCCTGTGGGTCTCCTTTCACCGTTGCGCGTCTGGGTCTGATTGAATGGGGTTCTACCCTTACCTCACAATCAGAGATGGGTCGATGTATGAAGCGAGATTATCTTGGAACTCAATCTCCTCTGCAAACGCTCTCTCGAGTTCACGACGGGTTTCGTCATCTAAAACAGATGAATCTGTAGACACTGGTTTGAATCCAGGTGAACGGAGGGGGTCAAGCACCGCTCGACGCAACCTTTTGGTTGGAAGTAGAATTTTTGCCAACCCTGAGAGGAATGGGGGAGGTGTGCGAAGTAACTTTGCCCAACCTGCAGGATTCATTCGACCCCTCTCATTGTAACGAGGAAGTTCGGTGCCTTGTGGCATCTCATTGGTACCTAACCATGAGAGGATTTTGTTGGTTGTAGTTAGTGGATCGGCGGCAATTGAAGATAGTGGGACCACTCTAACTCGCTCACCCAACTCTTCGACCCAACGTAGGGTAGGCGCTTTCAGGCGCGGAAATCGGAGGAAGCTGTAGGTCTCGGGTATATCCTCATCTGGGAGGAATGATTGGTTTCGAGATAATTCAATCATAGTAGCCCGATCGGTGTCGTACTCCATCAATCTCTTGCGATGTTCTTGATGCATGCTAAGCATCAGGTCCACAGGATGACGTAGGGTGATTATGACTCGAGCCTCTGGTAAATGCTCGGACACCGCCTTAAGTGCGCGTGGAGAATAGAGGTGGAAGGTGGATTTGTCCATCACCCATTGGTGTTCATCAGCCCCATCGAGATCGGCCCTAGGAGCTAGGATAGCTGTTCCTTTGGGATGAATTGGTGATGTGGGGAACTCTGCCGGGCCGGCCATTAAGAAGTGGCTTTCATTCCTCCAAGGATGATGTATCTCCTCATGTGAGGCCAACCAATGCATCAATGAGGTGGTGCCAGTTTTCGGGCCGCCAATCAACAGTAAGTTTGGAGAGGGATGGAACCTATGCACTCTCCGACCTCCATAGGGACGATGTCGAGGGTGGCTTTGAACGCCGCGCTCGGGATAGGGTTTCATTCCTCTTCGGAAATGGTGGTGTCACGAAAGTGGGCAACTACGACCGGAGCGATAGAATCGGAAGGAGATATCTCTTCGAGGCTATCGATCAATACGAGGCGTCGAGGCGCCCCATGGCGGCTGCCGAAATTGGAGTATATGCGGTGTCTAGCATCGTCCTCATCGAGGGCGACTAGATCATGACTGAAGGCTTGTTGGCTCTTGCGGGCCCGAAAACTACCTATTGCCCTATACGCCTTCATGGTGCGTGGGACCTAGGGTCCTGATTTAACTAAAACGGCTGTCATTGGTATGGAGGAGAACCCTTCCCCCAGCATTCGCGGTCCCAGTGGCCTGGTCCCCCTCAAGGTTCAATAGCAGGTCCACGAGATTGTTGTCGAGTGAAATGAGTGATGGGAACCCTCCACAAGGACTCGGTGAAGAGGAGGGGCCAGATTTAGCAACACGCCTCTCGGATATGTCACCCGAACGACTTGCCGAAGAGGTGATTTCGGTTTGGGAGGAAGTGCTCAGAGTTGAAGGAGAATTGGCCACTGCACGACAACGCGGTCGCGCCCTGGAGATGGAGTTGGATGCACGAGAGAGTTCTGGCTCTAACAGAGCTAGGGTGGCCGAATTGGAAGAGGCTTTGCGGGTAGCGAATTCGAGGATTGCCCAGATGGAGACACTACTGGAGAACGAGCGTGTTCGCCGGGTCGATACTGAAGTAGGTGGTGAGAAGGGTCGTTTCGCGGAACTACAGGATGAAAATGCCCGTCTTCTGCGCTCGGAAGAGGAACATGTGATGTTGATACTCGATATGGAGGCACAGCTCGAACGTTTTGTGAGTGAAGTTGAAAATCTCAGGCGCTCTTCATCTCAGTGATAAATAGAGATAGTGTTCGTTGGAGTTCATCGGCGTCGTCAAACTCCTCGGCGAGATTTCCTGTGATAATCCAGTCAGCACCGGCCTCCGCTGCCTTCCGGGCAGTGACGCCGTCACGGATACCACCGCCGACGACAAGGGTGAGGTCGCATGCCTCTCTGGCACTTCGAATCAGATTCTGCCCCACAGGAGAGTTGGCCCCACTCCCCGCCTCAAGATAGAACATACTGAATCCGTATGATTCTGCCGCCATCGCATAGGATCTAACACGATTTTCATCTTCAGGTTG
>Ga0257107_1000727_pt1 | contig 12530 bp, 17 predicted proteins | sample LP_taG_2_FD_190178 | JGI IMG/M metagenome (GOLD analysis project Ga0257107, IMG submission 190178) | Marine microbial communities from Northeast Subartic Pacific Ocean, Canada - LP_J_2011_P26_500m | ecosystem: Environmental > Aquatic > Marine > Oceanic | place: Canada: Northeast Subartic Pacific...
TTCTTAATGTTATCGCTCTTTTTGCTGCAGATGCTTTTCTTAATGTTATCGCTCTTTTTGCTGCTGCTGCTTTTCTTAATGTTATCGCTCTTTTTGCTGCTGCTGCTTTTTTTAATGTTATCGCTCTTTTTGCTGCTGCTGCTCTTTTTGCTGCTGCTGCTTTTTTTAATGTTATCGCTCTTTTTGCTGCTGCTGCTCTTTTTGCTGCTGCTGCTCTTTTTGCTGCTGCTGCTCTTTTTGCTGCTGCTGCTTTTCTTAATGTTATCGCTCTTTTTGCTGCTGCTGCTCTTTTTGCTGCTGCTGCTTTTCTTAATGTTATCGCTCTTTTTGCTGCTGCTGCTGCTGCTTTTCTTAATGTTATCGCTCTTTTTGCTGCTGCTTTTTTTCTTAATATTATCGCTCTTATTGCTGCTGCTCTTATTGCTGCTGCTTTTTTTTTACTTCTACTTCTACTTCTACTTCTACTTCTTGATTTTTTCCTTTTTCTTCTTCTACCGAAATATTCAGTATTAGAAATAGATATATCTAACATATTTCTTATATTATGTTACATATATTTTATATTGATAGTATTAAATTATAAAAAATATTATTAGTAAAAATATTATTAGTAAAAATATTACTAAAATAGTAGAAATAGTGGAAATATTATTAGTATTTTTAACTAATCCAAATAATTCAAATTTCGTATCATCTTTTAAATCTAGATTCATGGTCATATCAGGGGTTTTCAAATCATTTGTAGAACCAACTAATTTATCAGTTCCACTTAGTTTGATTTCAGATACATTAGTACTAATATCATCTTTAATTACATTGTTTGTATTAATTGGAATATCTTTCTTTGCTTTATAAGTTTTTTTTTTTCTAGATGTTCTTTTTCTAGATGGCCTTTTTCTAGATGTTCTTTTTTTTCTAGATAGTCTTTTTCTAGATAGTCTTTTTCTAGATGTTCTTTTTCTAGATGTTCTTTTACTAGATGGCCTTTTTCTAGATAGTTTTTTTCTAGATGTTCTTTTACTAGATGGCCTTTTTTTTCTAGATAGTCTTTTTCTAGATGTTCTTTTTATTGCTGCTATTATTCTAGATGTTCTTTTTCTAGATGGCCTTTTTTTTCTAGATGTTCTTTTTCTAGATGGCCTTTTTCTAGATGTTCGCCTTTTTCTAGATGGCCTTTTTTTCCTTCTTCTTGAAAAAAATCCAAAGTGTTCTTTGTTACTTTGGTTATTTAATGTTAATGTGTCTAACATATTTTCTATAATATATTAAATATATTAATTTTTTTAAATATTTATGATAAAATACTTCGTTTATTACGATTTATATAAACATTAGTATATATATCGTAATATTGAAATATAATACCAGGAATATCATAATTTAAATTCATTATAGTTGATAATTCATTTATTACATTATATTTTATTGTTTGATACATTTTATTAAAATTTTTAATATCTTTATTAAGTTTTTTCCTTTGAATAATATCGAATACATTTTTATTATCTGAATTTTTGATATATATATCAATTCCACAAGTTGTTAAATATTGAATAATTTGTTTTCTATTGTATTGAACAGCAATATGTAGAGATGTATTTCCATTTATATCTTGAATATTAATATCTATATTTGTATTTTTTAAAATTTTATATATTGTTTTTATATCTCCATTTTGAGATGCAATATGTAATGAAGAATAATTTTCATCAAAAATTAAATCACCATCTATTTTCAATTCATCAAGTAATTCATCAATATAGGTAAATAATTTATCACGATAAATAAAATCATTATGATCCATATTTCTCAATAAATATAATAATTCAATTCCACCCCCAGATAAAAAATGATGCTTAAATGATATAGAATTTGATATTCGTAATAAACATTGAAAACATTTCGTAATAATTAACTCATCATATGGAATAATTCTTAATAAATATTGTGAAATATATTTTATTAAAATTTCTGGAAATTCTGTAATACATATTTTTTCTGTAAATTCATCTAATTCTAATTCTGAACATAAATTTATGAAAATTAAAATAATTGATGAAATAAATTTATCATTATTAATATTTTTAGAAAAAATATTTTTAATAATTAATAAAAATTCATGTTTTCCTATCTCATCTTTGTAAGAATTTTTTAAACATAAATTAGATAAACAAACAAAAATAGAATTTAAAAGATTCGTCGAATCTATATTTTCTAATACCATTCTTTTCATTTCTTTAATACTATTAACATTAAAATATTCTCGGCCTTCTTCATTTCGAGAAATATTTGTAAATATATAATAAATTTGAATTTGAATATCTTCCCATTTATTATAAATACCACTAAATAATGCGATTTCAATATCTCTCAAAATTCCATTATCATCTAATAATTTAAAATTATCAATATTTATAGCAATTTTTGATATACATTTCATACAAAGTCTTTGTAAGACTCCGTTTACTTTATAAATTTTCATAACATTTTGAATAAATCTAATATCATCTATTAAAATTTTATTATTTTCATCATTTTTATCATAAATATCATTTAAATTTTGTATCAAAGCATCCCATCTTTTTCCTTCTGGTTCTTTTAAATTATATAAAATACAAATAATATAATCATAGATTTTTTCATAAATATATGCATAATTTTTACTGTCTTTATCCTCATTAACAACAAGTAATTCCATATATAAAAGTCTATTAATTCTACATAATTTGTCAAATTTAGTATCATTTTCATTCTCATTTTCAAATAATTCATGATAAATACTTTTTACAGTACTCCATATTTTATCAAAATTTGAATTATCTTTATCATTATCATATAGATTTGTATACAAAATTTTTGTTATTTTATATAATTTTGATAAATTTGAATAATACGAATTCATTTTTATTAGTTATATTTAATTTTTAAAATCAATTTTAAATTAATATTATTAATCACTATCATCCGACATTATTAAACATCTTGAATTTAAAATAATTTCTTCCATCGGTTTATTATTTAATAAAACAATATCTTCCTCTTCATCACTACTTTCATCAATTAATAAACGACCACTTTCAATTTTGTTTAATTTTTTTTTTTTCATTCTTATTTTCCTTTTTGTTTTTGGTTTTAATAAATCATCACAACTATGTTCTCCTCTTTTTCTCCTTTCTTCTACTTCCTCCCAAAAACTTTTAATTCTAGGTAATACTTCAGCAAACCATTTAGTATCTCTTCTAATATGTTTTTCTGAACTTTTTTCTAATTTCCAATATATATATTTACCATAAAGTACATAAAATTTACCTGGTTTTTTGTCAATAAAATCATCTATGTATTTTTCTTGATCATCTGTTGTTAAATTCATCGGAGGATATATATATTTTCTTTCATTTTTCTCTCTATCTAAAACAGATCCAATTACTCCCTTCTCTAAACCATTTGAACTTCTTCTTTCATCCAAAACAGTAATATAATTTTGAGGAATTTCATCAGTTTGTAAAATAATATTCAAATCATTTACATTATTTTTATCATAAATATCTTCTAAATACTCTTCTTTAGTATTATATTGAATAATTAAACATTCAAAAAAATGACAAACTTGTAAATTACAAACTTCTAATTGAATTTGCATTTGACACCAATATTCATGAGGAACTATACCAGTTATTACACGTTTAGGAGGACACTTAATTTCTATCATAGTTCCTTCTGGTGTAATACCATCTGGTGACGCACCTAAACATGATACAGTTGGATGAGCAATTAAACCAAATTCATAAACTTTTATATAATTATGCCTACTTTCATAAATACCAATTGCTACATCTTCATAAATTTGACCATGAAGTGTATATTTATTTCCAGTAAATGGCTTCCCTTTACCACATTTTTTTAAAATTATATCATTTCGTGTCTTGTATTTTCCCTCTCCTAATATAGCACAAATATCACTAGCAGTACACATACCTTTTCTCATTTCATACCATTCCGGACTTCTTTGTTCAGGTTGAAAAACTGTTAATAAATGTTCATATTGTTGTTTTAAAAATTCTGATTTAGTATCCTCAACTTCTTGAGCTGTTTTCAATAATTCGTTTCTCATTGAATCCAAATTTTCATAAGTTTCACCATTTACTTCAATCAATTGTAAATCATCAATGTTTTCATCAATGTTTTCATAATCATCTGATTGATTTTTTGTTTCGATACATCTTAATATTTTATTATAAATATTACCATAATCTAAATTTTCATGAAATTGTTCTAAAATTTCCAAAACAGATTGTATAATTTCATCAATAAGTTTGAAATCAGATGAAATATTATTTAAATCATAATCCTCTAATATATTATCAATATCATTAATTAATAAATTGTCTTTCTCCATTAATTGAAATTATAGTTTTACTATTATAATTAAATTCTATTTTCTATATTAATTAAATACTTACTACTTAATTAAATATATAAATCTTTATATTATATATTATTTGATTTATGGAAAATTTAAATCAAACTAGAAATAAATGTGAATTAGAGATTGATATGACTGGAACACTTGGATCGCAAGTTTTAAAATTTGCAACTGTATTAGCAAAATGTAATAATTTTACATTACGTGATTTAGTAAAAAATGATGATAAATATGAAGCTAAATATTATTTACCAATTGGAACTACAAAATTAAAGTACAAAGATACTGATATGGAAATTATTTATACTCGATATGAAAATAATATAGTTGGGACAGCTCATTATGCTGAATTTCCTACATTACTTAAAATTATTTGTTATGGTTTAAAAGAAATTTTAACACAATTTTTAATCGATGCTAGAGAACATAGCCAACCAGAAAAAGAAGATAAAATTATTTGTAAAGTTTTGAAAAATGGATATTGGTCATTTCTAACTAAATTACCAAAACGAGATAAATCTTCTGTTTTTTTACCAAAAAAAGATAAAGAGGATATTTTGAATGATGTTACAGAATTTAAAAAGCGAAAAGATATATATATTAAATATGGAATTCCATATAAAAGAAATTATTTATTAGAAGGTATTCCTGGTTGTGGAAAAACAACATTAATTTTAACTGTAGCATCAGAATTAAATATGGACATAGCAATTGTTAACTTTGGTCCAAATATTACGGATAGTGTTTTTATGAACGCAATAAGTAATTTACCTAAAAATTTTATTCTTGTTCTAGAAGATATTGATTCGTTATTTATTAATAGACAATCGACACGTGAAAACAAAAGTAGTGTTTCCTTTAGTGGTATATTAAATACCCTTGACGGATTAGCTCGTAATTCAGGATTAATTACATTTATGACAACTAATTATCTTTTAAAATTAGATAAAGCATTAATACGTCCAGGAAGAATAGATTTTAAACTTCATTTTGATTTCGCGACAGAAAATCAAATTGAAAAAATGTATGAATTTTTTTTCCCAAATAAATTAAATGATTTTAAAAGATTTTATAAACGTATAAAAAAATATAAAACAACAACATCAGTTTTACAAAAATACTTTTTTGATAATTTAGAATCAGATGATATTTTAAAAAATATTAAAATATTTATTGATTTATGTGAAGATTATAATAAAGATGAATTTTACAAGAATATGTATTGCTAATTTGAATATTTTTCAAATATAAAATCAGTAAATAATAATACTTTGATAACAATTTAATATATATATTTATATATAAAAATTAAAATATAAACATATATATTATATAATCATGAGTAATAATAACGATTATTCTTTTATGAAAACAGGCTACAGTATTACTGGGGATGAACAAAGAGAATTGACTGAAGAACACTTAAGAAATATTGAAGCAATGATATTAGTTTTTACAAGTAATGCTATACAAACTTCATTTTTATACGTTGAACACAGTATTCGTAATGGAGTTACTTGTGGAGATATTAATTTAGCACTAAAATATGAAGTATTTAAATTTATAGATAGACCCAATATTCAAGAACAAATTAATATAACTTCACAAATCTTAGCAGAAGAAGAGGAGGAAGAGGGGGAAGAAGAGGAGGAAGAAGAGGAGGAAGAAGAGGAGGAGGAAGAAGGTGATGTCGAGGAATTTACCAAAAATAATTGTACCTGTGATATATGCGCTGAAATTAATAGTATTGATAAAAAATGGGAAGAATGGAATCCAGAAGAGCCGTTTTTAGAAAAATTAAAAAAAAGAATTGATGATATTCCAATATAATAAAATGAATTTATTAAATAATAATTATAGATATTTTCGAAAAATCCACAATATTGTGGATGGATTAACATTATTTGTTATCCAAAAAGAAATTATTAGCGATAATAATGATGGTTTATATTCATATATATATTTTCTACATAATAAGACTATTCCAATAAATGAATTGAATAGTCTTATTAATAATAAAAAACTCAATTTACTTTCATTACTTGATACTATATGGGATTTTAATGAAAAAAAAGTTGGGATTTTGGGAATACATACATCTTTAAATCAACGAAATAAAGGATATGCTTCATTACTTATTATTATAAGTTGTATTATTGCTGAGAAATTTAGTTTAGATAGAATTGAATTAGATGATTGTAGTGATAATTTTAAAAAAGAAAAAAATCTGTATACCAATTTATCATTTAGATATATTGAAGATGGATTTCCTGAAATGATTGGGTCAGTTAAACAAATTATTAAACAATGGGAAAAAATTAAATTAAAGTATAAATTTAATGGTGATATATTAAAATTAATAATACCAACTTCATAAAATTAGATATAAAAAAAAGTTCATATATATATTTATAAATTAAAACATATATATGAACATTTTAATAGACATAGATGGAACAGTCTCAGAAGATATTCCAAATGCCGAAGATTATAGATTTGCTGATGCTAAAGTTCTTGATAACGCAGTAGAATCTGTAAATAAATTATATGATGCAGGACATCATATAACTTTTTTTACTGCTAGGCTAACAAAACATAGAGAAGTTACTGAACAATGGCTTAAAAAACATAAATTTAAATATCACGCTCTTTTAACAGATAAACCACGTGGGGGAAGATATATTTGGATTGATAATCTTGATGTTAAGGGGATTAAATATAAAAATAATTGGGAAGAAATATTACGAAAAATTTAGAAATTAATATCTTTTAAGTCTGAAACTTTCCAATCTTCGTATGTACCATTTGGTAAAGGTCTACGAACGATAAAGGGAATTAAACCTTCTTTTAATTCTTTTCTCGCAATTTCCAAAGGATTTTTAACTTTTAAGGTTTTTATATCTACTAAAATATTTGAACCATTTAAAATTTGTTGTGCTCTTTGTCCAAGAATTGAAGTTTTTTCATATTTTGTTAAAATTGGACGAGTTATTTTTGTAGAACAAGACAATGTTTTTAAATGTTTATATTTACGATAATCGCCAATTAAAGTCATTTCTTTTGATGATCCCCCAACCTTTCCTTCAGATTTTAATAATGAATCATCTTTTTTATTTGTACTTGGTTCTTCATCTTCTTCTTCGTCATCTTCTACATCTTCATCTACAACATCATCGTCTTCATCATCATCATCATCGTCTTTTTTTTCATTATTATTATCGTCATCATCATTTATATCATTTACATCGTCATCGTTATAATCTATATCTCGTTGTTCGTCGTCGCCATCTCCGTTCATATCTTCATCTATTTCTTCAACAATATCTTCAACATAATTATCATAATCTTCTTCATTATCGCTATTTTTTTGTATATTATTAAAATTAATTTCAGACATTTTAAATACTATATTATAATATAATATAAACAATTTCAATTTTTATATATTAATTATTATCTATTTAATCAAAGTATCCGTGTCTGGAACTTTTTTTCTTTCTTTTCAAATGATTTTTATTTGCTAAAATTGATATATCACTAAATCCTACATTTGTTTTTTCAGTATCAATTATTATTCTTTTACTGTCAGTTTCTTCTTCTTCTTCATTTTTTTTTTCCATATATTTTTTGTATTCAGAATCAGATTTTATAATCTCTTTATTAATTTTATTTTCGATAACTTCAATCGAAGATATTATATCATCAATTTCAGCATTATCTTCTAATTCTAATTGTGAAAAATGTTTACTTATTTTTTTCATAAAATTATTGAAAAAATTATAATTTCTTGTCATTTTTTCTTCAATTTCATCATGATTGTCTAAATTAAATTTAACAATATTTATATACTCTTCAATCTTTTGATATTTCATTATTATTATATAAGTTAAAATTATTATTAAAATAATAATAAAACTTACACATTTTGTATTATGAAAAAAAAAATTATATCGTTATTAATATAATATGAGGCTTTTAATTGTATCACTTTTTTTTATGGGAATTATTATGGCTATAATTGGATATTATAGAGCAAATTCTGAATGCCCTTTACAAAAGACAAAATATAAATTTATACCTCGAACTCTTGAAGAAGAACAAGCATCTAATACAAGTGTTTATGCTATTTTTAAAGGTATGTTTGAAGATCAAGCTCCAAAAGATAAAATGTAAAAAAAATATATTATATTTTTATAAATGACGTCGTTAGTTGGCAATTTAACACAAAGTATAATTCAAAAATGTATAAATGAATTTAATAATAATGAACATCAAATCAAACAAAAAATTATTGAACCATTTGTATCACAAATATTGTCATATATCCATAGTCAATTGTATCCTTTTCTCTATATAATTTGTACAATATTTGTTTTAACCTTTTTTATGACAGTTATCATTTTAGTAGTTATGTTAAATAAAAAACTATAATTCAATTATTGACTACATTTATATTATTTTTTTCTATTGATTACAATATACATAAAATATGTCAAATAATGAATATGGAGAAGATAAAAATGGAGTTCGGGAATTATCTATAGATGATTTCAATTTAAATACTAAAAAATGTGTAACTAATCAAGGTAAAAGTGGATTAATTATATTTTATCAATATTGGTGTCCACATTGTAGAAATATAGTACCAGAAGTTGTTAAAGCAAATAAAAAACTTAAAAACAAACATTTAATTATGGCTGTTCATGGAGATAATGAAAATAATAATATGATTTTTGACAATTTTGGTATTATGGGAATACCTTCAATTAAATTTATGAATTCTTCTGGCAAGATAACAAAAGATTATGATGGTGCAAGAGATTCTGAATCTCTTGCTAAATTTATTAAAAATAATAATAATAATAATAAACCAAATAAAAAACCAAATAAAAAACCAAATAATAATAATAATAATAATAAAAATAATAATAATAATAATAATAATAATAATAATAATAAAAATAATAATAAAAATAATAATAATAAAAATAATAATAATAATAAACCAAATAAAAAAAAACCTGCTATCCAAAAGAAAAAGGAAGTTGTTCAAAAAAAGAAAAAAGTTAAAAAAAATATTGTACCAAAAAAGAAAAAGAATAAAGCACCAGTTGTTAAAAAACAAAAAAAAGTTATTAAAAAACAAAAAAAAATTATTAAGAAAAACTAATATTTTAAATTTTATAATATTTTATATCAAAAAAAAATTTTTTATATAAAATATTATATCTATTATAATAATATAAAAGATGATTACTGATATTCTTAAATTTGTAGTAGAAATTGCTGTTATTTCGTTTATTGCATATTATATTACCAATAAATTTTATAAAAAAATTAGTATAGTTGATGCTTTATTTATTGGTGTAGTTCTTAGTTGTGTTCTTACTGTTGTCGAAAAATGTTTACCTTTTTTAACTGAAACTTTTGAAGATAATATTTTTGAAGAAGATGAAGAAGATGAAGAAGATGAAGAAGATGAAGAAGATGAAGAAGATGAAGAAGAAGATGACAAATGGGAATCATTCGCAGATGTTAAGCCAGAAAATAAAGTTGTAGTTAGTGTTGATTCAAAAGGTGTTATAAAATCTTCAGAATCTCGCCCAGTATCAACCGAACAGGTAAGAAGCAGATTAAGTATGCAAGAACAAAAAATAGTAGATGCAGTACAAACTGAAGCTGTCAAAAAAGAAATTAAAGCTTATAAAGATAAAAAACCACGTGCTAATCCAAACTATGGATATAGTTTCCTTCCTCCATCGGAATGGAATCTTCCATTACCTGAAATGAAAAAATGTATTCCACAAAAAGTATGTACCCCATGCCCTTTATTAGCATTGGATAATGGTGGATATTTACAATTATCAACTACTTCTAAATTACCACCTGCACCTGTAGAAAAATAAATTATTAATTAGTTGATTTTATTAATTCCTCTCCTTTTTCCGAATCATTAAATCCAAAAGGTAAAACCTTATTTTTGTCAAATATTTGACAATGCTGAAAACATAAATATTTATTTGATTCATATACCTTCTTCGCACATCGATTTCTTCTATGAGTGTTTGCTATACAACGATGTTTATCCGGAACTAATTTCCTATTTTGTTTTGGCATGTATTTTTCAATCCATTCCTCATATTCATCTGGTAAATTTCCTTCCTCATAATCATCAAAAATTTTTACTATTGTTTTTTCAATTCTACTTTTCTTCATATTAATATGAAATTAATAATTATTATTTATAATCAATTTTATATTTTATAAAATTAATTATAAAATTCTTAAGTAATTTATATTAAAAAAATTATCGATTAAACATGGATTTTTAATAATTTATTTATTTTTTCTATCCGTATCTTTATTTTATCTATGATTAAATCTATTTTAGACTTTGTTAAACTATCTTCTTTATAAGTTGATTTCAAATTACCTAAACCTACTACAGTATTTCCTAATTCAATCGAAAATCTCTGTAATAAATTAGAATTTTCTTCCTTAAATGGTGATTTATCTATAGTTGAGTTTTGTGTATTTCGTTCGCTATCATATGTTTTATCGACTATAATAAATGCTCTGTTTATGACAGCATTGATATATTCAATTGATTTTGCTCTGTCGTCACTACTTAACCATCGTCTGACAAAGGCAGCATATCGATTATCTATTTCTAATGATTCTCCAGAAAAACATAATTTATCGTATTTTTTAATTTTACTAAAAATTTTTAAGTTTACTAGAACTCCGTCTACACTTAAACTTTTAATTATAGATAAGCTATCTTCTTTATCCGGAACTGGAATCTGGTTCGGTGAAGATGCCTTTGTTTTTATCTTCTTGATATTACTTTCAGAATTGGATATATTTGAATTCATTGCTATACTATATATTATAATTTTAATTTTATATTTAATTTGCTTTATTTATAATTACATCACTATTTTATAATAAAAAAAAACTTAACATATTAGTATAGGATAATATGAGAATTATACCAGAATATTTTTTTATTGCATTTTGTATTGGTATACTTTATACTTATTTAACACACCCAAAACCTAAAGTTATTATAAAATATCCAACTCCAGATAATGTAGGACAAGTTTTATATAAAGATGATGCGGGCGTTTGCTACAGATATAAAAAAAAACAAGTTGATTGTCCTGTAGATTCAAAAAAAATTACCGAATTAAAACCCCAACAAGCAAATTAAATATACATATACCGAGGTTTCCAGTCAGGTTTATATCGCTCATAACGATTTTTAGGTGGAATTTCTTTTTTAATTTTTGGTCGGTATTTAAATTTTAAACAATTTAAAGGATTTATCATATATGTATCATCATTTGAAATATAGTCGTTATAATAGCAATAATTTTCTTGTTTCTCATATGTTAAATCATTATTATCTAAAATATCAGGTGCTTTTTTCCACCTTTTTTTTTGATATTTAATTATTTTTTCGTCATTAAATTTAAATTTTAATGGAGATTTACCATAACCAGGTTTAATACTGCCTTTTTGCCTGAACTCCACATTTTCAATATCAATTCGAAATTTATTGCTCATTGTAGATAAAGATAGTTATTCGAAAATTATTAATAAATTAAATTACTATTAATTAATTAATAATTTATTTTAAAAATTCAATTTTTAATTTTTAAAAATAATTCATATAGTTGAATACACACATAATTTCTCTCTCTTTTTAATAATTTTGTAAGATATTTTATATATATATAATTTCTCTCTCTTTTTAATAATTTTGTAAGATATTTTATATATATATATATATATAACAATGAGTAGAAAATTCATCAAATCTAACGTCATTCAACCAAGTTCTCGAAAACAAAAAACTTTTGGTTCGAAAGAAGCAGTTATTTTTAATAATGAAGAAGGGGATGGAGAATATGTTGACTTAAAGGATCCTGGGTTTACATCTCAGGATGCGGAGTGGCAAATGGTAAAGAATCTAAGAGACCGAAAGCCTGTAATAAGCAGAGAGGACATGTTAGATTGGTCAATTCCATTCGATAAAAGACAAGAAGAAAAGAGACAAAAAAAAAAAAAAGGAAAAGAAAAAAAAAAAAAAAAACTTAATAGG
>Ga0257107_1000734_pt1 | contig 12490 bp, 4 predicted proteins | sample LP_taG_2_FD_190178 | JGI IMG/M metagenome (GOLD analysis project Ga0257107, IMG submission 190178) | Marine microbial communities from Northeast Subartic Pacific Ocean, Canada - LP_J_2011_P26_500m | ecosystem: Environmental > Aquatic > Marine > Oceanic | place: Canada: Northeast Subartic Pacific...
TGGATTAGGATTTTCTACTGTTAGAGGTTTCTTTTCACAGGATGCAATGTCAGACTCAAACTCTATAGCTTTGGATGATTCTACCGTGGTTCACACTGCTGCATTAGAATCAGGAAATCTTATCCTGTCCATTGATAATGGTATAGGAGTAGTGGCTGATGTTTTTTTCCAGATCAATGAATTTTATAATAATGGAGTATCCCTAGACACTACGTTTACAATTAGCGCAGGGGTTTCTGATGTTCAGATTGATCTTAGTGGTTACTCTCTGGTTCTCCCATTTGATGTTGACACGCAAAGGGTCAACTATGTCTCTAATATTTCTCTACCCTCAGACCAGGAAATGACCCTCTCTTTAAGTGATTCTATCTCGATAGCCGTGAGCATGGCGAACATGTCTTTCTCATCGGTCACTGGGCAGATCAATCCTGTGACTGTTACTATTGATCCTGTTGAGCAAACGATAGACGCACTCCCTGAGGAGCTGGATGGGTTTGATTTTGAGGATGTGGAGATGGTCCTTGATTTTACCTCTAGCATAGATCTCCCGGTTTATCTTGATCTAAGTATAACAGCTTACAATGATTCTAACGGTGACTCTGTAGTAAAAAACGTAAATCAAAATATTCATGCTGATCCCAGCGTCCAGATACAAGGAGCGTCAGAGCTAATCAATATCAGGCCAGACCGGATTGTGGCGCGCGGTTCAGCCCAGGTAGGCAACATAGACTCTGTCGGAACGGTAGCCAGTGATGACTCACTCTCAGGCTTAATGAGTATACGAGCTCCTCTAATGTTTATTGTGGACGTAGATGCGGTGATCAGTCCGGACCCTGCAGAGCTTGTGGAAGAGGGGGACAGCCTTGGAATCCCAAGTGAAATCATGGATGTAGCCCTTATTTTAAGTATTGATAACCAATGGGGTTTTGGTGCTGATCTTTCCGTGTTGATGGCTCCTGACTCAGTATCACTTTCTAATGGGAATGTAGACACATTAATCTCAGGGTTCACATTCAATCCCGATGCAAGTGTGACAGACACATTGTCATTGGATGCAGATGCTTTTGATCTTTTAAACCGGTCTCCAAACTGGATCCAGCCTCAAGTTAGGATTGTGTCTAGCGGTGATCAGCCAGTAAGGTTTCTAAGTACGGACACGCTTACGATAACGATAGATGGCATTTCAGCCTCTATAGACCTGTCAACTTTGGTGAGTGGTGAATAGTATGATCCGTATAATTATTCCATCATTATTATTTTCTATATTGTTTGGTCAGTCAAACCCAATAGATATAGGTATGGTTGGTGCCCGGCAACTGCGTATGGGTGGCCAGCTTAATACTTCGCACAATCCAGCAACATTAGGTTATCTAGCATTAGACACAGGAATAGATACCCTCAATATTGAAGAAGAATCTGTAGATACACTAGCCTATGATTTTTCTGACGAGGATATGGAAGAAGAAATCATTATAGAAAATATTGTAGAGCCTGACACCGTAGACTCTGAATTTGCGGAGTTCGATGAGTTTGAAGAAAATCAAAAAAATGAAGAGACTGCCCTTTCTAATGACAATCTACAAATTGAGGAGATAATTGAAATGGCTGAGACTATTGACAGCTCTGAGGTTGCTGAATCAATATCTATCGAGCTTCCTAATTCGAATCCTCAGTTTAGTATGAGCCTGATTAGTCTCGCTTTTGGTCTAGGAAGCGGAGTCATAACCCCTGACTGGATCAACGATCAATTGTTTGGCGGCAGAGACCTAAGAGACCCGGAACAAAAAGAAAAGTTTTTAGACGGACTCTCTGATGATGTGAACGTGCAGTTGCCTTTGACCTCAAGCTTACCAATCGTTAATATTAGTTTTGGACCAAATGTGATTGGGCTTGGTCAGGTTCGGAGCTATACATCAATAAATCTTCCTAGTGGACTTACTCAAATCCCATTTAAGGGTCTGCCAAGCGGGGAAGTGCTAGATCTGTCTGACTTAGAGATTCAGCATATTACCTATTTGCCTGTTTCATACTCCAGAGGCTTTGTTTTAAAACCAGGGATTGTACCTTTTGGTAGAAAAAGTTATGCCGGTGTTCGTGCCAGCTTATTAGTTGGTCTTGCTGAGATCCATACAGAAAATATTTTTGGAATATTGCAAGGTACCGGTGAGCATACGTTAATCGATACAGACATAGAAATAAATAGCTCTATTCCTTTTGACATAGACACAGGAACTCCAAAAATATCATTATCTTATGGTTTTGGTATTGACCTCGGTATCATCACCGAGATAGATGACAGGCTCACTGTTGGTGCAAGTATTGATAACCTTCTCGCATCAATTAATTGGAAATCTGGAGAGAGATACACCGGAAGTGCTGCTGGTGAAATCACTGCTGAAGAGATCTCTAAATCGGATTCAGTATCAGATTATTTAGACCAGAGCGAGATAAGAGAATCTGTAAGCTATAAGACGAGCCTCCCGATGTCTATTAATCTGAGTGGATCCTATCTTGCAAAAGACTGGGCCGTTCTAGATGCGAATTTGCGTATAGATGTTGGAGACACTTATTGGGCGAGTGAGTCGCCAACTATTTCACTAGGATCGGAATTTTTTCCAGGGTCTAAGGTTCCGCTTTATTTAGGTATATCTCTTGGCGGACATTATGGTTTCAGCTGGGGCACTGGACTGAGCATTAAAATGGGCTCATTTATTATGGATATAGCCGGAGGACAAGAGGGAGGACTATTTAACAGCGCTACCGGTATGAGAGCCGGTTTTGGATTAAGGATTGAGAAATAAGTAGTTACTTATTAGAGTAAGCTTTTGCCCACTTTGAGTCAGGAGCTATTGCGACAAGCTCTTTTTCTTTTGCCTTTGCAGTTTCCTCATCACCTAGCTTGCGATAGATCTGTATCATATAGTGTCTTACCTCTGGAATCTTAGCGTGGTTCATATCTTTTTTCTCTAAACGAGCGAGGGTCTTCATTAATTTTCCTAGGGCAGATTGGAGCTCCATTTTATTCGGCCCCTTCATAGATTTTCTATAGTAGAGATGGTGTAGGGCCTCATCCTCAGCCTCTGCTCCTCGGACACCAGCCACGGTAACAACCTGCTCTACTTCACCTTCTACCTCGTTAATTTCTTCAATCTCTTCCCAGACAGTAGTGTCCCAGAGATCGTCCATATTAAGGTCTTCGTCATCCTGACCCAGAATAAAGGAAATCGACAGTATAGGTAATATAATTAGATACTTTCTCATGTTCCGGATATTACGATATTGCACAGTATTAATCAAATTTTTTGTATTTAGATGGTTTTTCACCCATACTTTCAATAAAACTTACCTGACCAATAAGTTCCGGATTGTTTAGCTTTACATTTTCAAAAATTTCTAGTGCCTGTTCATATTTTCTTATTCTATATAAGGCCACTGCGAGATTGATTTTATACTCTGGATCATCAGGGTCTTTTTCAATTGCCTTTTTAAAATAATCTACTGCCATTGCATTATTTCCGATCTGTGAGAAGGTTATTCCAACAGCGTTATCACTCTTCGCTCTTCTTGCCCTGTATGAGGCACGCTGAACGGCCTCAGGCTCCATTTTTGGCGCAGATTCCTTTAACTCGTTTAATCCTTTTGATGATTCTGCATCTAGGTCAGCCTCAAGATCAGCGGATAGGCTAATGGTGTTTGCGCTTGTACCTGAGCCGGCAGAAGCCTTTGCCGCACCTAGGATGTCTTCGAGCTTTCCAGAAAATGATGGAGCTATAGCCACGACCTCATCATATTTCTGCTTTGCCAACCCTTTATTCCCTAGCATAAACTCGGAGATAGCAATGTTTAGCATAAACCCCGGATGGTTTGCTTGTTGGTCTAGTGCTTGATTATAAAGCTCAATGGATTTTTCATATTCTTCTTGCTTGGTGTAGCAGACCCCCAGTGTGTTGAGGGCATCAGGGAAGTTGGGTGTAATGCCTATGGCCGTATTCAGATTATCAATCGCACTCTGATATCGACCGAATTCCATATAGAGTACGGCCACGTCATAGTAGTCATCTGCTGTCTCAAGCTTACCCTCAATCCCTTTTGCAACAACCTGATCAAGCCACTTAATATACTGTCTGATATCTTCCTCCAAAAGGTCACTTACTCCGGTAGGGTCTGGTATATATACTTCTTCAGGTGTGATCGAGCCAGGCAGGTATTTTGCCATTGCCTTGGTCATACTGATTTCGTTAATAAATTGATCTGTTTTCATCTGAGTGTATTTTAGCGCTCCCTGCTTCCATGCACTAAAAAAAGGTTTTCCTACCAGGGTCGCTTCTACGGGTATCCAGACCTTATTATCCACGATAGCGACCTCAGTCCTATCTAAAAATAAACGGTCTACATCATCCGGCTTCACGCCACTGTCAAACATTAAAAATACGTGTCCCTCTCCCGGCTTGAAAACATCTAGCCACATTGTCTCGATGCCAATATTATTTAGTAGTGTACTATATAAAGTGGCCAGATCATCACAGTCACCAATCTTATCATCTAAAAGCTCCCAAGGATATTTTACAGTGTCGAAGGCAGACTTATCATCTGCTATTTGTAAAAATGGGGTAGAGGGGTCTACATTGTACACCAGCCCGAATGAGCCTAAGGCGTCATACAAAATAATAGCCCGGCCTATATTTGTTTTTCCAAAATATTTTTTTAGAACCTCGGAGTATGCCTGTATGTTTGTCCTAGCAAATTTATCAACGACAACATCCTGCGTGGTGAAATAGGATGCAATCATTTCTGGATCACTCCAGGTCAGTTTCCCCTTTCCTAGTACGTATGATGACTCCAATTTTTTCTGTGCAAGCTTTTCCTCTCCATCTTGTTTATATGTGACCTTGATATCCGGCTGAACCAGATTGTCAAACGATGCCTTTGCTGAGGTTAACACGTCAGAGGAGAAGGAGACACCTATATTGTATTCTTCATCAGACTTAGGCGGAAGGGTGATCGACTCGGTGTGTGGATTTTCCATCATTGTGGGTATATAAAAAGAAACATCAACAGGGAGCTCAGAGTCAGAAATATTTTTTAAGTTTGCTTTTACAAATGGGATCCCTTCGTAATATCGATGTAGAGACCTAAATATTGGATTGTGATTTATGGTTGCTGAGTTAATGCTGACAACTGCGGGACTAAGCTGTAGGGAGACTGAATACCTGTAGGTTGGTTCAAGATAGGGATGTGACTCATATCCATATTCAAAAACAATGCTCTTAAATTTTAGTGTAATACCCGCTGATGGAATACGCATTTTTTCTTCACCATTTAGATCCTGCTGAAATCCGGCACGAAAACCAATGCGATTTTTTATAAAATATTCTGCACCAAGGTGGGCCCTATCATTATCAATATCCATCGCAAGTGTTAGACCATCAATCGGGAAATATGCAATCCCTAGTTTGAACGCTTGTCCTAAAATTGTTTCATCTACCTTGTTCTGTTTGTAGGTAACGTCTGTGCCACCAAGGTCATAGATTCCCATACCGAAACGAATAGTCTTAAACGGAGAAAATAGAAGTCCTATATCATAGCCGATCCCTGCCGTTTTCCCGTATGAGGTTCCATCGAGTCCCATGTCTCTGGACAAGTATTTGAATGTGCCGCCAATAGAAAACATTTTAAACGGCTGATAGCCTAGTGAGAAGTTTAGTTTGTTTTCACTATAGTTCAGTTCTTGATCATCAAAACCAATGTTTGACCAGTCAAACCCAATGGCGATACGATCACCGAATGGCCAGACGACACCCGCATAAGAGTGGGTAATGCTCATCGCATAAAGATCTGCATAGCTGGAGGTGAACTCTTTTCTACGAAGGCGAGGAAGACCTGCAGGGTTCCAGGTTATGGTATTTCCATCATCAGCGACAGCGATAAAGGCTCCACCCATTCCCAGCGGCCTTGTGCCAACAAAAATCTGTTCCTGGGAGACCACCATTGAAAATAGAATCAATATATATAGTATAAAATATCTCATCGATTCAGGACTCCAACGGTTGTCTTAAGCATCGAGCTTGAGGACTCAAGAGTCACAATATAAAGCCCGCTAGGGACCACGCGCCCGTCTGCGTCTTTTCCATCCCAGACAATGATATTATTTCCTGGGCCAAGTTTTTGTTCTGGTTTTAGGGTACGCTTTATTTTCCCAGATAGGTTAAAAATTCTGGCAGTAACATTATCTGTCTCTGTAAGGTCAAATAAAATATTAGTATGTGGAAAATCGAAAACAGATCCGGCTGGTGAGAATATTCTAGGTTGGCAGATTATTTTTTCTATGTCTAGAGAGTCTACATTAATTGTGCTGTCTGATCTAAATGCTCCATAGACTCCCAACTCTGATAATTGTGACTGAATATAGGGTATATTGTTTACACTGATTATAGATCCGCCTAGTGGAGATATGGCACCAGTAGAAATATTAATATGTCCAATGTAAGGGTTATAATTATTTCCATCTAAGTCCGCAAATTGACTAGGCACGGCAATCCGAAGAATTGTTGGCTTGTTAAGCTGAGTTTCTGAGGGAGCAATAGTATAATAGTTCGAGATAGCGTTTGAGTCTAAAGTGTCTGATGTATCAAGCAGGCTAATAGAAACCGAAATATCCTCTGAAACCGCATTTTGAGGAAAAAGCACAGACACATTTCCATCAGAGCTGATCACGGTTCCGCCGGCCTGAGAAATAATCTTTTCTGGGGTCTTAAAAAAGCTTGCACTGACCATTGTGTTTCCGCGCATGTCGGTCGCGTTTGACACGTGGATCTTTATTGCTTTTCCGACATAGGTTTCAGGAAGGGTAAGTAGCCCTGTCCACACGTCAGCGCTGTAGCTTTGTTTTACTGCTAAAAGCGTATCACTTACACTATCCCCATCAATATCATCCACATCAGGGTGTGTCGCATAAACATAGGGATCAGCAGTAGGCGTGTCATTGTCCATCTCAAACTCTTCTGCAAAGTTAACGACTAAAATTATTTGCCCACTCACGCCATAGTTAGCCTGTATTGTTTCTACAACCGGAGGAGTCTGGTCAATATAAAAATAATCCCAGTCAGACCACGATGAAACGCCTAGTCCATAATCCATTGCTCTAACTCTCCACTGGTACCTTCCTTCTGGTATAGATTTAATCAATCGATTATTTTTTGCTAATGTTCCCATCGTACCAGTACCATATTTGCCTGATATTATAGAGTGCGTGTTTGCATACAGATTGTAATTTTGGTCTCCACCCATTTGCAGCTGGTATCTAATGCCTGCAGTTGGCGTTTTACCAGCTCCCAAAGGATTTTCCAGGTCAACACTATTGTTCCAGCTCAGCCTGACGGTGTCTACGCTTACAGAGTCTAATAACATTACGGGTCTACTTGGTCCGACATTAGCATTGTTTACAGACTCAAGGTTTTCATATACTTTTGTGATAAGATCTTTATTAGCCAGCTCACCATTCATCAGAAGATCTAAGTCTCCATCGTTGTCATAGTCGCCCCATTGTATGGATGAAAAACCAACACTATCAAGCATATATAAAGAAGTATCAGCGACAAAATCACCAGCAGAATTTTGTTGATAGATGTTGGATACAGGGAGAGTGAGTGTGTCTGAGCTATTGATTACTGTGGTGGTCCCAGAGCCAATGAAATCTAAGTCTCCATCGTTGTCATAGTCGCCCCAGTCTAGTCCCCCATAGGATGCGCCCTGTAGTTCTTGATGGAGAATAAATCCGTTCCCATTGTTATTTTTGTATATGTGGGTAATTAATGATCCATTATCAGGACGCTGTCCGGCTAAAACAAAATCATCATATCCATCACTATTGAAATCCGCGATTGATACTGCTCCAGCGACTATTCCTAGTGCGATAAAATGATCCTCCGATTGGAGCATTATTCCATTTCCATCATTCAGATAAGATTGTATAAACTGCCCAGAAGATGTAAAAAGGTCAACATGTCCGTCATTATTAATATCGCTCCATTTTGTCTGCATAGGATATCCTGGTACAAGATTTGTTTGTGTAGTGTCTAACGAAAGTACTCCGCCATGGTTGTTATAAATTCCTAGAATAAGTTGTCCATAATAACTGACTCCCCCTATTGCCAGGTCTAGGTCTCCATCGTTATCATAATCTCCCCAGTCATGATTATTATATCCGCCTAAGTATCCGGCTTCATACCCAGCAGCATAATACTGAAGGCCAGCTTGTCCGTCCCATGCATATCCGTTATCTGTTAGCTTATAAAAGAATGTTGCCGGATATGTGTCGTTCCAATCACTGGTGTGAAACCCGGATAGTGATATGTCTAGCTTTCCATCATTAGTATAGTCAGCAAAACTTATGTGGCCACCGTAAGTATTTTTTATTGAGCCAGAATAAGCAGAAGGCTCAAGGAGCCCATCCTGGTTCATGAATATTTGTGTTAGGCTTGATCCGCTAAAAAGGTTTCCACTGATTGAAATATCAAGAAGGTCGTCATCATTAATATCGCTCCATCTTGAGACCCCAAATGAGTATCCAGGAAGGGACTGTGTGGAATTAACTATTCTAGGAATAAACAGCTCATTTTCTTGAGACCAGCTAGATACAATACCCGACGCATCAACCGTTTGAACGCTCCAGTAATAGGTTCCCCAGGGGATATTTGTAAACTCTCGGATTAGTCTTGGGCCAATATTCGGACTATTAAATGAGGTCCCTGATGATAAAAGGTCGCTAGCCCCAGAAGAGGTTCCTATCTTCAGATTGTATTGTAGACTTTGATCGGGGTCTACATTGTCTGAACCGCTGCCCCAGTTAAATATTGCTCGATTGCTAATTGCGAACGATTCAAGCACCTCAGGAGGATCAGGTTTAGAATTAGTCCCTTCTATAGTATTAATATAAACAGCGACAAAGGCGCTGTCTCTTTCTCCAATTTCTGTTGTCCCTGAGCAAATAAGATCTGGGATATTATCCTGATTGATATCGCTGAATGATATTGTGCGTGTGCCGTTGAATGTTTGAGACTCATTGAAGCTAATAGTATTGCTTGCCTCATTAAGATAAATCTTACCACCTAAGGCTGAAACGCTGTCCCTGTATTCATAATACCATACAGTGTCTGCACTTAGAGTATCACCCTGGCTTGTTGTTTGAATATTTGTTAGATCATAATAGGAGTCCTCTACTATTGTGTGTTCAGTGCCACCACTAATTGCAAGATCTTTCCAACCGTCAAGGTTGACATCTACTGCTTCAATCGTACCAAATACTGTACCAAAATCAATCTGCTGATCTGCTAGCCTAAATGTTCCGGTTGGCTCATTGACATAGACCACTGTTTTTAAGTTTTGTTCAATCGGGTCCCACCCAGATAGCACAAGGTCAGGGTCACTGTCTTGATCAAGATCAGAGAAGCATATCGATGTAGCTTTGAGTGCCATTATTTCTTGGTTTGTGTCTTCGGCTAGCCTGCCTAGCGGATCATTCTTATATAGCCTAGTAGACCCAGACCTGGTGTTGACAGATTCTCCGCTTATAAGAAGGTCTAGGTCGCCATCAAGGTCTATATCGCTCCAGGCTACGGCACCATTATGAAGGTCTGGCATGACCATTGTTTCAAACTCAAAGTCATCTCCAATATTTAAAAGAAGTTTGTTTGTAATATAGGGTTTATTTTGGTATACCTTGATTCCAGCCCAAAAGATATCCAGATTGCCATCAAGGTTAATATCTCCCCATTGAGCGCTACTATTAACCAGGCTTTCCCGAACATACGAGGGCAGATAATTATTTGTTGAAACAGAGCTCCCTAAATTTTTTGATAGAAATAAATTTTCTGCACCGTGAAATAAAATGTCCACCATCCCATCATTGTCAAAGTCTCCGAGATCTAGGCCGCCATTTCCGCCGATGTAATATGAAAAATAATCTTCCCTGATATAACCAAATAAACTGCTTACTATATCAAGCTGGAAAGTGTCTAGAGTACCTTCAGTTGTAACATTATAAATATCTAGGAAAAGGCCGCCCTCGTTTTGGTCATCAAAGCCAGAGATGACAAGATCATTTATACCATCATTGTTGATATCAGCTACACCAATATTCGATGCTGTGGATTGTTTAATTACGGAGCTTAGTGACTCATCAAAATCAAACAGGTCCTGTCCAAATAACTCTTTTTCCGAGAAAAAAATTATTAAGAATGATATAAGGAAAAATTTTCTATTTAGTATCATAGACCTATTTAGAGGTGAGGGTCCAGACACCGTCCCAATCATCTCCAGGTGGATTTACCTTAAAGTGTTCGCATCGAGGAATATATATTCTACTCGGATTTGTCTTTCTTCCTTGGAACATCTCCTCGAGCTCATCTGCTGCTTTAAACGCTTCAATCGCTTTTTCCCAGTCTTGGTTAAAATAGTATGCAATTGCCTCGTGGAAAGCGGGAAGAATTTTTTTGTAGGGCTCTGGCTCTTGATCTACTTCTGATATTAATTCATAAACTTTTACAGGCTCTTCCTTGCCCATTACTTTTACAAAATCTAGTGCCCGAACGACAACCTGATCTTTAACGGACTCATAGGTGCTGTCTGCTATCTGTATGTATATACCATACTGCTTTGCAGAGCTTTCTAACCGGGCGGCCAGGTTTACAGTGTCACCCATCATCGTATAATTCATTCGTGAATCAGACCCCATATTTCCGGTTACCATTTGGCCCGTGTTGATCCCGATTCGGTTTTGCATATGGTGGACGATCTCTGGCCATCTGTCACCCTCTGCCTGCCACTGCTCACGAAGTTCTGCCAAACGTTCCTGCATCTTGATCGCGGTCCTGCAAGCCAAAAGCTCATGGTCTTTTATATCTAAAGGAGCCCCATAAAACGCAACAATAGCGTCACCAATATATTTGTCTAGTGTGCCGTTATTTTCCATCAAAATATCAGTCATCTCTGTAAGATAATTATTGAGCAGGCTCACTAAGTCGCTCGCGGAGAGTTTCTCCGAAAATGCTGAGAAGCTTTGTATATCCGTAAAAAATGCAGTGTGGTATCCTTCTTCTCCGCCAAGCTCAGGCTCTTGTCCACTGTCATACATTTCATCAATAAGTTCTGGAGAGATGTATGTTCCAAATGATGATTTTAGGAATTGTTTGTTTTTCTCTTCTTGGATATAGTTATAGACTGTTATACCTAAATAACCAAGGCCAACTGTTGCAATAGGTGCAAACAAGTCCAGCCAGATGTAATAGTTAGTAAATATCCAAAAGGCAGTTACTACATATACTAATACAAGACCACCTACTGCTGCACCGCCTATTGCCGGGCTAAGTTTTTGTATGCCAAAGGCCAATAGTGCGGCCAATAGTAATAAAACCAGTGAAACAATATACTTAGGCGTTCTGGTAATGAATATATCAGAAAGAATTGTATTAAGCGCATTTGCGTGAAGCCCCACCATTGGATAGCTACCATTAAACGGCTGTGATCCTAGGTCTGATGTCCCTGGAGCGGTTAATCCATAAAGAAGTTTTTTATTATAAAATTCAAAAGGGACAATGGGCCTGGCGGTATTCTTTTTTATGTTTCCTACTACTATTCTGTCTTTACTTGGGAAGAAATATAAAGGTCGCTGCTGATCGGTTAGGGCATGCCTATTAAGGTTTTGTACGATAAGAAAATTTCGTTCTAACTGTGAAATCTCAACCAAAGATTTTTTTAGTATCTTTTTATATTTTTCATCTTTTGTGCTTTTTGATAAAGAGCTTATATCGCTTTTTAGTTTATTGAAGCTGGTTATAACATAGTCTTTAATGGGTGGAGTATATACTAGTTTTTTATCTCTTAGAAGTCCATCAAGTGTAATATTCTGGTCTATGGCTAGCTCTTTGGAAACTGTGTTCGAGTTTTTTATTTCATTATACATTTTGATCATCGGAGGATTTGCTTTTCGGCCCATGCTCCCAAAAAACTGTTCGCCCGTTCTGGATCCTGATGTTTTTAGGATATACGACTCCATTTGTCCTGACATAGCAAGTTGTTTTATTGATTTAATGACATCCTTTTTGGTTGCAAATTTTTCTTTTAAAGCAGCTTTCATAAGAGCCTTTAAGTTCTTTGCTCCTTGAAGGGCAGGGTCAGAGTTTGCCAGCTCTTTGATTTTTGATATTACATAATTGCTGTACTCATTCTCTCTGAATTTTTTAAGCACCCAGTAAGGATAGTGGGTGAAGTCATGTTCCCCATTTTCATCTTCCCACTTGCCAGCCCAGTTCACCTGCATCAGACCCCTTTTATCGATCGGAATACGAATGCTAGAACTGCTATGCCCATCAGGAGAGGGGAGTGGTATTCGTAGATGTTTTCCTGGAATAATTTCAACATCTTCAAAGCTTACGCCATAATGATCAAGCGCTAGCGCAAGGCCTGCATTAGGGAACAAGCGGTCTTCATACTT